>QWCI01002745.1_pt1 | contig 9894 bp, 9 predicted proteins | sample 1972541 | NCBI WGS metagenome assembly QWCI01 (sample SAMN09866712, study PRJNA288562) | Human oral metagenome isolate term3_saliva, whole genome shotgun sequencing... | isolation source: mouth | host: Homo sapiens | place: USA: California | reverse complement strand
CGGTGCACATGTTGTAATTGGTGGTTGGACAACCATTGGTAAGCGTTGTGAGATTTATCCTAACGCATCTATTGGGTTGGAACCGCAAGATTTAAAATTCAAAGGTGAAAAAAGCTATTGTAATATTGGCGATGAAACGGTTATCCGTGAATTTGTTACTATTAGCCGCGCTACTGGAGAAGGTGAAGAAACACGTGTAGGTAATAACTGCTTGCTTCAAGCATGTACACATGTGGCTCATAACTGTATTGTTGGTAATAATGTAATTATGAGTAACTGTGCAGGCTTAGCTGGTCACGCTATCGTTGAAGATCGCGTAGTTATTGGTGGCCTTGCAGGTATTCATCAATTTGTTAAGATCGGTCGAAATGCTATGGTTGGTGGCATGGCTAAGGTGGTCCAAGATATTCCGCCGTACGTTATTGCTGATGGTCAACCGGCGCGTGTTATCGGCCTTAACTCTGTTGGTTTATCTCGTGCAGGTATTTCAGAAGAAGTACGCCGAGATTTGAAACAAGCATTCCGTATTATTTATCGTTCTGGTTTTAGCTTATCTAAGGCTATTGAAGAAATGGAAATGCAGCTTGATTCTTCTGTAGAAATTGAAAATTTATTACGCTTCTTGCGCAATGCCGATCGTGGTATTATGCGTACACGTCGCGACTAATTCAAAAGACCTCGTACAATGTACGAGGTCTTTTTGTGTAATCTATAAATATTAATATTTTTATATGATCTATAAAATTTAGAGCTTTAATTGGATAAGAATTTTATAATAGTAGTTCATTAATATAAAATATTTTGATAAAAATATTTGAATAAATTTTACGTTTCTAAGTTGTAAAATTGGTATTAAAATAATTCTGTTAAAATGTTGAAGAAATAGGCATAAAACATGGTGTTTTAATGGTAAAAAGTGTCCATTTATAGTACAATATATTGTATATGATTATGTCTTTTTTGAGGCATTATTTATTGTAAATTTGTAATTACTAATTGATATATAGGCCGTAGGTCATCTAGGAGGTATAGTCTTGGCAAAGGTAGGATTGATTGCAGGCATTGGAGTTTTACCTGTAGAATTCATGCGTGCCGCTCATGTATTAGGTCACGAGGTAGTTGTTATCGGCGTGGTTCCAGATGTAGACCCGGCTTTGAAGGCTGAGGCCGATGCTTTCTATGATATCAGTGTTGCTAAACTAGGTAAAATCTTCAAAACCTTGAAAAATGAAGGTATTGTAGAGTTAACTATGTTAGGTAAAGTTACTAAAGAAATTCTTTTTAAGGGCCTTGCTTTCCCAGATTTGAAAACATTAGGCGTGCTTAAACGTTTGAAAAATCGTAAGGATGACACGATTATGCTTGCCATCGTTGATGAAATTGAAAGAGAAGGGTTTAAAGTTTTAGATCAAACCGTATATCTTAAACCATTTATGCCGAAGGTGGGGGTGCTTTCCAAAGCACAACCAACTGATGAACAATGGGCGGATATTTGCTTTGGCTTTGAATTAGCAAAACAAATGGGGGGGCTTGATATTGGTCAAACCGTTGTTGTTAAGCATAAAGCGGCGATGGCAATTGAAGCTATTGAGGGTACTGATAAGTGCATTTTGCGTGGTGGTGAGTTAGGTCGTGGCGATGCAGTTGTAGTTAAAACAGAAAAGCCAAATCAAGACGTGCGTTTTGATGTACCTGCTGTGGGGATTAAAACATTAATGTCTATGATTGACAGTGGCTGTAAAGTGTTAGCTGTTGAAGCAGAAAAGACTATTTTTGTTCAGCAAGAAGACGTACTTGATATGGCGAATCGCCATGGTATTGTCATCTGTGCTGTAGACCAAGAATTTGTGAATTCCAGAAAGGATGCATAATGAAAGTCATGTTTTCCGCCGGAGAAGCATCCGGTGATACTCATGCGGCCAGCGTTGCTAATGCACTAAAAGAAATAGATCCTTCGGTCGATATGTTTGGTATGGGTGGCACCTTGATGGAACGCGCTGGTGTTCGCATCGTATATGATATTAAAAATTTAGGTGTTATCGGGATTGTAGAGATTGTTAAATCCTTACCAAAATTCTTTAAACTTCGCACATATTTAAAACGCGTCATGATGAAGGAAAAACCAGATATTCTCGTATGTGTAGACTATCCTGGATTTAATATGAAGCTGGCAGCCGTAGCCCATGAATTAGGGATTCCTGTTCTATATTACATTGCTCCTACAATTTGGGCATGGCATAGCAGTCGTGGTAATACAATTCGTAAGTATGTAACAAAGGTTGCATCCATATTTCCCTTTGAAGCTGAAGCGTATCGCAAATATAAATGCGATGTAGAGTTCGTGGGGCATCCATTATTAGATATCGTACATCCTACGATGACTAAAGAGGAGGCTGAAGAATACTTTGGGGCTCGTAAAGAAGCTAAAAAAGTATTGCTTATGCCTGGTAGTCGTAAGCAAGAGGTCTTATCCTTGCTTGATACGATGTTAAAAAGTGGCGAGCAATTGATGGCAAACCATGAAGATATTCAATTCTTCTTGCCTCGTGCACATACCATCGATCGTAGTGAACTAGAAACTTTCATCGATGCTCATAAGGTGCCTGTTACGATTACAGAAGACCATACATATGATTTGATGCAGATTTGTGATGTATGTCTTGCTGCATCAGGAACTGCTACGTTGGAAACGGCAATGATGGAATTACCGACCGTGTTACTGTATCGTGTATCCCCAATTACTTATGGTATTGGGAAAATGGTAGTAAATGTATCACATGTAGGCTTGCCTAATATTGTGGCCGGTAAAGAGGTAATTCCTGAATTATTACAAGATTCTGTTACACCACAGGCTATTGTATCCTTAGTGGAACCTCTTCTAACTGATGTTGAGAAAAATAAAGCTATGCGCAGTGAATTACGTGAGGTGCATCATAAATTAGGTGAGCCTGGTGCTGTAAAACGAGTAGCACATCTTGTATATGATCTCGGTAAGGAGAAATGTAATGAATAGTTATTCTAGGCTTTTATACTTTGTAAAGCCTTATTATAAACGCATGATCTTTGCAGTATTTTGCATGATTATTGCGGCTGCAGCGTACTTGGTAGTGCCTTGGCTAATTAAAAATGTAGTAGACCAAGTATTAGATGACAAAAATATGTTTATGTTGAACCTCATTGTAGGGGCTATCATTCTTATATTCTTAATTCGTGGCTTTGCTACCTATGGTCAAACCTATAATATGTCCTACATTGGACAACGTGTCATCATCGATGTCCGTGAGGCTATTTTTAATCATTTGCAAAAATTAAGTTTATCTTATTTTGACCGTCGTAAGACTGGCGTTATCATGAGTAATCTTACGAATGACGTGGCAGCATTACAAACTGCTGTAGTTGATAACTTGATTTCCTTTATCACGGAATCTGTAACGCTTATTGGTTCTCTTGTTTCTATGCTTCTTATTGACTGGAAGTTGACACTCGTTACCTTCGTTACAGTTCCAGTAGTCTTGATAATTATTAATGTGTTTGGTAAAAAGCTTCGCGTTGCAGGTCATGACGTGCAAGGACGTATAGCCGATATTACGGCACTTTTACAAGAGGTCATCAGCGCTATTAGAGTGGTGAAATCTTTTTCTCGTGAAGATTTTGAGCGCCACCGTTTCGAAACTGAAAACGATCGTAACTTTAGAGCTGTTATTAAGGCTACCAAATTGACTAGCTTACTAAGCCCAATGGTTGAGTTCTCTGCGGCTATCGCTGTAGCAGTCATTCTTTGGTACGGCGGCTATTCCGTAGTAACTGGTGTAATTACGGCTGGTTCTTTAATTGCGTTCTTGATTTATGCTATCAACTTGTCCAATCCAGTAAAACGTTTGAGCCAAGTTTACGGTAATATTCAAAAAGCATTGGCTGCAGCTGATCGTGTATTTGAAATCTTAGATACTAAAACTGATGTTGTGGAAAAAGCTGATGCTATTACGTTGCCATCCATTAAAGGCGATGTAGAGTTTAAAGATGTTTCCTTCTCTTATGATGGTGAAAAAACGGCGCTTGAAAACTTCACGTTGTCTGTTAAGGCTGGTGAAAGTGTAGCCCTTGTTGGTCCTTCTGGTGCAGGCAAGACCACTTTGGCAAACTTATTACCTCGTTTCTACGATGTAACGGGTGGCGCTCTTACCATTGATGGTTATAATGTAAAAGATGTTACATTTAAATCATTACGTGAGCAAATCGGACTTGTACCACAAGAAACAGTATTATTTAATGCCACAATTAAAGAGAATATCTTATATGGTCGATTAGATGCTACTGATGAAGAGGTATATGAAGCTGCTAAGGCTGCTAATGTTCTTGAGTTCGTAGAAAAGATGCCTGATGGTCTCGACACAGTTGTAGGTGAGCGAGGCAGCTCCTTATCTGGCGGTCAACGTCAACGGGTAGCCATTGCACGTGCTATTTTAAAAGATCCTCGTATTCTAATCTTGGATGAAGCCACATCTGCATTAGATACAGAGAGTGAAAAACTTGTACAAGAGGCACTAGATCGCCTCATGAAAGGGCGTACTGCATTTGTTATTGCCCATCGATTGAGCACAGTTCAAAATGCTCATCAAATTGTTGTACTTAATCAAGGTCACTTGGTAGAGCAGGGGACTCACCAAGAGCTATTAGCTGTTAATGGCGGATTGTACAATCATCTTTATTCCGTTCAATTCTCCAACAAAGGATAACCATGTACTGGATATATAATGTATTGCTCATATTTTATTGGATTGGCTTGATTCCGGTTATTTTATACCGTCTCGCCTTTGAAGATGGATTTTATGAGCGTATCAAACAGAGTGCAGGCTATATGCCAGCCTCATTACTAAAGAAAATTGAAGGACGTCGTGCTATTTGGATTCATGCTGCTTCTGTAGGGGAAATTGTAGCTACTAGTCCATTAGTAAAAGAGGTAAAAAAGGAATTTCCTGAAGCCGTTGTGGTCGTATCTGTTGTAACAGCTACAGGTCATGCAATGGCACATCGCATTATTCCTGAGGCAGAAGGTATTATTTTCTTCCCTCTTGATTTACCTTATTTGACACGTAAGATTTTGCATATTATTAAACCTATTGCCATCTTGCTTGTAGAAACAGAAATTTGGCCAAATTTCTTGCGTATTGCGCAATCAGAAGATATTCCTGTTATGATGGTTAATGGGCGGATTTCTGATCGTAGTATGAAACGCTATAAATATATTAGTGCGTTCACAAAAGAAATGTTGCGTTCTATTGAACGTTTTTGTATGCAATCTAAGTTTGATGCAGCACATATTGAAGTGTTAGGAGCTCATACACCAGATATTACCGTAACAGGGAATATGAAGTACGACCAAACGTACGCTACTGTATCAAACGAAGAAAAACAATCTCTTCTTGAAGAGTTTGGCTTTGGTAATAATCATCCTATAATTATTGCTGGTAGTACACATAAGGGTGAAGAAGAAACAATATTTGAGACCTTTAAACAAGTATTGCAAGAATACCCTCAAGCTCGTTTACTAATTGCGCCTCGTGAGATATATCGCGGTCATGATGTTCAAAATCTAGCGAACCGTTATGAATTAAATGCTATTTGTCGTAGCGATATGACAGAGCCAGTTCATGAAGGAATACCTGTAGTTGTTTTGGATACTATTGGCGAACTCGGTCGTTTGTATAGCTTAGGGGATATTATTTTTGTTGGTGGTTCTCTTGTGAAAACTGGGGGCCATAATATTCTCGAACCGGCAGCACATGGTAAACCAATTCTTGTAGGACCGTATATGTTCAATTTCAAAGAGATTTTCGCTTTATTGCATTCTCGTCATGCTTGTGAGCAGGTGAAGAATGGTAAAGAATTAACTGATATGGTATTGCAATTATGTAAGGATAAGGATTTATCAACGGAAATGGGTCAAAACTGTCTTGATATTATTCGTGAAAATCGCGGTGCTACACAACGCAATACACAAGAGTTACGTCAGTTATTTGAAAAACACCATATTATTCCATAAGCTAGATATAATTTATTACATTCATCTATGATGTTACATAATAGGAGGAGTCACCTATGAGTGGGGAAGTATTATTTAAATCCATCGTTAGTGGTGAGAATCAATCCATATTAGGTGATATAGCTCGTTCCAGCTTGGGCTTTCTGAGTAAAGGTTACGAAAAGGCTGTATCTATACGAAACGCTCGATTTGATGCGGGAAAAGGGGTTACTAAAGTTACCGTTCCGGTTATCAGTGTTGGTAATATTACTGCTGGTGGTACAGGTAAAACCCCAATGGTGAGATTTATATGTGATGTGCTCACACAAAAAGGACTCCATCCTACTGTGCTTAGTCGTGGCTATCGGGCTGAGGACAATAAGAAAAATATAATCATTTCTAAAGATGGTGCTATGTTGGTAGAGCCATTTATTAGTGGTGATGAAGCTTGGTTGTTGGCAAAAGTATTACAAAAGTCTAATGTGATTATCGGCCGTGAACGGGCCAAATCTGCACAAATTGCCATAGATGAGCTCGGAGCAGATTGTTTAGTTAAATTCGTAAGCGTCTAGCGCATATGTTACCTAATACACCTGTATATGAAACAATCCACAAGCCTCAATCTATGTATACCTTAGAAGAGTGGGCTAATGGAGCAAATGGTTCTCCCGTGGATGCGTATCAAAAGCATCGAATCATGGCGGTTAGTGGTATTGGGAACCCTCAATCCTTTACACAAACATTGACCGATATCGGATATAATGTGGTCTATACAATGCCATTTGGTGATCATCATAGTTTTGAAAATGATGATATTGTAGATATTTGGAAAGACGCATTTGCTCATCAAGCTGATGCAATTTGCATTACAGAAAAAGATGCGGTGAAGTTAAGTCAATTGCATGCAATCGAAGACTTAAAAATACCGATTCTAGTGCTATCTATTGGAATTGAGTTCATCTCTGGAAAACAAGAATTCATAGAAAATTTAGAGATTTAGTGTATAATAATTAGATACACGAATAACAGAAATGGGGTTTTATTGTGAAGTTTGGATGCGTTATTCCTGCTCGTTATGGTTCTACAAGATTACCAGGGAAACCATTAGCGGATATTGCAGGTAAACCAATGATTGAACGGGTTTATGCAAGAGTGTCACAAGCGACAAAAACAGAATGTACTATTGTTGCTACAGATGATGAACGTGTATATTCTGCAGTTCAAAACTTTGGGGGATCTGTTATGATGACAGACCCTAATCACCCTACAGGAACTGATCGATTAGCCGAGGTTGCTAATCATTATACAGACTTAGATGTCATTATTAATGTTCAAGGTGATGAACCTATGATTGAGCCAAAACTTATTGATGAATTGGCCCAACTTTTTGAAGAAGATCCAAACTTACAGATGGCAACTGTAGCCACTTCTTTATTGGAGGATGAATACGATGAACCATCAGCGGTAAAGGTTATTTTAAATAATCGCAATGATGCGATGTATTTTTCTAGATCCTTAATTCCCTATCCTCGTCATGATTTTGTACGTGCGCCGTTAAAACATATTGGTATCTATGCATATCGTAGAGATTTCTTATTAAACTATGCAACGATGGAACCAACATATCGGTGTAGACACACCGGAAGACTTAGCTCGTGTAAATGCAATTTACGAGCAAGAGGAGAAATAAATGAAAACAGTTCAAATTAAAGATATTACAGTCGGTGGCGGTAAAGGTCTTTTTGTCCTTGCTGGACCTTGTGTTATTGAAGATTATGACCGTACATTGGCTATTGGCAAACGAGCAAAAGAAATTTGTGAACGCTTAGGCGTTCCATATATCTTTAAAGCTTCTTTCGATAAGGCTAACCGTTCTAGCTACGGTTCTTTCCGTGGACCAGGTCTTGAGGAAGGTCTAAAAATCCTTGCTTCTATTAAAAAGGAACTCAATGTACCAGTTGTAAGTGATATTCACTCCATTGAACAAATCGAACCGGCTGCAGAAGTATTGGATGTTTTACAAATTCCAGCCTTCTTATGTCGTCAAACAGATCTTGTATATGGTGCAGCTAAAACTGGCAAATGCGTAAATGTGAAAAAAGGTCAATTTATGGCGCCTAAAGATATGGAAAATGTCTTAAACAAAATGAAAGAAACAGGCAATGAAAATCTTATGCTTACAGAGCGTGGATTTAGCTTTGGCTATAACAATCTCGTTGTAGACATGAGATCCTTCCCAATTATGCGTTCTTTCGACTACCCAGTAGTATTCGATGCTACACATAGCGTTCAATTACCTGGTGGTGCAGGTACTAAATCTAGTGGTAATCGCGAATTTGTACCAAACTTGGCTCGTGCCGCTGTTGCAAGTGGTGTAGATGGTCTATTCTTTGAAGTACATGATAATCCAGAGGAAGCATTATCCGATGGTCCAAACATGTTATACTTAGATAATTTTGAAGCTTTGCTACGAGATTTAGTAGCTATTGATAAAATCGTAAAAGGTTAGGGGCGGTATTTGTGACTATTTTAGAACAAGCAGCACAGGTACTTCATGAGGAAGCACGTGCTATTGAGGAATTAAGTTCTCGTTTGGATCACAATTTTGTAAATGCTGTAAATATGATTTTGGCTTGTAAGGGCCGTGTAGTATGTACTGGTATGGGAAAATCTGGTCATATTGGTCGCAAAATTGCGGCTACCTTGGCTAGTACTGGTACACCGGCACTTTTCATGCATCCTGGTGAAGGTGTGCATGGCGATCTTGGTATGATTACAGAAGATGATGTAGTATTAGCTTTTTCCAATAGTGGTGAAACAGGTGAAATCATCAGTATCTTACCATCCTTACGTCGCATAGGTGCAAAATTAATTTGTGTTGTAGGTAAACCAGAATCTACATTAGCTAAAAATTCTGATATTGTATTGCTAGCTGAAGTAGAACGTGAAGCTTGTCCATTAGGGTTAGCGCCTACTACAAGTACTACTGTTGCTTTAGCATTAGGTGATGCCTTAGCAGTATGCTTATTGGAACGACATCACTTTACACCTGAAAACTTTGCTGTATTCCATCCAGGTGGTTCTCTTGGTCGTAAATTATTGTTGACCGTAGAAAATATTATGCATGGTGGTGAAGATAATCCTACGGTATTTAAAGGTGCAACAGTACGAGATGCACTCTTTGTAATGACCGAAAAAGGTTTAGGTGCTACTTACCTGTTGTAGATAGTAATAATGTATGTCTTGGCATTGTTCATATTACGGATTTATTGCGTAGAGGCATTGTATAATGAATATTCAATGGATTGTTCTTGATGTTGATGGCGTGCTATCTGATGGTACTCTAATCTATACATCAAGTGGGGAAGAACTTAAGTCTTTCTCTGTAAAAGATGGCTTAGGATTAACGGCAGCTCGAAAAGTAGGTCTTAAGCTTGCCATCATCACAGCACGGATATCTCCTATGGTTGAGCGACGTGCTAAGGAACTTCATTTTGATGCATTGCTTATGGGGCATGCGAATAAGACAGAAGCATTAAGAACCCTTTGTAAAGAGCATCAAATCAATTTAGAAGAGATTGCTTACATGGGGGATGACCTAAATGATTTAGGGGCACTCCAAATCGTAGGTTTACCAATGGCACCAAATAATGCGGTACCAGAGGTCAAAGAATTAGCTAAATTTATATCTACTGTCAATGGAGGCCATGGTGCGGTTAGAGAGGCTGTAGAATATATCTTGAAAAATCAAGGTCTATGGGAAACTGTTGTAGCAGACTATGCACGAGAGGCCCATGCTCATGGACAATAAAGGAGGTGGGCAGAATGAATAACGAATGGCAATACCATTTAGTTAAAGGCATTAGCTGGCT
>QWCI01001325.1_pt1 | contig 9917 bp, 9 predicted proteins | sample 1972541 | NCBI WGS metagenome assembly QWCI01 (sample SAMN09866712, study PRJNA288562) | Human oral metagenome isolate term3_saliva, whole genome shotgun sequencing... | isolation source: mouth | host: Homo sapiens | place: USA: California | reverse complement strand
TTTATAACTATAGTGTTATGCAGAAAATTAAAATTGCTTTTATTATAGGGATAATTATTCTGTCTTTAATATCAACAGTTTCCATAATGTATAATAAGTACATAAAAGCACTTCATGAAAATGAAAGAATTAGAACTAATTTAGAATATTATGAATCTAAATGTAGTCAGAATGGTGCTGAAAATATTGTACTAAAACACACTGTTTCAGAATTGAGTGCTTCTAAAGACAGTTTAATACAAAATATTGAAATTCTTAGAAAGAAATTAAAGTTAAAGCCTAGTCAGGTTAATACTATAATTCACACGGAAACAATTATTAAAGATACTTTGAAAGATACTGTTGCATTAACTGTAGATTTTCATGCTATAGTTACACCAAACAATCAAACTTCAATTGAAGTAATTAGAAAAGACAGTACTCTTACAATTATTCCTAATATTAGGAACTCACAGACAGTATTTGTTTATACTGATAAAAAGTATAAATATAAAAGCTGGTTCAGTAGATTAATTCACTTTAATTTTAAGAAGATTATAACTGAAAGATTTGTTATTGAAAATTCTAATAATCTAATTAAAACAGGTGAATCGAGGGTTGTAAATGTTGAACACTGATGGCAGATAAACTTACAATGTTTGGTAAATCATACAATAAATTAGGAAATAATGAGACTAATCTTTGTTTGTGTACTTCTGGTGATATTACTATTAAGACTGCTAATAGATTTATATCACTTTTTAAAAATGGTAAAATCAACGTAGGTGATTCGTCTGAACTTTTTGTAGTAGAGTCTGAAAGTGATATAAATAAAAACGGTGTCTATATAGTTAATACTAAAGGTAATGATGGTAAAGATATTAAACAGGTATTTTTGTATATAGATGGTATTAAACTTCTTATATCTACAAATGCTGAAGAGTATCTATCTTACACAAAGAATCAGCAACTTAAACCAGAACAGATTATTCAAGCATTAAGTAATTTAGGCATATATTTCCAAACACTTGATAATGCTAAAGCTTCTAATATAAAAGAAGGATTAGTTTATATTCTTAATGACCAAAAATTATACAAAGTTGTTTCTGGTGAATTTACAGAAATGAGTGTAAACACTGCTGTACAGAGTAATTCTAACTCTAATTCCACTACACCAGAAAAAGCTAGAGCATATACAAAATTTCGTATTGGTAACATTTATATTAATGGTGAAAGTAATGTTTTTAGTGTAAACGGTGGATTATCTATCCAAATAGATGGCAGTGATTATATTTGGTTTATAAATAATCAAGTATTTGTAAAACGAGACCTCATTTTAGATAGTTCAAATACTTTAATGTTTTCTGGCTCACAACAAGGTGTTTCTGGTTTTATGGTGTATACTAAAGAGGATGAAACTTACCTTGAAATTGATAATCTTTTAGTTCGTAAATCATCATCAAAATATGAGCCAAAGATGTTTTCTGCTTATGTTGGTACTTCAATTAAGAACCAAATAAAACAGGCTAAGTGGGTACTTAAACCATCAGACATAAGTGTAACATTAAAATACCAAAATCAATTTGAAGTTGGTGACTATGTTTTAGTTCAAACAGCTGGTGGAAACCCTGTTAATATTCATATTAAAAAAAGGGAAGTTGTTACTATAGATGGTAGAGAAAAAGTGGTGATTAAATTTACAGCTAACCTTACTCATCCTGCTTCTAAAGACACTGTCCTAAATATTAAATATCAATATGTGACTATAGATAACATAGTTTTATATTCTACTGCTAGAATTGAAATCCCTGAAAAGGTACTTAACAATGATACAGGGGAAATGGAACCAAATACTTATGGAGAATCAATTGAATATGATTTTGATGCTGCAAGTATTAACGCTGTAGAGGTGATATTTGGTGATAGAGACATTTACTATATAGAAACAGGTGGGCAACTTTTGCCTACACCTTTAGTTGGTAAAGTAGTGTCTGATAGCCCTTTAACAATTAATTTACCAAATCAAAAAAATACATCTGCAAGTATCTTGAGTACTTTGGAACATTCTCCTATTTATAAGATAGGAGGTAATTTAGAAGAAGTTCATATTTTAGTGCATTCTGACGATAACATCTCTCTACAGAAATGTTATGTGGAAAATGATAAATTAGTACAAAAAACAGTTACTCAAATAGGTGAATTAACTGATATAGCAAAGCCAAAAGCAGGAAGTACTACTAACTGGTTTACTGGTCAAGGTGTGTATAGTGACAATTTTGTAGGTATAAATCCACGATTTTATGGTGGTACTTTTGAGGGAGCTGATAATATCGATTATCCTAAATATGGAACTAGTTTAAATATACCCACAGACAATATTGATGCTGCTAAATATGATAGTGTTATTCCAAGTATAGCATGGGTAAAAAAGCTAATTGAAAAAAGTAAGTAATTACTACTTTTCAATTACTATAAAATTTAATAACAAATGTTTGGTTTTTAAAGTTATTGCTTGGTATTTTTTAATAAAAATATTATTATTGCAATAGTAGCTATTTAATATAGTGTCATTATTTTAGATTATTATATAAACAATAATGTAAATGTATTATGCCTGATTTAGATGCAAATACTCTCGACCCGTTTGAAGGTAATGAAGGGCCCGCACAGAAGCCAGAGGCTCAAACAAGTGAACCTGATACTTCTGATGATTCACTTATTTCAGCATTACTGGAAGCTAACGGTATTAAAGATTCTTCAAAAATTAAATTTGAAGAGGAAGATGGTACTATAGTTGAACGTCCTTGGAAAGACCTTTCAAAGGAAGAGCAGCTGAGTATTTTATCTCCACAATCTGATAACCCAGATTATAATGAAGATGAAATTAATCTTATACAGAAAATCAGAGAAACAAAGCAGTCACCTAGTGACTACTTGGAAGCTCTGAAGAAAGAAGCAATTACAGCCATTGAGCAGAGTCCATTATATGAAATTGATGGTATTACTGATGATGAGCTATTTGTATTAGATGCTATTGATAAATACGGAGAGGAGAATGTCTCTGATGAACAGCTTGAAGAGTTGATTAAAAATGCTAAGTCTGACCCTGATTTGTATGCAAAGACAATTGAAAACTTACGTAATACATACAAACATAAGGAGGACGAGTATAACTACCAAAAGCAGCAAGAGCTTGAAGCTCAACAAGAGCAAGAGTTTAAAAACTTCAGTACTTCTGTCCTAAATGAGATTCAGTCATTAGACAACATAGGAGGTCAAAATATTGAATTATCTGTTGACGATATGAATGATGTCGCTAACTTTATTCTCAATAGAGACGAGGATGGTAATTCTGAATTTGGCAAAATAATAAATGACCCGAAACAATTTGTTCAATTAGCTTTTTGGGCACTTAAAGGAAATGACATTATGAATGAGATTTCCAGCCAAATGAAAATGGCTTATGAAAAAGGAGTTGAAGCTGGTAAGAAGGGCCAATCACAGCTTACTTTCAATAAAAATCCAAAAGATAAACCTTCGGCCCGTAATCATATTCAATCATCCGCAACTTCATTGGATATTGAATAGTATGTAAATTAAATTAATTTTATACAAATGTTAGTAGCAAATTTTGTATCAAACAACCCTGAAATGGGTTCTACAAGAACTGTAGAAAATTTTGGCAAGTTTCTTGGAACTAAAGTTCATAAATTAGGTGTTCTTGCTAAATTATATCCACAAAACACAATTAGTGCCTTGACAGACCTTTTGGGTAATGTCTTTATGGGTGAAGAGAAAAAGAAATTTGATGGTTTTCAATCTATTGATTCCGACTTCTACGAGTAAAACTCCTGCTCCTCAGTAGTGTGAGCTACTGTGAAAAATCCTTTAAATTGCTGGAAACTCTTAGTGCTACTATAAGACAATCAGCAGCACGGCTCTGGTTCAGAGCAATGTTCAACGACTAAGATACGTTCTAAACCTTAAGGTGAAAAACTGGATTACTATGAAATATATCATATACTTAACTGTAAATACTAAATCCAAAAAAAATGGATTAAATAAAATTTATATAGGCTATCATAAGACTGAAGACCCAAATATCTTTGATGGGTATTTAGGCTGTGGAGTCTATGCACAAAAACCTGCTACTTATATGCAACCGACAACACCTTTTCAAAAGGCAGTTAAAAAGTACGGACCAAATGCTTTTACTCGATACACTATTCAAATAGTTGATAATATTGAAGAGGCAGTAACAATTGAAGAAAGTATTTTGACTGAACAATTTATTTGTCAGGCACATGTATATAATGTAGCTGTAGGTGGCTTTGGTGGGAATTTTAAAGGGCCACAAGGCAGAACTTGGCATTCTAAACCAATCAACCAATTTGACTATAATGGTAATTTAATAAAAATGTGGAATAGTACAGTTGAAGTAGCTGATTCTCTGGATTTGAATTTAACAAGGATACAGAGGTCTTCTGCTGATGGTACTACTTATGCTGGATTCTATTGGAGTAGACAACCACAGATTTTTAATACTAACCATCGTAAACAAAAAACATTTGTTTATACCAAGCAAGGTAGTCAAATTGCTGTATTTAACACAAGGAAAGAGTGTGCTGAATATTTAGGATGTACTTCACAAGCTGTTAGTCATGCTTGTAAAAATCAGCAACTATTGTGTAATCACTATGTATCAAATATAAATATGGAAGAATTTAAACCAAAACCCAGAGTACAATTAAAAAGTTGTAAACTTTACTTGTATAGTATTCCATATAGATTTATAGGAGTGTTTGTAGGAAAAGAAATCTTTAAGCAATTAAAGATTTTCTCATTTACCAAATTAGACAAAATTATACATGATAATGGTGGTTGGTTTAAAGACTTTTATATTAGTACAGAACAAATTACTGAATTGCCAAGCAGAAAATTAAATCCTATCACATTAAAAATTTATGATAAAAATGGTACTCTTATTGAAGAATTTAATACTTTTAAAGAGTGTCGAGTTAAGTATGGATTAACACATCAGCAAATGAATAAGGTAATTAACCAGGTTACTGATTATAATGGCTATGTGTTTAAATATAGTAAATGATATAGTCTGAACAACATGGTGACATGTTGATAACGAATAAATTGGGGAGGTAGAAACCAATCAAATCAAAAGAGTACCATTTGCAGCTGTTCCTGTTGAGAATGGTTTAGATGGTTCTGAAATTGAAATGATTTTTCCTGAAAATTATTACCAACTGCATGAAATCTTTAAGATTGAAGAGTCTGGACAGCAATGTATTGTTGTTGCTCCTCCTACTCGTAAAGCTGATTGTATGTGGTCAGTAATCGTTCGTCTTGTTGATGATGATTACAGCTCTGTACTTGATGCTGGTGCTTGTCAGATTGGTATGTTGACACGGTGGATTGGTGAGTAGTATTGCCAATGTAAAAGTAAATTAATTGCTGGGACATCCTTTAAGGACAATCAGCAGCCAAGATTATTCTCAAATTCGTTTATTTATGGAAGAGATTAATAAGGTTCAACGACTAGGCGAAAGCCGTAATTCTATGTATTGGATTGTTTATCAAACAATCAATCTTAAAAACAATAAAATTTATATTGGAGTACATAAAACTAAATGGCCTTATACTTTTGATGGTTATTTAGGCTGTGGTGTTTATGTGAATGCTCCTAGGTCATATATGTTTGCTACTACAGCATTTGAAGCTGCTGTTAAAAAATATGGACCAAAATCGTTTAGACGAGTTGTTTTAAAAATTTGTAATAATGCTGAAGAGGCTTATGAAGAAGAGGCTAATTTGGTAAATGAAGACTTTCTCAAACGACATGATGTATATAATATGATTCCTGGTGGAAGAATACCATATATTAGAAAAGCTACTACACCTATATATATGTATTCTTTACAAGGAAAGTTTATTAAAGAATTTCCATCATTTTTAGAAGCAAGTATAGAATTAGGAATTAATTCTGCTAGTTTATCTGAAGCTTGCTCTTGTAAAATAAGTTGTAAAAGGTTTTATTGGTCAAAAGAAAAATTGAATTTTTTAGATTTAACTTCATATAAACCTATAAAAACATTATCTACTTTATATATGTATGATTTGAATGGAAATTTTATAAAAGAGTTTTCTTCAACCCAAAGTACAAAATATACCCAAGCTAGTCAAGCTGCTGAGCTTGGCAATATAGTTGATAAAAAATACCGTTTTTGTTACGTTAAAGCAGATTCTTATAGTAAAGCCAGAGATATTTACATAAAACAACGAATTATTTATCAATATAACAGTAAAGGTGAATTTCTTAAAGAGTGGAAATATCTTGAAGCTTTAAAACAGTTTCCGAAAGATAAAATCAACCAATCTATAAGACATAAAACTATTACAAAGTCTGGGTATTATTGGGGTCTTAGAAAATATAATATCTATAATGAACCTGTTGTAAAACAGCAGCGAAAAATAGCTAAATATACATTAAACAATGAATTAGTAGAAACTTACAAAAACTCATCAGACTGTTATAAGATTAATGGTAAAAATACTTATAGAGTTTTAGTGGGTATGAGAAAGTCTTATAAAGGATTTATTTATAAATACATAGAATGAAATGTTTACTGGAGTCAGTTTTTACTAGACTTCAAAAGATATAGTCTGAACTGCATAGTAATATGCAGATTAACAAAATGAATGCAAAACCTGAACTTAATGATTGTGGTAGTATTCTAGTATGCCTCAATCTGCTTACTTAATATGTAAGCATAAAACATTCTTAATTGCTGGAAACACCTATGGCTACTAATAGGTCAATCAGCAGCCAAGACACAGACAATACAAGCCTATTAGGAAGTACTGTGTAAGGTTCAACGACTAGCTTGAATAAGCGTAAGATAGTTTAACTATTTGAAACAGAATGAATTTATGATAAAAACTACTTATATTGTATATCTAACCATTAACACAACCAATCAAAAAATATATGTAGGTGTTCATGGAATAGAAAGCAATAAATTCGATGGTTATCTTGGTTGTGGTGTGTACACTACAAGACCTGCAACTTATCGTAATCCAAAAACACCTTTTCAGCATGCTGTTAAGAAATACGGCCCAAAGAAATTTATCCGTACTACACTTAAAGAATTTAATACTGCTGAAGAGGCTTATAAATTAGAACAGCTTATAGTAAATGAGTCTTTTGTAAAAAGAGAAGATACATATAATTTAGTTTTAGGAGGACAGTTTCATACTGAACAAATTAATTCTAAAAAAACAGTATATGTATATGACCTTGATGGAAATTTTGTAGAAGAATTTCCTAGCTTGGGTAAAGCTGCTAAGTGGTTAAACCCAAAAGCACATAATGGTGGACATATTTCACGAGCCATTAAAACAGGTTATACATATATGCAACATCAATTTTCTTATAACAAAGTCCCATTTATGAAAAAGAAAAAAGCAAAAAAGCCTAAAGAATTTAATACTATCCCTAATATAGGCTCTAAAGTAGGTCAATATGATAAGAATGGAAAATTAATTAAAGTATTTGATAGTATTACTGCTTGTAGAAAAGCTGGGTTTTTAAATGCTAATAAGTGTGTACAGGGGTTACGAACTTATTGTAATGGATATAAGTTTTTATATATAAATTAAGATATAGTCTGAACACTATAGTAATATAGTGATTAACACAATTGTTTACTAAATACATGAGTAATGTAGAAAAGATGCGTAACTGTATGACTCTTATTCGTGTAAGAGTTTGCACATATTTATATTTTAAATCTGCTGTATAGTAGAATACTAATATAAATAAACTTCTTGAATTGCTGGGAATTTGAGTGCTACTATCAAACAATCAGCAGCCAAGTCTAATATAAGACAAACCTATAATAGGGAGTCTGTTAGAAAGGTTCAACGACTATCCGAAATGGAGTAGGTTATATAACCGAAGCAGGAAGAATATTAAACAATATTGAAAGTTATGAAATACATTGTTTATCAAACTTTAAACTTAGTTAATTCTAAGATTTATATAGGTGTACATGGTACTGAAAATCCTGATGTATTTGATGGCTATTATGGGTGTGGGGTTTCATTAAAAAATCATTTTTATTTAGAACATCCTAAAACATATTTCCAGAAAGCCCTTAAAAAATATGGATTTAAAAACTTTAAAAGAACAGTATTGGCAGTTTTTGATTCTGCTGAAGAAGCTTATGAGCTAGAATCTAAAATTGTAACACTTGACTTTATAAAACGAAATGATACATATAATATCTCTTTAGGCGGAAATCAGGGTATTGAATATTTAAACTATGTTTATCAGTTTAAGTTAGACGGTACTTTAGTTACTAGATGGAATAACATTTTATCTGCTGCCAGAGCATTAGGAGTTAAAGCCCCTAGCATACATAGAGCTATTATTACTAAAGGTTCTTGTGCTATGTATTATTGGAGTAAAGACAATCAAATAAATATAGCAGAATATACCAATCATATTGGCCATGAAGTGTATCAATATGATGCTAATGGTAACTTAGTTAATAGCTATGATTCTCTTACTAAAGCAGCCAAGTCTGTGAATGATACTGAAAAAACTCTACACAGAGCAATTACCAGTCAATTTAAACGAAATGGTTATTATTGGTCATTTAATTTATATGATATTTTTATCCCTAAAAAAATATCATTAAGAGGAAAACCTTTATATATTTATGATTTAAATGGTAATTATGTTATAACACTAAATACACCTGCTGATAGAAAAAAGTTTTTTCAAACAACTAGTTTGGGAAATATAAAAAAGGCAATGTTAAATAATAAACCTTATAAAGGGTATCAATTATCAACAGAATTATCTAAAATGGAACCACTAAATTTGAACATTAGCAATAAAGCAAAACAAATAGGTTGTTATAATAATGAAGGTAAATTAATTAAAGAATTTCCTAGTATTAAACAAGCTATAAAAGAGTTTGGTACGAAAGTGGTTCGTGTTATTAGAAATCAAAAATCCGACATAAGAGGCTACACTTTCAAAGTATTGTAAATTTATTATGATATAGTCTAAACTTAAATTTAAGTTTGAGATGAGTCGTACAGTGCGAAGTATAAACTCATGGAAGATACGCTCATTAAGATTGGTCAAGGTGCTGACCAAGGCTGTCTTACTGAGACTATCTATCGTATGGACCCAATGCAAAAGGTTCTCACAGACAACTTTATGTTAGCCCGTGAGCAAATGCTTTTAATGGCTAAGGGCACGATTAATTCTGACGGAAAGTCTACTATTAGTGATAGAGCTACAGGTAGACCTATTCCTATTGGTGAGGGTCGGCATAAGGCCCTCAGTTGCAGTAATGCAGCTTAAATAAAACTTCTTAATTCGGTGAACCCTGAAATGGGAATACCGAGCCAAGCATACTATTTTTAATAGTAGGGCGTGTGTAACGACTAGATTTTAATAAAAAAGGTAAATCTCATTTTATATGCAGAAAAAAACAAAATCATTATTGATTGCATTAGTATTAGGAGATGGATGTATTCCTAATACAGGGAAAAGAAATACTTTATGGATAACACATAGTAAATCACAAAAAGAGTATTTTGAATGGAAACGTAAGCTCATTTCAAAGTTACTAGATTGTGGACTTCCTGGATTTTATCATAGGACTGATGAAAAACATGACGAATATTCAACAAATAAAAGTCATAGGTACTTCAGAATTATAAAGAACTGGCTGTATAAAGACAATGAAAAAAGGTTTTTTTATAAGGTTATCAGACACTTAGATGCTGAAGGGTTAGCATTATGGTTTATGGACGATGGAACTCATGCAGTAAACAGGAGAAAAAGTTCTGGAAAAATTATGTCTCATTCATTTAAATTATATACTATGTGTAGATACGAGGAT
>QWCI01001671.1_pt1 | contig 9922 bp, 8 predicted proteins | sample 1972541 | NCBI WGS metagenome assembly QWCI01 (sample SAMN09866712, study PRJNA288562) | Human oral metagenome isolate term3_saliva, whole genome shotgun sequencing... | isolation source: mouth | host: Homo sapiens | place: USA: California | reverse complement strand
TTCCGTTTCGACATCGAAATCGAAGCCGATTTGATTGAAGAAATCGGCCGCGTTTACGGCTATGAAAATATCCCCGACGATTACACGTCAGGTCGTCTGAAAATGCTGGCGCTGCCCGAAACCCGTCGTCCGCGTTTTGCCGTTTATAACGAAATGGCGGCGCGTGGTTACCGCGAAGTGGTCAGCTATGCCTTCGTTGACGAGCAGTGGGAACACGACTTTGCCGCCAATGCCAACCCCATCCGCCTGCAAAATCCGCTGGCGGCGCAGTATGCCGTGATGCGTTCCACGCTTATCGGCGGCTTGGTGGAAATTTTGCAAAACAATCTGAACCGCAAGCAAAACCGCGTGCGCGTGTTTGAAATCGCCCGCGTGTTCAGCAAAGGTTCAGACGGCCGGTTTGTACAAAACGAACGCATCGGCGGTCTGTGGTACGGCGCGGCGATGCCCGAACAATGGGGCGAGAAAACGCGCAACGCAGATTTTTACGACATCAAGGCAGATGTAGAAAATCTGTTGAAAAACAAGGCAGTTGAGTTCGTCAAAACCGAACACCCCGCCCTGCATCCCGGCCGCGCCGCCAATATCGTTTCAGACGGCCAAGTCATCGGCTTTGTCGGCGAATTGCACCCGAAATGGCTGCAAAAATACGACTTGCCGCAAGCGCCACTGGTGTTTGAAATCGACATGGCAGCCGTGTTGGAACGCGAAAAAATGCGTTATCAGGCAGTATCGAAATTCCAGCCGGTGCGCAGGGATTTGGCGTTTGTGATGCCTGAAACCATGACCCATGATGATTTGTTGGCCGCCTTGAACGGCGCGGCAAACAAGTTGGTACAGGAAATCAGCGTATTTGACGTATATCGCGGTACGGGTCTGCCTGAAGGGATGAAGAGCATGGCGGTCAAAGTGATTTTGCAGGATATGGAAAACACGCTGACGGATGAAGCAGTCGAGCCGGTTATCGGAAAACTGATTGACGCGGCAACTGCTGCGGGAGCGCAACTTCGCAGCTAAAAAATAAATATTCGCTTGAATTTTAAATAGAAATTGGTAATAATCTGCACCTGTTACAACAGAAGGTAATAATATGACATTAACTAAAGCCGAATTGGCCGATATTTTGGTTTCCGGTTTCGGTAATTTTCAGTTGCGCGACAAACCGCAACGTCCCGGCCGTAATCCGAAAACCGGCGAAGAAGTACCGATTACCGCCCGCCGCGTAGTCACTTTCCATGCCAGCCAAAAACTCAAAGGCATGGTGGAGCATTACTATGACAAACAACGTTAATCGTCCTGCTGTTCCCGCCAAACGCTATTTCACGCTTGACGAGGTGTGTGAGTTGGTGCAAATCAGCCCGTCGCAATTTGCCCAGTGGCAGCATGAGAATGGTGCTGTTATTGGTTACGGCGGAAACCGTTATACTCGTCTGGATGTGGTTAAACTGCTGAAATTGAAAGATACATTTGCTCCTTTCGTGGATAGTTTCAATCATAATGCGCTGGATTCGGAAGGGAATCCGGCTGCTGATGCGAAAGAAGTACGCGCGGAGTTGGAAACTATTTTGGCTGATTTGGAGAAAACATTGGCAAATTGAGTTTGCCGAAAATCGGTGACCGGTCGACATCTGTTGTCGGCCGGTTTTTGTATTGAGGCCGTCTGAAAGATTCGTTTTCAGACGGCCTTTTGTTTATTGGTTAGGCAATATTTATACTATAGAGCCTATTGATAATTCGAATATTGCTTGTTTAGTGTATTTAAATTTCATTAAATACTAAGAATCAGTGTCAGATAGAAGAAAGGTTGAAAGAAAAGTAGATAAGCGTTTGCCTTCTGTAAAGAGATAAATCGGAAAAGGTTGCGAATGGTCAAGTTTATCGCAGTATGAAACTGATATTTGCTTGCAAGCGCTGATGTTTTAAAACATAATAGTTTATATATAGAGTTTCTATTGTAAATTTTATTACAAAAGGCGTTGCCTGCACTGTGTAATAACAATTTCAAAAAAAGGCCCGCCGCCTCACGACACCTTATCAGGAAACAGACTGAAAACCGGAAGTTTTACCGTTTTGCCACGTATGTGGTACGGCGGGTATTGCATTGTGGTATCAGGCTATTCTTCTTAACTTTAAATCAAGTGAGGGCGCTTTATGAATCAGTCAAAACTTCTCATCTGGTCCATCACGGTGGCGCTGGCGGGTTTCCTGTTCGGTTTCGATACCGTGGTGATTTCCGGAGCGGATCAGGCGTTACAGCATTTGTGGAACAGCTCCAGCCTGTTTCACGGGTGGGTCGTCATGGCATCCGCCCTATGGGGTACGGTTATCGGCGCGCTGTTCGGCAGTATTCCGACCGATAAATTTGGCCGTAAAAAAACGCTGATTGCCATCGGTATCCTATATGTTGTCGGTTCTCTAGGGTCTGCGCTCGTTCATGATCCTTATTCCTTTGCTTGTTTCCGTTTCATCGGCGGCTTGGGTGTCGGTGCATCGACCATTGCCGCTCCCGCCTACGTTACCGAAATTTCTCCGGCGGACAAACGCGGCCGCTTGGTAGCGATGTATCAGTTCAATATCGTATTCGGTATTCTAATTGCTTATCTTTCCAATTTTATTTTCTCAAACCTTGATTTGGGTGCGAACACTTGGCGCTGGATGCTGGGTGTTCAGGTTGTGCCGGCTGCGATTTATACCTTAATGGTACTCGGCATTCCGATGTCGCCGCGTTGGTTGGTCATGAAAGGCCGCATTGAGGATGCGCGTAAAGTGTTGGCGGTAATCAATCCTGAAGCGGACATCAACGAACTGGTGACTTCCGCGCAGAAAGACGGCGGCAAAAAAGAAAGTCTGTTGCTGAAAAAATACCGTCTGCCGGTATTGCTGGCCTTTCTGATTGCGTTTTTCAACCAAATGTCGGGTATCAATGCCTTCCTGTACTACGCGCCGCGTATTTTTGAAATTGCCGGTTTGGAAAAAAGTTCGGCTTTATTGAGCAGCGTGGGTATCGGTGTTGTCAATTTGATTTTTACCTTCGTAGGCCTGTCTTTAATCGATAAATTCGGCCGCCGTCAACTGATGTACATCGGTTCTTTTGGCTATATTGTTTCGCTCGGCTTAGTGTCATTGTCTTTCTTCCTAGGATGGAAAGGCATGATGGTACCGTTGTTTTTCTTCCTGTTTATCGCTGCCCACGCCGTTGGCCAGGGTACGGTAATCTGGGTGTTTATCTCTGAAATTTTCCCGAGTCACCTGCGTGCGCAAGGTCAGGCGTTGGGCAGTTCGACCCACTGGGTGCTTGCTGCCGCGATTCCTGCTGCGATTCCCTATTTGTTTGATGAAATCGGTGCAAGCTGGGTGTTCGCCTGCTTTACAGCCATGATGGTATTGCAATTGGTATTCGTAATGTTCATGATGCCGGAAACCAAAGGCGTACCATTGGAAGAATTGTCTAAGTCGTTGATTAAGGAAGAGTCATAATGAAAGTAACTTGCTTCGGTGAAGTGCTGTGGGACGATTTCCCTACGGGTAAAGTATTGGGTGGCGCACCTTTGAATGTCGCAGTGCGGTTGGAATCGCTCGGTGTCGGCGGCAGTATTATCAGCTGCCGCGGCGATGATGCCGACGGTGAAGAGTTGTTGCGTCAGATTAAAGGCAAAAACGTCAATACCGATTTGTTGCAGGTATCCCCTGATCAGGCTACCAGCTTGGTGAAAGTCAAGTTGAACGAGTGCGGCAGTGCAAGCTACGAAATAGTCTATCCCTGCGCTTGGGACAGAATTCAGTTGCAGGAAGAGGCTTTGCAGCGTGTGGCCGAATCCGACGCTTTCATTTTCGGTAGTTTGGCGACTCGTGATGAGGTTTCTCGTTCGACTTTGGATAAGCTGATTGAGAAAGCGAAATTCAAGATTTTCGACGTCAATTTGCGCAAACCGTTTTACGATACAGACCGTCTGCTGGATACCATGAAAAAGGTGGATTTGGTCAAACTGAACGATGACGAATTGTATGAACTGTCCGAAATTTACGGTTCTCCATATCATTCTGTCGAACAAAACATCGCATTTTTGGCCAAGCTGGCCGGCGTTCCCAACATATGCGTTACTCTAGGGGGGCACGGCGCGGTGTTGTATCAGAAAGGTAAATTGCACAGACATTGCGGTTTCCGTGTAAAAGTGGCCGATACCGTGGGTTCGGGCGACAGTTTCTTGGGCGGTTTGACTTATAAACTGTTGAACAATTCCGAACCGCAGGAGGCGATTACTTTTGCTTGCGCGCTGGGCGCGCTGGTTGCGGCTCGGCGCGGTGCGACGCCGGATATTTCCTTGCAGGAAATTGAAAATTTCATGAACCCCGCCTGATAGGGATTTGAAACCGTTAGAGGCCGTCTGAAAATTATTTTCAGACGGCCTTTTTGTATTGTGATGTAACTGTTGGGGGGCTGTGGGTTTCAGTTTAGTCAACGTTTTGGTTTGCCGGCTAAACGGGAGATTGGATGCAGAAGTTTTCCTTGTTATCGGAAGGGCATATTGATTTTCACGGCGGAAAAAATTCAGACGGCCTTTTGTCCTATTGTTTCAATTAAGGAGGGAAGGCCGTCTGAAAAATATAGGGAATTGCAAAAACTTCCGTTACCAGTGGGTAACGAACTCGTCTAAATCCGTGTTTTTCGGACTGGCGGTTTTTTCGGCGGAAGTCCCGACCATAATCAAACCGATGATTTTTTCCCGATCGCTGCAATCAAACGCTTCTCGCAGTTGCGGGCTGTTTACCCACAAGCCTGTAATCCAGACATTGTCGAACCCTTGGGCCGAGGCCGCCAGTTGCAGGGCATAGGCGGAACATCCTGCGCTGAGCATCTGCTCCCATTCTGGTTTCGGTTTTGGCGAAGAGCAGTTCGGACTAAATGTTACACCGATAACCAGCGGTGCCATATTGCCGACTTTTTCGGCTTTTTTCATCGAATCTTCACCAAAATTGCATTCGGTTACGGTTTGGGTCAGCAGTTTGCGGAAATACGACAAACCGTCTTCGCTTTCGATAACGGTAAAACGGAACGGGCGCATATTGCCGTGATCGGGCACTTGCGTCGCGGCTTGCAACATCTGCTCGATTTGTTCCGCGTTCGGGGTCGGAGCAGTCAAATTTTTCGAAGAGCGGCGGGTGGTCAGAAGGTGGAGGGCATCCATAGGCATACCTTTGATAAATGTGTGAAAAAGAGAGGGTTATAGCATAAATTCAAAACAGGCCGTTCGGACTGGTCGGATATGAGGCCGTCTGAAAATCCCTTATCTTTATTTTCAGACGGCCTGCCGGTCATTCAACCGTAACGGCGTTGGAAATCCTGCATGAATGCAGCCAAGGCTTCCACGCCCTCAAGCGGCATGGCGTTATAGATACTGGCGCGCATTCCGCCCAGCAGTTTGTAGCCTTTCAAAGCGCATAACCCGCGCAGTTCGGCTTCACGGACGAAGGTATCGTCCAAATCAGGATCGGACGTTTTGAAAATAACGTTCATTTTTGAGCGGGCGTCGGCTTGAATATTATTGATATAGAAGCCGCCGCTGCCGTCGATGGCGCGGTAGAGCGTTTCGGCTTTCAGGTTGTTGACCGCTTCGATTTTTTTCACGCCGCCCTGTGTCAGCAGCCAGCGGAACACCAAACCCGCCATATAAATCGGATAAGTCGCAGGCGTGTTGTACATACCGTTGCGTTTGATATGCGATTGGTAGTTGAACACGTCGGGGATGTCTTTCGGGCAGCGATCGAGCAAATCTTCACGGATAATAACCACAGTCGCACCGGCAGGGCCGATATTTTTCTGCGCGCCCGCGTAAATCAAACCGTAATCGTTCACATCAAATTCGCGCGATAAGATTTCACTCGACATATCGCACACCAAAGGCGGCAGGCCGTCTGAAAGTTTCGGTACGTTTTGATATTGCAGGCCGTGTACGGTTTCGTTAATCACAAAATGGACGAAAGCCGAATGCTTGTCGACGTCCCATGATTCTACGGCGGGCAGGGCGGTGTAGCCGAACCGCTCGCCGCCGTCTGCCGCCAGATGAATTTCGGCATCAGTCAGGCGGCTCATCTGTTCGTAGGCAATGCGGCTCCAGTTACCTGTTACAACGGCATCGGCGCGTTTGAAACCGTGCGCCAGATTCATAGCGACCATGTTGAACTGCGTGGTTGCACCGCCTTGCAGGAACAGGACCTTATAATGCGACGGAATGTTCAGCAGTTGGCGCAAGTCATGTTCGGCGTGGTGCAAAATGCTTAAAAACATGTCCGAACGGTGGCTCATCGCCATCACGGGAAAACCGGTGCCGTTGTAATCAAGCATTTCCTGCTGCGCGGTGCGCAACACAGCTTCGGGCAGAACGGCGGGACCGGCGGAAAAATTGTAAATCGTGTGTGCAGGCATGGTTTGCGGTTTTCCTATAAACAGTTTGATTGGCCGAACGATTTTAGTCGGCACATCCGCGTCCTGCAAGCTTTTCGGATAAAGTCCCCAATAGATACAGGCAGTCTGAAAAATACACGCCAAATCAATACTTTTATTTTCTCGGTAAACGGGTTATAATTAGTAAATTTTTCGTATTACAGGAAAAATGGCCATAGGGCCATTTTTTTATTATGTACTCTGGAGCGACATGGATATTCAAAATATTCTTGACAAGACTCTGCCGGGCTTGGGTTACGAGCTGGTGGATTTTGAGCTGACCGCGCAAGGTGATTTGCGCATATTTATAGATAAAGAGGGCGGCATTACCGTGGAAGACTGCGCGACTGTAAGCAATCATCTGAGCCGCGTTTTTACGGTGGAAGACATTGATTACAAGCGTCTGGAAATTTCCAGTCCGGGCCTTGACCGCCCGTTGAAAAGAGCCGCCGATTTCGTCCGTTTTGCGGGACGGCAGGCCAAAATCAAAACCCGTCTGCCGATTGACGGACAAAAGAATTTCATCGGCCGTATCGAAAACTGCGAAAACGGTACGGTCAGCATTTCGTTTGACGGCAAAAGTGTGGATATTGAATTCGACAATATCGACAAAGCCCGTCTGCGTCCCGAATTCAATTTTTAAAGTTATTGATAATGAACGGAGATTCTGAGAATGAGTCGTGAAATGTTGCAATTGGCCGAAGCATTGGCCAGCGAGAAAAACGTAGATACAGAAGTGGTGTTTCAGGCACTGGAATTTGCCCTTTCTACCGCCGCCAAAAAGAAAGCCAACCGCGAACATATGGATGTGCGCGTAGAAATCGACCGCGATACGGGCGAATACCGCACGTTCCGGCGTTGGCTGATTGTTGCCGACGAAGACTATACCTATCCCGATGTGGAAAAAACCATCGAGGAAATCCAAGAAGAAATCCCGGGTACGGAAATCCAAATCGGCGAATATTATGAAGAGCAGCTCGAAAACGAAGGCTTCGGCCGCCAAGCCGCGCAAACGGCGAAACAAATCATCCTGCAACGCATCCGCGATGCCGAGCGCGAGCAGATTCTGAATGAATTTCTGGCAAGGAAAGAAGACATCGTTTCCGGTACGGTCAAGCGTGTCGAACGCCACGGCATCATCGTGGAGGTAGTGTCGGGCAAACTGGATGCGCTGATTCCCCGAGACCAAATGATTCCACGTGAAAACTTCCGCAGCGGCGACCGTATCCGCGCTTTGCTGTTGCGAGTAGACGAAATCGGCAGTACCGGCCGCAAACAAGTCATCCTGAGCCGTACCGACAAAAATTTCCTAGCTAAGCTGTATGCGATGGAAGTACCGGAAATCGAGGACGGATCATTGGAAATCCGCGCCGTTGCACGCGATCCGGGGCAGCGGGCGAAAGTGGCCGTAAAAGCCAACGATCAACGTATCGATCCGCAGGGTACCTGCATCGGCGTACGCGGTTCGCGCGTGAACGCCGTCAGCAACGAGTTGTCAGGCGAACGTATCGACGTGGTATTGTGGTCGCCGGAGACGGCACAGTTCGTGATTAACGCGCTTTCACCGGCAGAAGTAACGCGCATCGTGATTGACGAGGATAAACATGCAGTGGATGTCGTCGTGGCGGAAGACCAGCTTGCACTGGCCATCGGCCGCGGCGGACAAAACGTGCGTTTGGCTTCCGACCTGACCGAATGGCAGTTGAACATCATGACCGTGGCCGAAGCTGACGAGCGCAATGCGGCAGAAGACGAAGCCATCCGCAAACTCTTTACCGAACATCTGAACATCGACGAAGAAACCGCCGACATTCTGTTACAGGAAGGATTTGCCACGCTGGAAGAAGTGGCGTATGTGCCGGCTGCGGAACTGTTGGAAATCGACGGTTTCGACGAGGAAATCGTGGAGGTTTTGCGCAATCGTGCGCGCGATGCGATTCTGACGCTGGCCATTGCTTCCGAAGAAAAACTGGAGGATGTGGCCGACGACCTACGTTCGCTGGAGGGGTTGGATACCGAAATGCTGCGGGATTTGGCACAGGCAGGTATCATCACCCGTGACGATTTGGCCGAACTGGCCGTGGACGAACTGATTGAAATTACCGGCGTTACTGAAGAGGAAGCCAAAAAAGTTATTTTGGCCGCCCGCGAACACTGGTTTACCGAAAGCAACTGAGGGGGTAATAGATGAGTAACACGACAGTAGAACAATTTGCCGCCGAACTGAAAAGGTCGGTAGACGACCTGCTGAAACAATTAAAAAGCGCCGGTGTGGAAAAAAACAGCGGTTCAGACGGCCTCACTTTGGAAGATAAGAGCCGTTTGCGCGATTACCTGCAAAAGAAAAACGGTAATGAAGGCGGCGGTACCATCAGCGTGCGCCGTACCAGAACCGAAGAAAGCACTGTCGGCGGAGTGAAAGTGGAAACCCGCCGCCGCAGCCGCGCGGTCGTGATTCCTTCTGCGGAAATATCAACGGAAACAGCCAAAGCCGAAGCGGAAAAAGTCAAAATGCAGGCGGCCGCGGCGGAAGCTGCAAGGGCTGAAGCGGAAAAAGCCGCGGCAGAGAAAGCGGAAGCGGATAAGGCTGCCGCTGAAAAAGCGGCGGAAGAAAAAGCTAAAGCGCAAGCGGAAGCGGCCAAGTTGAAAGCTGCCAAAGAGGCAAAAACCGGAACAGAGAAAGCGGGCAAAACGGAACATCCCGCCAAAGAGGAATCGCAACCCAAAGAAACTCGACCGGCCAAACAGGGTAAATCGGCCAAATCCAAGGAAACGAAAAAAACGACCGTCGAACCGGAGGTGCCGCAACCCGTAGTCAGCGCGGCAGAACAGGCGCAGCGTGACGAAGAGGCACGCAGGGCCGCCGCCATGCGCGCTCATCAGGAGGCGTTGCTGAAGGAAAAACAGGAACGCCAAGCACGCCGCGAAGCCATGAGGCAACAAGTACAGCAGGAAGCAAAGGCTGCCAAAGAAGGTAAGTCCGCCGAACAAGGCGGCGTTAAAACGGCGGAATCTTCACAGAGGCCGTCTGAAAAAGCAGCGGCTGCCGGTGATAAAGCCGCCGGCTCCGCCCGCATGAAAAAAGACGACCGTCACAACCGCGACGATGATAACCAAAGCCGCAACAGCAAAGGTAAAGGCGGCAAAGGCGGCCGCGACCGTAATGCGGCACGCGGCGGTGACGAGGAACGCGTACGCAGCGGCAAGAAAGGCAAAAAGCTGAAACTCGAGCCGAACCAACATGCTTTCCAAGCGCCGACCGAACCTGTCGTACACGAAGTCTTGGTTCCCGAAACCATTACCGTGGCCGACTTGGCGCACAAAATGGCAGTCAAAGGCGTAGAAGTCGTCAAAGCCCTGATGAAAATGGGCATGATGGTGACCATCAACCAATCCATCGACCAAGACACCGCCCTGATTGTGGTGGAAGAACTCGGCCACATCGGCAAACCTGCCGCCGCCGACGATCCCGAAGCATTC
>QWCI01004087.1_pt1 | contig 9925 bp, 10 predicted proteins | sample 1972541 | NCBI WGS metagenome assembly QWCI01 (sample SAMN09866712, study PRJNA288562) | Human oral metagenome isolate term3_saliva, whole genome shotgun sequencing... | isolation source: mouth | host: Homo sapiens | place: USA: California | reverse complement strand
ATATGTCAAAGAAATCCACTTCCCCGTGATTTTTCTTGCTAAAAAGTTTGTATTATCAATGATTATTCGTATCTTTGTAGCACGAGAACCCGCCAAGCCTCTCAACGATGCTCAAATGTGCGGGTCGTTTTTGTTTTTATAGGTATATGGCAACAAAAATTCCGTTCATAAAACCATATTCCACACCCCAAAAGTTAGTACAACTACTCAAAACAAGAGGTATGGAGGTAACCGATGAAGAAAAGGCTCAGCATTATCTTTCCCACATCGGTTACTATCGTTTGTCTGCCTATATGTACCCATTGCTTTCCATTCCCAAAGAGCTACATTTATTCAAGCGAGGAGTATCTTTCGGTAAGGTTATGATGTTGTATCGCTTTGACAAGAAACTGCGCCTACTCCTGTTCAATGAAATTGAAAAGATAGAGGTCGCAGTGCGTTGTGCAATCGTGAACTTTGGAACGGAAATGACAGGCAACCCTTTTTGGATGACTGAAGCCAACAATTTCTCAAATCCGTCCAAGTTCAATCGCTCTATACGTCTTATAGAAGATGAATTTAACCATACAAAAGAGGATTTCATCAACCATTTCAAAGAGACATATACCAATCAGTATCCACCTTCATGGATGCTGACCGAGATATTGCCATTTGGTGTAATCACCAATATTTATTCTAACATCAAGAATAAGAAGATAAAGAAGCGTATTGCACAGTCATTTGGTTTGCAAGTTGCACCTTTTGAATCTTGGCTTACAATTATCACTGTAACAAGAAACTCATGTTGTCATCATGCACGTGTATGGAATAGGGTATTCTCTATTCGTGCTACCATGCCAATTAGAATGTCACGTCCTTGGATTACCTTGCCGACAGATCCATTGAAAGTGTACTTTGATATGTGCATCATCAAGTACTTTCTTGACATCATATCTCCAAATAACGATATGCTTGATAAGATGAACAGACTTTTTTTTACGTTTCCAGAAGTAGATATGGTTGCCCTTGGTTTTCCTTCTGGTTGGGAAAACGAACCATTGTGGCAATAAAAGGCATTTGGAGTGACTACTAACCATCTCACATCGCCCACATTTTCGTAATTTCGGTGTGACAGAAGGTTAAAAACGTTAAATTTCGCGCACAAAATTTATTTTGCTGTCACTTCTGTCATTCGAATGCTGTTTGTAATGTGTTGAAAAACAATTAACTACAGCAAATGTTAAAAATGACAGGAACTGTTTTTCAAACTTATAGTAGTATATAGAGTTTCGGCATTTTTTTTTTATTAGTAGTATCTATTGCTCTCATTGGTAATGTGTTTTTCTTTCATTAGGTATATCTGTACTTCGATTTTATCTGTAGTGACTTATAAATAAAAATTCGACACTTCAAACAATAAATAAAGAGGTACATTGCTGTACCTCCGTATTTCCTTTATATCAGTGGGATTACCTGAATATCTGAAACAAATATAGGTATCTTATTCTGTAAATCCAAGCTGCTTTGCACTTTTCAAAAAAATCGAGTAAAAGTGTATCTGAGATTTGAATTTCTCGGGTGGAGTGACATTTTCACATTTGGGTATATATAAGAATTTTGTGAGTGAAAATGTCATGGGGGTAAAAAACACCAAATGATTGCTCAATTGGTGTTATCGTTTCGTCTTTCCAAATAAATCAGCGTGTGTTCCTGTATTCATCATGAGCAAGGTCAATTCTGTGTTGTTCTTACCTTTAGTTACCAATTCGTTGATAACCTCTTTGAGTTTATCCATTGGCAGCCCACGCTTCTTGCATCGTTTGAGGTCTTTCTCAAACTGGTGTGTTGTAAAAAGTTTATATGCCATCAGATGCCTAATTTGGAAAACAGCTCATCGGCACTGGCATACTCATTGATACGTCCTTGCTCTTTGTCATTAAGTGCCTGTTCGTAAGCGGTGTGCTCAGTTGTAGTTTTATGTACTGTCCACCCCATACGCTTTACGAGCGACTTCAATAATGATGTATCAGCCTTAGGAATTTCCAAAGAGAATGTGATTGTTGTGGTGTTATTTGTATTCATTATTTGTCCTCCTATATTCTTGTTTATATTGCAAATATAATCTTTTCTTTTGAGAGTTGCAAGAGAATAAAATAAAAAGCAGCAAATGATTGCTCACTTGCTGCTGTATTGAAAAACAATTAGCTACAGCAAATGTTAAAAATGACAGCAACTGTTTTTCAAACTTATAGTAGTATATAGAGTTTCGGCAAATTCTCTATTCACGCTGAATGGTAACGAAGGTTTGTTCATCTTATTTCAGTTTATGCAACACCAAAAAAATAAGAAAGAACCGAATGTGCAAAGTATTCAGTTTTTTCTGAAAAAGAAAAGAAGCATAACTTAGCAATGGTTAATAGACACCGAGAAGTTTCTGTTTCTACACCACCACACTTTTTGCTTTTTTTCTGTATTGTCCTGGTGCACAACCTTTCATTTTTTTAAAAAACTTATTGAACTGTACCTGCGACGAAAAACCGAAAGTGAAAGCTATTTCTTGAATGTTTTGAGTAGTCCCTATAAGGTAGGTTTCCACCTCTTTTATAATGTAATCGTCTATAAGCTGTTTCGGTGTTCGTCCTGCAACACGTCTGGTTATTTGTGCTAAATAGCGAGGTGTTACATTTAGCGCATCGGCATAGAAACGCACTTCGCCCGTTTTACGATGATTGGCAGCAATGTTGTCCATAAGTTGGTTGTATAGTTCCAACATTCTTTCGGAAATTGTTTGTTGTGGCAAATCGCTGCTATGGTCTAAAAGTAGAACATTTGTACCAAAATTAGAGTCGGCAGACCGTAAAATAAGTTGGCACATATAGTCAGATGCCTTTCCAATGGCTTGTTCTACACTGTTTCCAGCGCACAAATTAACAGCAACTGCCGATGTAAATGCTCCGCCCGAACCGTGAGTAATGCGGTCTATAAAGCCAGGTCGAGTATAAAAGTGTGCTGTTTTGTTTTTTTCTACCAACACATCGGTAAACGATGCTTTGGTAACAATGCCTCCTTGCAACACAACAGCCGCACTTCCTAATTGCAAAATTTTTCGTGCCAATAGTTCCAAAGCCTCGTTGCTGTGTGTTTCTTTTTCGTGCAACATATAGGCAGCACTATTTTGTTGCATAATAACAATGCTGCTTAATGGAAAAAGACGTTGCACCACAGCATTAACCACCTCGTTTGGCATAAGCATTTTGCCACTACTACTAATAATAACGGCATCTAAAACCACAAATTCGGGTTTGTATTTACGTAGCAGGTGTTCAACGGCAATTACTTGTTCTACATTTCTAAGCATACCAATCTTCACAGCATTGGGTTTTAAATCGTTCAACACCGCACAAATTTGCAAATTCAGCACTTCGGCAGGAATGTCGTATAATTGTCGAATGCCTTCCGAATCTTGTGCAGTAACCGAAGTTATTGCAGTAGCCGCATAGGCTCCTAACATAGTTATGGTTTTAATATCGGCTTGAATTCCCGAACCGCCCGTACTGTCCGAGCCAGTTATAGTAAGAATGGTGGTTTTTCTTTCCATAGTTGGTGTGTAAACAAGTGTTTGTTACTGGTGTTGTTGTTTGTAAGCAATGTTTCGTGGGTGATGTTCCAAAATTTCTTTGCGCAGAGTAGTGGTGTCTATATGCGTATAAATTTCGGTTGTGCTAATGCTTTCGTGTCCGAGCATAGCCTGAATGGCACGCAAATTAGCACCACCTTCGAGCAAAGCAGTGGCAAACGAGTGTCGCAATGTGTGTGGCGATATGGTTTTTTTTATGCCAGCATCTTTGGCATACTTCTTAATCATTATCAAAATCATGGTCCGAGTGAGATGCGCACCACGTCTGTTTAAGAAAATATAGTCTTCTTCTCCTTCTTTTATCTTCATAGCGTTGCGGTCGGCAAACCAAAAATCCAATTCTTGCAAGGCTCTTGGAGAAATTGGTACCAAACGTTCTTTAGAGCCTTTACCCATAACCCGCACAAATTGTTCTTCGCGATAGAGATTTGACAGTTTAAGATGTGTAAGTTCTGATACGCGTAATCCGCACGAAAACAAAGTTTCTATAATGGCACGGTTTCTATGTCCTTCCCATTTAGATAAATCTATGGCACTTTCAAGCATATCAACTTCGGCAGTAGAAAGCACTTCTGGCAAATGTTGTGGTTGTTTTGGCGATTCGAGCAATTCGGTAGGGTCGGCTTCTATATATCCATCGAGCACTAAGAAACGATAAAACTGCCTTACTCCGCTTAAAATTCGAGCCAACGAACGGGCACCAATTCCCAAATCGCCAATAGCAGCAGCAAAGTTTTCTATATCTTCCAACTTTGCCTCTTGTGGTATTTTCTGTTCGTCGGCTAAAAAAATCAACAATTTGTCTACATCACGAATGTAGGCTTCTAATGTATTTGGCGAATAACCTTTTTCTAACTTTAAATAACGTAGGTACTTACGAATAAGATTAGAAATTGTGCTGAATGCTGGAGCATATACGCATACAAGTATAGCACTGTTAGACTGTATTAGGGCTATTACTGCGCCCGTTATAGAGGTACATATAAGTAATGTAAATAGTCGCGAAGAATATCGTAGCCATTCTATGATAGCTTCTGCTTGTATTGGAACTATTCAGGGATTTGGAATGGACAGTTATAGGCTTGCAGTGGAAGCTTTGAAAACTATAAAGGTCAATTCTTAAAAGCAAAAAGGCAAACAAATGACGGAAACCGAACAGATAGATAAGTATATTCTCGACCATATTGCCCCAGAAGGCGACTATTTATACCGACTTTACCGAGCAACCAACATACATACCATTCACGGACGAATGGCAAGTGGGCATTTGCAAGGGCGATTATTAAAAATGTTGGTACAAATGGTGCAACCAAAAAATGTATTGGAAGTGGGAACTTTTAGTGGATATTCTGCCATTTGCATTGCAGAAGGTCTGCCAGACGACGGCAAACTCTATACGTTTGAAATAAACGACGAGATGGAAGACTTTACACGTCCGTGGATAGAAGGGTGTGAAGTAGCCAACAAAATAGACTTTCGCATTGGCGATGCTAATATAGAAGCACCAAAGTTAGGCATTACTTTCGATATGGTTTTTGTGGACGGCGACAAGCGAACTTATTTGGAAACTTACGAAACCGTGCTAAAAATGTTGCGTCCTGGAGGTTATATTCTTGCCGATAATACGCTGTGGGACGGACACGTTACCGATAAAGCTTACGAACACGACCATCAAACACAAGGTATTTGCAAGTTCAACGACTTTGTTGCGCACGACACTCGGGTGGAAAACGTAATACTGCCTTTGCGCGATGGACTAACAATTGTGCGGAAGAAGTAGAGTCAGATTTCGGCATAAGTGACAAAAAGAGACCTAAAATGGGTCTCTTTTTGTCACTTATGCCTTAAAAGTATTAGGAATGTTAATATAACGATGAACAGTAACAGTTGTGTAACAGCTTCGCTACCAGTGTTTTACAAAACCTATTGTTTTGCGTTCCAAAAGCGGCTCTTTTGCACGGTAAAAGGCGTAGGTCTTGCATCGCAAAACAGCCACTATTGCAAAGCGAAAGCGTAGGTCTTATTTTTCAATCGGATTTGTTTTACAAAATTAAAACTATTTTAACAGCTATAACGAATAACAGAAAATAGTAATATTAAATTAAATTCTCTGAGAGAATCCTAAAGTTTTCATCAATAACATGACGATTTTCTATTGCTTTTTCTCCAGATTGATCACGAATAATCATTTCTATATTACGGATACTCTCCTTTATAAATTTAAGCCAGATAGAAGCATTAATCGCATTTGGGTTTCCTTGAAAAATAGCTACTTTTGCTATATTACCGCAAACAGCTACAGAATAAGCTATATATGATACTGAGTGTTGTTTTTGATTAAACTTGATCTTTTTGTATTCATTTTCTGCTAGAATAATGTTAGTAGAAACATTTGGTCTTGTCAAGATGAAATAAATAGAAGTAATCAACCATATAACTGCATTTGATATTGACATTGTTGCAAAATGTCTTAAATCGTACCCGTTAAGGAACATATATTCTGATATCTGGGCTATTGTACGCTCTTTTTCTCCAAAGCTACCAAATTGAAGCAAACGTAAAAAAGAGTTACCAGGTATAGGTACTCCCATAGTTGTAAATACATCAGATATAATATGCCCCAACCACAATATAGGTGCATAAAATAATCTTAAGTAATTAGTTTCTGATATTTTCTCTATATGAAGAATTCCATTTTGATCAACAGATGAAAAAGTACTACTAATAATATCTTTTACCCCCCAAATAAAACCACTTAATGAAGGCTCATGTCCTAAACTAAATGCACGATGATTTTTTGGATAAAAGTGCTTTAGTAATGGGTCTATGGATTTGTCGTATGGAACTTTAAACCATTTCTCTAATGATTTTACCCATTTTGCTTCTTTACCATCTTTTGTTGTACCTATTTGGCGTATTATTTGTGTTAAAGATGAGCCTTTTTGATAAATAGTTTCTCCTTTGTTTGTAAACTTCATATCCTTTGGAATACCAACAATTAGGAAATCAACAAGAACAGCTCCACCACCAGCAAGGCTTGCAATTAGATAATCTATTTTATTTAATCTTAGTTCCTTGTCTTGATCTGTTAATTGTCCATAATCGAGTAACTCCTTAAATATAGTACCATTCGGGGCATCTAAATCACCACCATTATCATTTTTTTCAACTGTAATAGCTTCATTGATATGAAGTTTTTTTGCCAATTGCTTTATTCTTTCAGAGAAATCATTAAGATTGGACATTTGTTGCATATTTGTGCTGGATAATTCTTTGACAGATTGAATAGTATTTTCTAATCCTTCTGCAATATTATCTAATTTCTTTGGGATTCTAATATAATCCATAATTGATCAATTTAATTGCATATCCTTGATGACTTTTTCTAAATAAGAAAGACTCTTTTTTAATTCCTTGATTTCTTTTTTATTCTGATCACTTTGAGTTTGCAACTCCTCTACTTTTTTTCTTAATTCTTCTTTTTGTTCTGCTAATTTGTTTAATATTTTCTGAAAAGAAGTAGTGTCTTTTTGTACGCCTATTACAATTTCTTTTAATACAACTTCTAATTTTGCAGCATCACTAAGCAAAACATTAGAATTTTTAGAAGCTAGTAATATTCCCATAGAGCCACCAGCTCCGATACCCAACAATGAGCCTCCGCCAACTAATACAGCTATTCCCCCTGCCATACCATATCCGCCAGCAGCCACAGCTCCTCCACCTAATGCTGCAAGTCCAGCAGATATAGCTGCAGCACCACTTAATCCTTCTGGTGCGAGTAGTGCAAGGATTCGATACCTACCCGTTGCAACGGCAATAGCGATAATAACAACACCAATAGCACTTCCAACTACTACTTTTTTCCAATATCCATTTAGTCTTTTGTTTGCATTCTTTAAACTTGATTGAAAAATATCAATATATTTTTCATCAATATTAAGAAGACCACATATTCTTTTTAATGTAGCTTGTCGACTACCTTTTTCTATTTTTAATCTCGCAAAATCTTTTGCAGACTCTTCTATTTCCTCTTTAGTACCACCTAATGGAGTGTATGCATTATAACAACAACATTCTAATAAAATCAAATATTTCCATGCAGAATTGACTTCTTCATCGCCATCACATTCTTTGATTAAACTTGCAACTTTCTCTTCAGAATCTGGGAGCGATTTATTACCAAGGCCTTGAAGATATTTATTAATTGACAGTTCCCAATTTGATGACCAACGTTTCTTTTCACTAGCACGTTTAGTCATATTAATAATTAAACCCTTTTTATTTGTTGTAAAAGCGATATCATCTGATATGAGTTGATATTCCAGACCGAATAAAACTTGGGTCTGTTCTAAAGTTAATCCAAAAGCTGAAAAATTTTTATCCATATTATAAGTTTTTATTTTGAAATAGCAAAGTGAAATAGTTTCCGATAAAGTTCTGTTAAACTGTAAACAGACAGAATAAAAAGCGTAGCTGCGCAAAACAAAAAAGCGGACTTAACACAGCCAACGTTGTATTAAGTCCATCTTATATATTATACTGATAGTTGTCTGCGTTTTATTTCAGTACACCAAGTTCTTTGCCAATCTTAATGAAAGCATTGATACACTTATCAAGTTGTTCGCGATTATGACCTGCAGAAATCTGAACACGAATACGAGCTTCGTCCTTTGGAACAACAGGATAGTAGAAACCTGTAACGTAGATGCCTTCTTCGAGCATCTTTGAAGCGTAAACTTGTGAGAGTTTAGCATCGTAAAGCATAACAGCACAGATAGCACTTTGTGTTGGTTTAATATCGAAACCTGCAGCCATCATCTTCTCGCGGAAGTAATTTACGTTTTCAACCAACTTGTCGTGCAATTCGTTGCTTTCTTTCAGCATTTTGAACACTTCGAGACTTGCGCCGATAATGCTTGGAGCCAGCGAATTTGAGAAGAGATAAGGACGACTATTCTGACGAAGCATATCAATTATCTCTTTGCGACCAGTAGTGAAACCACCAAGTGCACCACCAAATGCTTTACCAAGTGTGCCTGTGTAAATATCGACACGACCGTAAGTCTTGCAAAGTTCGCTAACACCGTGTCCAGTTTCGCCAACCACACCTGCAGAGTGGCTTTCGTCTACCATAACAAGTGCATCGTATTTTTCTGCCAAATCGCAAATCTTGTCCATCGGAGCAACGTTGCCGTCCATAGAGAAAACACCATCGGTAACAACAATGCGGAAACGTTGAGCCTGTGCTTCTTGCAAACATTTCTCCAATTCTTCCATATTACCATTAGCGTAACGGTAACGTTTAGCCTTGCAAAGGCGAACACCGTCAATAATAGAAGCGTGGTTTAATGCGTCAGAAATAATAGCATCTTCGTCGTTAAACAAAGCTCCAAATATACCCCCGTTGGCATCGAAGCAAGCAGCGTAGAGAATTGTATCTTCTGTTTTGAAATAATCAGAAATAGCAGCCTCAAGTTCCTTATGGATATCTTGTGTTCCACAGATAAAACGTACTGAAGACATACCAAAACCACGCTTGTCCATCATAGCTTTTGCACCTTCTATAAGGCGTGGGTGGTTAGATAAGCCGAGATAGTTGTTAGCACAGAAATTTAGTACTTTCTTGCCTTTTACTAATATTTCAGCTTGCTGTGGTCCTTCAATAATACGTTCTTCCTTGTAAAGACCTGCATCTTTGAGTCCTGCGAGTGAATCGCAGAGATGTTGTTTTATTTTACCATACATAGTATAAAGTTTTTAATTATTCGCATACAAAGGTCCTTATATTTTTTGAGAAAAGAAACTGAAATACTAATTATTTTGTGGGTAAACTGTTTTTTTATACAACATTAATACTTCTAATTTCTAAATTAATCAAAAAAGTACTTAACTTTGTGGCATAAAACGATAAAATCTATTTAATAATAATATGAAAAATATTTTAGTTGTTGGCTCTACAGGGCAGATAGGCTCAGAGCTTGTAAGAGAGTTACGCAGTATTTACGGTGGCAACAACGTAGTTGCAGGTTTCATAAAAGGAGCAGAACCTACTGGCGAACTTCTCGAAGGAGGTCCATCTGCAGAATGTGATGTTACCAATCCAGAAATGATAGCTGCAGTGGTGAAGAAATATAACATCGACACAATCTACAATCTTGCAGCATTACTATCAGTAGTAGCAGAAGGAAAACCACGTTTGGCTTGGAAAATTGGTATTGATGGTTTGTGGAACATTCTTGAAATTGCTCGCGAAAACAAGTGTGCAGTGTTCACACCCAGCTCTATTGGTTCGTTCGGTCCAAGCAC
>QWCI01001498.1_pt1 | contig 9929 bp, 10 predicted proteins | sample 1972541 | NCBI WGS metagenome assembly QWCI01 (sample SAMN09866712, study PRJNA288562) | Human oral metagenome isolate term3_saliva, whole genome shotgun sequencing... | isolation source: mouth | host: Homo sapiens | place: USA: California | reverse complement strand
GCCGATACAAAGGCCTTGCTGGGAGTATTCCGGAGCAGAAAATATAGGTAGGAGCTTTCTAGGAATAGCAGATAATCTTGCAGAACTATATACCAATTGAAGTAGGGCATCTTTGCTTGATTTGGCAATAGATTTTTCGAAAGATATTAAGCTTGACATTGTAAAGCTTCCGGAGCTGGATCATAGAATGATGGAAATAGAGCCAATGACTTTATGGAAATACAATGATTCAGGAGAAAATAAAAACTTCTATACACCTAGAAAATACCGACCCGGTCAGGCTTTATGGAGATCCTTTGGTTTAATTACCGTTCCTTCAGACGTATCGGAAGATAGTAGGGAACCGGGAATTATTACTTGGTTATCTAAGATAGAAAAGTATATTCAAAAACCTCAAGTTAGAATTTCTGCGGTCGGAATGCAAGACGATGGAAATGCAACTTCTTGGGTACCGGTAAATGAAATGATTGACAATCTGGCTTTACATGAGATTGTGTTGTTTGAGAAAGGAAAAGAAGGCTGGGTTATACGTATCAAGGAGATTGTTGAAGATACCAAGGAAGTGGTTGGTTTTATCTACAAGGGCTTTTTAAAAGATGTGTATGATATTAGAAATACCAAAAAGTCTGATGTAGACAGAGGGATATTAAAGGAATATATGAGGAAAATGCAAAAGGCGTTAAAAATATCTTTACTGCGTATGAATATTTTCTCATTAGACTAAAGAAAAAATTAAATCAAGATTAGGAGGAACTATGGATGAAGAAAGAAAATCAATAGATGCAGTGATGAGAAAAATCATTGCAGAAATTGAGCCTATCAAAAACCTTGGAAGTGGAAAAGCCTTACTGGCAGGAATAAGAGATTCAATAGGAAAAGAACTGGCTAATGCTCCGCAGGTCTGGCCATTGCTTTTTGCAAATCTCCCGGAGGAACATTTGGGGGATAAAGCTAGAATAACAGCCGAGGAAAATGCAATTTATCTTAGTTTACAGATTTATGCTGTAATGCAGCAGGGCTCCTCAAAGCCGGAAAGAGAAGAAGAGAAAGCTACTCGAAATATCGGAGAAAGCTTACGGGCTCTTCGTGGAGATGAAAGTAAGACAAAAGCTATGGATGAGCGCTTTAATACCATGGTTACAGCCGGGAGCTTTGAGGAGTTATCCCATTACCTTAGACAAATGATAAAGATTTTAAAGGCAAATACAGCAAATCCATCTGTGAATTACCCTAGATTGGCAAATGATTTGTTCTGGATGCAAAAAGGAAAGCAAGACAATATCCTGATGGATTGGGCAAGAGCCTATTATCAACCATTTCAAAAAAACACTGTAGAAAAGGAGAGCACAAATGAGTAAAGAAAAGCTATTTTTAGACATCCATGTTATTCAAACCCTTCCACCCTCTAATATCAATAGAGATGATACCGGTAGCCCCAAGACGGCAGTTTATGGTGGAGTAAGAAGAGCTAGAGTTAGTTCTCAAGCATGGAAGAAAGCAATACGAGATTACTTTAAGGAAAATGGAAATCTTTCCAATGTGGGAGTTCGTAGCTTGGATGTAGTAAATTTTCTTGCAGAAAAAATCAGAGAACTCAAGCCGGAACTTTCCTTAGAAGATGCGGTAAATAAATCTGTAAAGACCTTCAATGCAGCAGGAATTTCCACAACGAAAGATAACAGAGTAAAAGCTTTATTTTTCTTGGGAAAAGAACAGGCTGATAATTTGGCAAAAGAAGCAGTTAAGGATAATTTAGACAAGAAAGCACTTCAGGAGATATTAAATAGCAATATCGCTATTGATATTGCCCTGTTTGGTCGAATGGTGGCGGATGATGCAAGCTTAAATGAAGATGCTTCTGCTCAAATTGCCCATGCGATTTCTACCCACGGAGTACAATCTGAGTTTGACTTTTATACAGCTTTAGATGATTTATCAAAAGAGGATCAGTCCGGGGCAGGAATGTTAGGTACTATAGAATACAACTCTTCAACCTTATACCGATATGGCAATGTTGCACTGCATGAATTTTATCGCCAATTAAATGAAAATAAAGGTCAAACTATTGAAGCAATAAAGCTATTTGTGGAAGCCTTCTTAAATTCTCTTCCTACAGGAAAAATGAATAGCTTTGCAAATCAGACGGTGCCGGCTTCCGTTGTAATATCCTTAAGGAAAGATCGACCGGTAAGTTTTGTTAGTGCATTTGAGTCTGCAGTTAAAACAAAATTATCTCAGGAAGGCTATATAAATGAGTCTATAGAAGCAATGTTTAAAGAGCATAAGAACGTGCAACGATTTGTAGAGAAGCCGGAAATTTCTTTTTACCTCAACTTATCTGAGGGGCATTCTTTAGAGGGAGCGAAAGAGGAACTTAGCTTGTCTAATTTGTTAAATGATTTAGGAGCAGAACTAAATAATCGTTTATAAGGAGGAGAGGATGAAGACAATTTTGCTGAAATTTGCAGGCCCCCTTCAATCCTACGGAACTTCTTCCCATTTCGAGACTCGTTATACCGATTACTATCCATCTAAAAGTGCAGTGATAGGACTGTTAGCAGCTTGTTTAGGCTATAGAAGAGATGAGGCAGAGAAATTAAGCGAGTTATCCATACTGAAATTTGCAGTACGGATAGATCAGGATGGGAGGTTATTAAGAGATTACCATATTGCCAGATCCTATAAGGACACGGGAGCGGAGTTAAGAACGTATGTAACGAACCGTTATTATTTGGGGGATGCTCTTTTTATTGTTGCTATTTCTGGTATAGATGAATTGATAGCGACTCTTATAAAAGCCATCCAATCTCCTTACTTTCAGCCTTTTATGGGGAGACGATCCTTGCCTGTTCCTGTGGATTTTTTCCTAGGAGTAAGTGCAGAAGATATTCTGGATAGCTTTAGAAATTTGCCTTGGCAGGCTGCTCCTTGGTATAAAAAAAAGAAGTGGAAACAAGGAGTTGGGGAGAAGATATCTCTGGAAGTCTATGCGGATGAGGAGATATTAGCGGAAGGAAAAATTATCAGATCGAAACTAAGAAGAGATGTTCCTGTTTCTTTTTCGCAGAAGGGAAGGCAGTTTGCCTTTAGGCAGGAAGCTTGTATATCTATCGAAGTGTTAAGTGAAATAGAGAAAGACTTAGGAGTAGGGAATGCAGAACATGATATTTTTTCAACATTGGAGGAGGCATAATGTATCTTTCAAGAGTGGAAATTGATAAAGAGAACCGGAGAAAAATCCGAGACTTGACCCATTTGGGAGCATATCATAGTTGGGTGGAAGATTCCTTTGTAGGACAAATTTCTATGTTGGAACGCTCAAGAAAACTATGGAGAATTGATAGCATTCAGGGGAGACAATATTTGCTTATTTTAAGCGAAGAAAAGCCTTCCTTAAAGGCTTTAGAAAAATACGGTGTGGAAGGTAGTGGGGAAACAAAATCCTACGATTCTTTTTTGGCAAGTATTCAAGAAGGGAAAAAGTATCGTTTCCGTACCACTTTGAACCCGGTTGTAGCGAAGCTTATTGAGGGAGAAAAAAGGGGAAAGCCCGTACCACTTCTTACCATCGAAAACCAAAGCCGTTTTCTCTTAGAGAGGGCGGAAAAAAATGGATTTTCTTTGAACATAGAAGACTTTGTAATTAAGGAAAGAAAGTTTGAAACGCTGAAAAAGAAAGGAATGAAGGATACGCCTATTTCTCAAGTAAGCTATGAAGGAATACTGAGCGTTATTGATGCTGAGCAATTTAGGAAGACATTATGTGATGGTATTGGAAAGAAAAAAGCATATGGTTGTGGTTTATTAACTGTGATACCGGTATAAAAATATGAATAAGAATCGTGATGCATATGTAAAGAAAGTGGAGCTAAATGAACTTCCCAGAATTGGAGATCGTGTCAGTTTTATTTATGTAGAGCATGCTAAAATACATCGCCAAGATTCTTCTATTACTGTTGCAGACCAGCATGGTATTGTTCGTGTACCGGTTTCTATGATCGGTATTTTTATGCTGGGACCGGGAACAGATATTTCTCATAGAGCAATGGAACTTTTGGGAGATACGGGTACCAGTGTCCTATGGACGGGAGAAAGGGGAGTGAGACAATATGCCCATGGAAGGGCCTTGTCTCATTCCTCTCGTTTCTTAGAAAAACAAGCCAGTTTGGTGAGTAATACACGAAGCCGATTAGAGATAGCCAGAAAAATGTACCAGAGGCGTTTTGAAGGAGAAGATGTATCCAGATTGACGATGCAGCAGCTTCGTGGTAGAGAAGGAGCCAGAATTAGAACAGTATACCGAAATTTGGCAAAAGAATATCATGTGGCTTGGGATAAAAGAGATTACGATCCGGAGGATTTCTTTGATGCAACGCCTATAAATCAAGCATTATCGGTTGCCAATGTTGCGCTATACGGATTGGCTTACAGCGTGATCGTTGCCTTGGGACTTTCTCCGGGTTTGGGTTTTGTGCATACAGGACATGATTTGTCATTCGTGTATGATATTGCCGATCTGTATAAGGCTTGGACCTCGATTCCGGCAGCCTTTCAGACAGTTTCAGAATGTTCGGAATCAGAGGATCTTCCACGAGAAGTTCGCAAAAAAATGAGAGATATTTTTACGGAGACTAAACTGTTAGAACGAATGGTTAAGGATATTCAAAATTTGCTGGAGGTAGAAGAAGATCAATTCTTTGAAGTTGACAGTATTAGTTTATGGGATGATAAGGAAAGGCTTGTTTCTTACGGAGTAAATTACAGTGAGGATTCATCATGCCGATGACAGTGATTACTTTATCCAAGGTCAGCAATTCTCTTAAAGGAGATTTATCTAAATGGATGCAAGAAATTGCTACCGGAGTTTATATTGGAAATTTTAATTCGAAAGTAAGAGATAAACTTTGGGAACGAATCCAAGATGCAATAGGAACCGGAGAGGCGACCATATCTTACCCTACTAGAAATGAAATTGGCTATACCTTTCTTACGGTGAATAGCAGGAGAGAGATATACGATAGTGATGGAATTCCCTTGGTTTGTTTTCCATTAGAATCGGACATAGGTGAAGGTAGAGAAGAGCTAAAGGATGGATTTAGTAATGCTACTAAATTCTATAAAGCGAGGAAATTTGCTAAGCCTTATAGCAATAAAATAAAAGAGTGCTATGTTTTTCTGGATTTGGAGACAGACGGTTTAAATGAAAACAAAAATAGGCTGATAGAGGTGGGAGCAGTAAAAGTTCTATCGGATGCTACAACTTTAGAATATCAATCTTTTTTTGAATATGATGGTGATTTACCAAAAGAAATCACAGAATTAACAGGTATTACAACAGAACTTCTACAGAGAGAAGGAAGAAAAGATGAGACGGTATTGAAGGAGTTACTGGATTTTTTAGATGGAGCTATATTGGTTGGATATAACATTGCTTTTGATCTTCGTTTTTTAAGTGCATTTCTTCAAAAAAAGGGAATGAACAATCTGAAAAATTCTTCTGTGGATCTAATGAGATTAATCAAAAAAGAAAAACCATTTCAGAAAAATTATAAGTTAGAAACTTCGTTACAAAGTTATGGCATACAAAAAGAGCAGTTGCATCGAGCCTTGGAAGATGCTAAATTGACTTATGAATTGGCAACAAAAGTGAATGGATTTTGTCAAAATCTGCCGTAGGGCTCTTTATTTTAGGGGATCTTTTAGTGTTTGTCCCGCGTATGCGGGGATGATCCTCGTGTTCCCTTTAGAAAAGGAATGCTCCAAAGGTTTGTCCCGCGTATGCGGGGATGATCCCGCATGGAAAGATATATGAGGCGACAGCCAGCCGTTTGTCCCGCGTATGCGGGGATGATCCTAGGCAGGTATGCTCCGACGGGGCAAAATCCCCGTTTGTCCCGCGTATGCGGGGATGATCCCAATAGCGGGAGTATCTACAACGTCCATTCCACGTTTGTCCCGCGTATGCGGGGATGATCCTCATACTGGATTCGTATATAATTTTGATAAAAAGTTTGTCCCGCGTATGCGGGGATGATCCCTGTCATATTGTGTCGTGTATCTTGTGAGTAAAGTTTGTCCCGCGTATGCGGGGATGATCCCTGTGCAAATTGCTTTATCAAACGGAAATTGTCGTTTGTCCCGCGTATGCGGGGATGATCCTACAAGTATCGGTTTTTAATAGTACGACACCGAGTTTGTCCCGCGTATGCGGGGATGATCCCAACGAGACTAGAACAATGAAAGACGCTTTTTTGTTTGTCCCGCGTATGCGGGGATGATCCCGGGGCACGGACGGTTTAGGTACCGGTGGAAACGTTTGTCCCGCGTATGCGGGGATGATCCCAAGATTATTACTCCTGATCAGAATCAGGATGCGTTTGTCCCGCGTATGCGGGGATGATCCCGGAAGCAGGTATGCCCTCGCTATCCAGTGCTGGTTTGTCCCGCGTATGCGGGGATGATCCTACACAACGCAGGACCTTGAAAACATGATATCCGTTTGTCCCGCGTATGCGGGGATGATCCCGCTTTATAGTCGTTTTATAGCTATTGCAGTAGGTTTGTCCCGCGTATGCGGGGATGATCCTGGAAAAAGACACTTTTTTATTGAAACTGGCGAGTTTGTCCCGCGTATGCGGGGATGATCCCAAAATTAGACGACCATAACGGGAGACTAGACTGTTTGTCCCGCGTATGCGGGGATGATCCTAAGGATTTTGAAAAAATTAAAACCTATCTTATGTTTGTCCCGCGTATACGGGGATGATCCCAACAGTAGACGGAAGTCCAATGATACAAATGCGTTTGTCCCGCGTATGCGGGGATGATCCTATATTTACTTGTCAATGTTTTTATAAAAACAAGTTTGTCCCGCGTATGCGGGGATGATCCTGTTATTCTTCAATTAGTTTCCCTTTAGGATTGGTTTGTCCCGCGTATGCGGGGATGATCCCTTTTTTATTTGCCATTTCGGTATTTAAAAATCGTTTGTCCCGCGTATGCGGGGATGATCCCTCCATTGTCTTTATTTCATTTTCTGAAATTACGTTTGTCCCGCGTATGCGGGGATGATCCTAATTCTTTTTGCAAAGATAGCATATTGAACAAGTTTGTCCCGCGTATGCGGGGATGATCCTATGACAGTTTTTACCATAGAATTAATCAATTTGTTTGTCCCGCGTATGCGGGGATGATCCCTTTTTTATTTGCCATTTCGGTATTTAAAAATCGTTTGTCCCGCGTATGCGGGGATGATCCTAATACTAAAGTTGTTAAGCTTAAAAAAGCACCGTTTGTCCCGCGTATGCGGGGATGATCCCCATTCAAACATGGACGTCAAAAATCGACGAAGGTTTGTCCCGCGTATGCGGGGATGATCCCTTGCACTATAAAGTCCGTTGTTATCGACGTACGTTTGTCCCGCGTATGCGGGGATGATCCCACAAAAAGGAAAAATATTGTCTAGCACTGCTTGTTTGTCCCGCGTATGCGGGGATGATCCCTTTGGAAAGTTCGTTAAGTTTGGTTTCAAGTTGTTTGTCCCGCGTATGCGGGGGTGATCCCAGTATACAATTTCTATGATGCTTGGCGTAGGTAGAAAAAAAGAACATTTAGAACTGTTTGGAGAATAGACAAAAGTGGCGCTATGCCGAGATTTATAACCGCTTATAGGATAGGAGGTTAATGGAATGTTTAAATTATTTGATAAGGTTAGAGTAAGGAACAAGAATATTACTGGAGTGGTTGTTGATGTAACCCAACAAGGGGAAAGACAATGCCTTGTGGTAGAGGCTGATAATAGAGGCAAGATTGAAGGAGGGATAGGGGGAGAAAACGACTACGCTATTCTTGATTGTATGTCCGAAGAACTCGAACATATTTAATTCCAATTTGTCCCGTGTATGCGGGGATGATCCTACCAAAGTGCGGCAGGCCAAGAGTCTTTTCGGATTTGTCCCGCGTATGCGGGGATGATCCCGAACTCCCCGAAACCTTCTGCACCACGCTTGAATTTGTTCCGCGTATGCGGGTATGATCCTCAGACTTCCGAATAGCTTCAAGGGCCGTCTTAATTTGTCCCGCGCATGCGGGGGTGATCCCACTTTCTCCTTTCAATATCGGGACTATATGAGAAAGATACGAAACCGTCAGCTTGAACGTGCTGAAAAACTTGTGGAAAATCCTTCTTCTCTAAACAAAAAATGGCCGAACGATCCCAAGCGTTTTATCCGTCAAGACCACTGTACTTCTGACGGTGAGCTTGCAGACAAGATGATTCCTTTGATTGATGAAGATGTTGCCACAGAGGAGGAACGCTATGACGGTTTCTATGCCATATGTACAAACCTGGAAGATGATGTAGTAACTATTATAAGTATCAATCAAAAGCGATGGCAGATTGAAGAATGCTTCCGGATTATGAAGAGTGAATTCCAAGTCAGACCCGTATATCTTAGCAGAAAAGATCGAATCACAGTACATTTCATTACCTGCTTCACTGCGCTGATTCTTTATCGTATTCTGGAGAAGAAGTTAGGTGAGAGTTATACCACTGAAAGCATTATAAGAACACTGAAAGAAATGAACATGCTGATAGCTTCCGGGGAAGGATATATCCCGGAGTATACCCGAACCGACCTTACAGGTAAACTCCACGACATGTTTGGTTTTAGAACGGATTACAAGATTGTAACTCAAAGAGAAATAAAAAAATTTTGACCGTAACAAGAAAGTAGAAATATTGTTAGAATTCAGAAAGAAAATAAGAGTTCATAAATGGCGTTATTACGCCGTTTATGAGCCCTTGACTCTTGATAAACTGTCGAAATCAAAATTACATCTCACCTAGTACCACTTTACAACATCAACTTACAAAAACCCATCTTTATCGAATCAGTCTATTTTCGTTATAAACTCTGAATGCCATGGAGAAATTTGTTCTGAGTATGCTGGGTGATTTGCATTCTTATTCTTAACGAGTATCGCTCGCATAGCGTGTGGTATCTCGTTTGTGCAAAAGATAGATATTAGTAGCAGTATTATATCCAAGGAGTTTTGATGGTATACTACACAGATAGTAGTAAAAAGTGATATTCGAGTTGTTTATCAAGGAGGAGCATATGACGAAAACGGAAGTAAAACAGGAAGTAGAAAAGTTACTTAAGGCCAACAGTCTTTGTCCTGAGGGTAGAGAAGCGGTACAAGCCTATCTGGAGGCCTACGGGACTGCGGACGAAAAGAGCAAAACAGAAGCACTTTTACAGGAATTGGAAGAAGACATCACAAGTATTGATGATTTGATTGCTTTTGCAGGAAGCGAGCATGGAAGGCAGATTTTTGGTGAAGAGAAGGCCGCAGCTATTTTGAAGGCTGCCAAGGAAGCAAAGGAAAAGGGCGAGGAGACTTGCATTTGCGAGGCATGTCAAATCGCTAAGGTAATTTTGGCTAATAGGACTGCTTTGCTTTCCTAAATAAGACTTTGAAACCCCGATGCCCATTGAAAAATGCGGCATCGGGGTATTTGGACTTTGGAATTTATATTTCTTTGGATTATATTCCTTGAACTCTTTTGAACTAACTTAAAGAATCAAATGAATATTGAAATAAATGTCTTGCAATTATCATTAAGAATGCATTACAATGTAATGAAATACTTAGTCAAGATAAAAGGAGGAGGGCGAATCTATGGGACAGGCAGTAAATGTGAATTTTCGCTTAGATGCAGAGGATAAAAAGAATATGGAGCAGGTGTGTGCAGAATTAGGGCTTAGTATGAGTGCCGCTTTTACCATATTCGCAAAAAAGGTCGGAAGAGAGCATAGAATTCCTTTTGAGGTTTCCGCAGATCCTTTTTATAGTGATAGGAATATCAAGGAGTTAAAAAGTCGTATAGAGAATGTTCGTTCAGGAAAGAGCGCCTTAGAGGAACA
>QWCI01001318.1_pt1 | contig 9936 bp, 6 predicted proteins | sample 1972541 | NCBI WGS metagenome assembly QWCI01 (sample SAMN09866712, study PRJNA288562) | Human oral metagenome isolate term3_saliva, whole genome shotgun sequencing... | isolation source: mouth | host: Homo sapiens | place: USA: California | reverse complement strand
GTTCCTAACCACACTCTTTCCCTTTATCAAAACTCGTATAGCCTTTTCGCTCTGTTGTTCTTCCCTCTACAGAGAGCAAGATCTTATCAGCTATTTTGAAAACCTTATACGAGTGCGAGTCAAAGAGTTTACCAAAGCCCACGGAATAAAACCTCGGAACCAGAAAAGGATAAAAACCTACTATATAAAACAACTTCCTCATTTAGTAAAAATAAATAAAATCCTAATTCGACTAAAGGGACTATTGTATTTGGAAGAGGAGGAGAGGAAAGGAAAAGAATAACAACTATGTACACATACATATGGAATAGCCTATAGAATAATATATAAGTCTCTCTATCTTTACCAAACTATAACCCCTGAACTCACTGGAATGTAATTAGAACGCCTTGTTTCATTTTCAATTAGGTTTTTGTTGTTTCTATGCCAGGGGAGTTAGTGTCCTTTTTTTTCTTTGTGTCTTTATTGGCGTTAGTTCTGCCCCGGTTGGCTACCGGTTCTCCGGCAGTAATCCTTATTTGCCTTCTTCTGCTAATGGATGCTTAACTTGGGACCCTTCTGGTTCTCGTTCTTTTGTTCTTAGTAGGTAAGCTTTAAATATATATAATTCTTTAATTTTCTACTAATTGAATCTTTATGCTGGTCCTCTTTATCAGATGGTTTAAGGTCGAGTATCTTCGGACGAATTAGTTTAAGAGCTTGGTGAAATTTCGGGAATGAGACTAGGGGTTATGGTGGCCCTTCAAGGTTTACACCTTTCCGGGTCCGGCCGATATTAATAATATCGGCCCATACCACTCCGCAGCTTGTTTAGGGGAGCTCCGTGAGCCGCAACGAGTAGAATCGTTGCGACCATTTGCTTTGCTTTTGTTAGCATTCTCAGGTAGAAACATAAAATCGAATGCACAAAACAGAGATGTATGAAACATATTTGTTGTGTCTACCTTTTTAATCGAAGGCATACATGGATAAGGAACTTTTATCTAACTAACGGGCACACTAGTACGTACGACAAGTGCAGTGCTTCTGCCCTCTTATCTTGTTCCTGAACGGGAGGTACGCTTGGCCCCTTGTTACATGACCTTTTTATATCTTTATGGTCTGAGATATCAAGTCGTAACACCGTTGGTTCTTTGATAAAAGTTTGTAATGCACCGATGGTGTTTTAGTTGCCCCTTGAGGGAACCGGTCCTTGTGGTAGAGGGCGAAGAAAAGATAGCGTGCTTGTGTTGGAAGCGAGCAAGCGGGTGAACGAATCACCAACCGAACTAGACACTCGGTTACTAGGAGCATCCCTTTATCAGCATCTTCATAACTGTCTTCAAGCTTCTGGGCCTCGGAAACACAATAGAATCTCGTGACCGAGTGAAGGGCGAATGAGCTACCACGTCCCAGCTAAAAATCTTACCCGATTTTAGCTACTCCCGTAACCGTCCCTTTGAGTACTTATGGCAATCCTTTACCTTATTTATACCCATCTTAAAGAATGGGACTCGATTTATCATTTGAATTTCTCTCCAAAAATTGGACTGAAAGTGAATATGTTTTCTCTATTGTAGAAGTTTACATCTGGAGCTCCCTCGAGTGGTGTTTGCTGGTCGTAAGTCAGAAAAGGAAAGGAAGGAGGGGCAGGACCGGAGACCTACGACCATAGGCTAGAGACCGAAGAATCCCGTAACCTGTTTCGAGAAGGGCAGGCGAGTTTAAGCATAGTCATTCGATTCGACGCCTGCCTCTTTCGGGGGGATAGAGAAAGGAGAGTAGGAGCACGAGAAGGATCAGGCGATTCTGATTGTTAGCCAGAGCGGAGGGGAGAGAGGCAGATTGAGTTTCTGAAGCTGACGAAGTGATTTACTATATTGTGGAGCTTCCACCAACAGCAGTTTTTCCACCATAAGGGGAGAGATATTGCGCTAGGTCAACTCGAGCATAGGGTTACAGATGGACTTCTTCCGTTCAATCAGATGGGACTCTTTGTTGAGAGTTCTAAAGCTAGGTTTGCCACTTTAAACCCAGCAGATGCAAAGCAAAAGCCAAAAAACCAGCAACTCTCTTACTTCAACTGACTGCTTGACTCCTTTCTATCCGATCAGCACTGGTTTATGCTGTCTCGAAAACAGGAACTTAGGATTTTTATACCGAGATTCAAGACAAGAAGTCTCGACATTCCTCATATGGGAAAAAAAGGAAGTGGAACCTTCCAAAGGCCCGGGTTACGATGCTTCAAGTTCAATGAAGGAAATTAGGAGAACTTGAAAAGGGACCACGACTCTATTAGCTTAGTAGCTTAGCTTCGTGAGCTTGCTTCTTTGGTTAGACAGAAAGCATCCTACTTACTGTCGAAGTGGAAATCATTCTCTAGGTCGATAATAAAATAGTGCTTTCGAAGTAGAGAGGAGGACGGACTATATAGGAATTTCTTAGCGCGACAACCTTCTTGTTCATGAACGTGAGGTCAACTCGATCAGTGGGATAAGGGCTATTGGACAGTGGCTTCTTCCTTGTTGGGGCTCCCTCGAACCGGCTTATCAGATCCTAACTCTTTCTTTGAATCTCGAGTGAAAGAGCAGGGCTTGAGACAATTGAATGACCTTCATTCACAAAAACATATTCAGGGAATAGGATAGGGAAATTTCTTGCTTGGTTTGCTTCCAGTTGAGACTACTAAACTGCTGCGCTTGGTCGTCCCCGTGAGATGATCTGCCCTGGACTTCTCTCTTTCAGCTTCCTGTTTTCGACATTAAGGCAGCTCAGAATTAGGAACTTCGGCCTCCCTCCTCCTTTGTCTTAGTGTTGAGATAGCCATCCAGCCAGGTACGGTATTTCCACCTTCAGCCGACTCTTCTTACGAATGGCTTAAATAGGAAAGAAAGCCTTCTTTATGGCGACAAAAAAAGGGGTCTAACTGAAGACGTTTAGCCGTCAAAATCAGTACCGATTGACCGATTCATCTTTTTATGGTATGGAGATGACTTCTAAACTCTTTTGGATTACCCGAATAAAGTCAGCATGGGTGGGGAAAGCTGCCGAGATTAAGAGAAAATCCGTTGGGAGAAAAGATCAAGTTAGAAAGAGAAGACGGCGTAGGAGTCTCAGTAGAGCCAAAGAGAATGCGTCAAAAGGAGCGTAGAGCATAGTGGAGTCACGGAGCGGTAATGCGAGCGACGAGCGTAGTTGCTTAGCTTGGCTTGCCTTTTGATAGAGATCCAGGTCCCAGGTCCAATTGCTTATTTGCTTACGAAGAAGGGAAGTCTGAATTCCAATCTTGTCTTGAAGCCATACGTAGTAAGTAGTAAACCCATAATTGATTGCTTGCAAGATTCATTCTCTACTTCACCAGACAGATAGACGAGGATCCAGGGCTAGTTTTTTTTATATTGGCTGGAGCCCTCTCTTAATAGAAAGTTAAACAATCGGCAGTTCATCCTTTAGTTTTCCATTAACAAAGTAAGGCCACAAAGAAGATGAGAGGCAAACCCACTCAATCACAAGTCTCAAAGACAAACTGGGGTAGCAATCCGGGGAAGTGAAGAGGCAGCTATTCTTGTACTGTGAGAGAGAAAGCTTTTCCTTTCATGTCCGATCCCTCTTTCTAAGCACTGAACCAACACACACAGAGAATTCCAGTATCCAGTAGTCGGCGAACTCGCACTCGCATTCAAACTAGAGATTTTAAAATCTCGGGATTCTGATTGAACCTATTCTACCTCCCGATCTATCTTCTCAACTCCAATTCCTTTGCTCCAAAACTCCTTATTTTCAGAAAGATGTCACTGAGGAATCACTTTTCTGGGTATTCCTCTATTCTAGTTGCTAAACCCTAGTTTTTGTTGATATGATGTACAACCTGCAAACGGGGCAAGATCAAAGTCAGCCCCCTTCCCTTAATCAAAGAGGTGTGTAAGTATGCTAAGAAGCATATGATAGTATCCCATATATATAGAAGCATCAAAGTGCCACTTATATGAAAAAAGGGCAAAAAAAAAAGCAATCTTTATAGAAAGAATTTAGGCGGGGACCGCACTGAAGACAGCAAGTTTCGGGCAAGCAAGCTACCACATGTAGGCTTTTTTAGTTTAGCTTCGTCCCTCAAACTTCTTACATTTTGACTGGTATGAGAGTCGAGGTCTTGAAGTCAAAAGCATTAGCCTACTGGTGACCAGCTTTCGTGAAAGCACCTTTGGGCAGAGGTTCCTTTGCAAAGATACTCATTCATCAATTGAACATGGAAACAGGGGGAGTTGGCTAGCCATCTATAAGAGGAGGAGAAAAAGGTTCGGGAAAAAATGGGTAAAATGACTCGTAAGCGAACAACTGATTTGTTGTTGTTAGACCTTTTCTTTTACTCTTTAAGCCTTGAGAAGACCGAAAAAAGGACGATTACACGAGAGCGGATTCTGGAAAGGGTAAGATATGCTTCCTAAATCTATTATTGTAGCCAAGGAAAAACACGACGAAAAGGGCTTTCATTACCATGTTGGAATTTTGAACAGCACCGCCCGCCAGTCGGTATACGACGACAAAAAGGCTCAGAGAAGCGTTTAGCGAGTTTGATGGGGCCCAGATCGCCGTAAAGTTTGACAAAGCATGGGGGTCTCTTTGTGACTATGCAATTAAAGAGGACGAACAACCTCTGACTTGGGGGAAGAAAGCCTCGCCCAAATAAAGGAACGGGTCAATGCGAAGAAAACTCATAGGAAGACCGATACGGAAACAAAACTAAAAAAGATTGATAGGATGTCAAACAAAGAGGATAGGTTCCAAGTTTATGAGGATTTAGTATTTGCGCAAAAGTTCCTATCTTCCTATTCCTCGGTCAAGTCTGTTTTCGATGATCTGAAAATCTTAAAAGACATCAAGGGAGAACACCTTGTCAAATAGAATCTATACGAGCATGGGAAACCCGATGAATATGACATTGAGGAATTGAATTGGGGGAAAAAGACTGACTTATTTATTGCTTGATTTGATTGCCTGTCAACTTGCTTTTAGTAGACCCATCAAAACAGCTATTCCTTTTTGAGGAGCCGAGTACCTAAAAAACGATCATTCTCCATTTTCTGTCAAAAGTGCTCCGAATCTACTTCGCTAGCTCACGGAGAAATGACTTCGCGGGGGCTCACGATTACTACGATTTATGGGTATTCTTTGAGTTCCACGAACCAGACACGGGAAGCACAGTCATTGGAGCATCCGAAACAGGAACGGCTTATGCTAACACACTCCTTAAGATTCTGGACGGGCATGTCGACTTGACTCCAAATACAATCGAATTATAACAAAAAGAAGAAATGTGCTTATAAGAATCAAAATTCTTGCAAATAAACTTCCCTTGTGTATTAGGGACCCTTTCAAGCAAGGTTCCAAACATTAAGATTCTTCTCCAATAAAAAGAGAGTAGAAGAGGCACAGATCAGATCATAGAAACCTTGTGGGGTTGCATACAACGCCGAATAACAAGCAGCGCTTACGTACAGCGAGAAAGGATAAAGAAGTCGCCCAGATCAACTACAACGAATGCAAATGCGTATTATTACCAAACCTGATACCACTAGATTCATTTCTTAGTTATATAATATAGTAGCAAACATGCAGAGAGAAACAATACCCATACCTGCTGCGGATTCACAGGGGGACACGGCGGCGAGAAATTTTTGGCGGACGGATTATTCATCACGCAATTGGGCCAAACAGCAAGGCTATACACTGTGGCGTAGAATCCAGCAGGAAGACGACTTTATGAAAACGAAAAAGATCCCCGTAGTGATACTTGACATAGAATCGAAAAGAAGCCAAAGCTACCAGTACGCAGAAGATGCGGGGGGAGATGATACGGGACTTTCTTTAATCGATTTTGCCATTATCCCTCTGAAGAAAAAAAAAAAGAAAGACAAAAGATATTATTATATATTTAATAACATATGTAAATGGAGGGAAGCACCCTTATTTTGTTGAAATACATCCGTGTGACGGAAGGCAACCCACCTGGTACCTACCACTACTCGAAAACCACTTTATCCAACGGTGTGGAGAAGTTAAAACGAACATTGTCAGGATTACGCAACTTGGCCCCTTCTTGAGTGAAAATGGCAAAGAGAAGAGGAAGTCAGAAAAACTCTACCCATATTGATCAAACTATACCAAAGCGAAGTCTCATGCAAAAAAGAAATGAAATAAAAGAAGGCAAGACGAGCAAGAATTTGGGATAGCACGTTTCAGAAACGAATTCAGCCCTCAAGAACAGAAAGCACAGGTTGATGAACTCATTAGACAAGCCGAGAACACAGACAACTACCCAAGATTCGGGCTAGAGCTGTGCACAAGTAGGAACTTTAGCCGCTGGTAACAAACAAGAAAATCCTTTAAAAACAAATGATTGTTGACAATCGTCAAGCGTTGACAATCCTAATGAACGGATAAAGATAGCTTAAAGCTAAGGAATTGTAGTAGGGTTTCTCACAAAGAGAGAGAGGAATAGTGAAAGGCAGTTAAGTTAAAACTCGATATCAATCCTATGCGCGGAATCCGCTGTAAAATGCGTATGCTCAATCTTAAACTACGCACTAAGAGCATCCGATTCTCCCGCACCCTCATACGCGGGATGCGCTATCATATTTTTTTGTATATGGTAAGGAACTTTGTTTGCGAGCCAAAAGGAACTCTTATTGCGAGCCAATGTTTATTGTACTTAACTAATCGATTAGGCTTTTTACCTTAATGCTACCCCTCATTGTCAGTGGCTGTATATGAACGATACCAACTGTTGATCCTCTTCCAAAGAGGAATGTGCACAATATCCAAAGACAGAACTGGCCTAAACTCCCGAAGAATGCTGACTCACTTCAACTCATCCAAACTAGAGGGATTAATGGAAAGGTAGGTCCTAATCCAATTTTCTTTTTTAAAGTCAGGAGAGGTTTAAGAATCCAGATGAAAGAAGAGAAGTAAACCGGTCCTCTTGGTCTTCTTCGGCGAAAGATGTCCAATTGCATGTGTTACGCATAGTGACATTTAATTGATGCAGAGAGAAGAAGGATAGCGCTAGGCACCTTCTATTCCAAATGTATGCTGCTTAGCTCATCTGCTAGCTCTCATTCTTCTTTAAGGAGGTGATTGAAAGGGTCTCATCCTCCTCCGAACCTTTTTAATTGGCTTCGACCGTAGTCTGAATCTTTGGCCGCCTTTCGTGTGTCTCCTCCAAAATATCTAAATTGTTTTCTACTGGCTGGCGCCTTAGCTTAGGGGGGGTTCTAAGAGATGTAATTAACTGCTAAACCATGTCTTCTCCTTGAAAAAGCTGGCTTGCATAACGATAGAAGCGCGTAATTGCTCTAAGTGCGAGCGCGTGCGCTACTACTACATCATAAATGAAAAAGAAGTGACGAAGCACAATTAGTGTAACATAAGGGAAAGCAGCTAGCGCGAAACGAAAGCAAGGGTGGTCGTAGATCAGCTGTAACGGAGTTCATTGCAAGGTGGCGAGCCCTTACTTTTGCCTGTCCCCAGAAGTTTACTCAGCAAGAGCTCCTCAAGATGTGCATGAACAACTTCAGGCACGACCTGTCGTCGATACTCCTGCCCCAAACCTTTAAGGGATTCGACGACTTGTGCACTAAAGCTCACGATGTGGAAGCACATCTTAGCAAACGGCGGCGTCCTAGAGGCGCAGACAGGCTCGAGTCTTCGACAGCGGCAGTCGTTGAAACCAAGAAGTCTCCTGTGGTCGTTGGAGGAAAGAAGTCAAAAGAGACCAAGAAAATGACCATAAAGGAGCGAAAAGAAAAGAAAGATTCTTTCTCCGATGACATGATCGAAGATTTATTCGACGACCTCTTACAACAAAATTGGATCGCACTTCCGGAGATTAAGAGACCACACGAGGTTGGGAAAGTTGATGACCCGAAAGACTGTCGCTACCATGCTACCCCCCCCTTATGTCACAAGGGCAGCCAATTCCTTTTCTTTTTTCTTCCTACTTTCGAGACCAAGCTTCCCTTCCAATTGTCCGTTAATACAGGGTGCGTAAATACATAGAATTTGGATATTACAACTTACTTAATTAACTCACTTCCACATAGAATGGGGGACCACCCAACCTCACCATGACATAATACGCGTAGATAAAGATAAGCAGAAGCTTTCCGTCAGTGAGCTGCGATGCCCAGGAAGACTTCCTCCTTTATGGGGGAGCACTTAGCTTCGTGATTGATCTAGGAGCGATGTGATGGGAGAGACAGAAAGCAAGGTAAGAAAGAGGTAGGTAGGAAAGAATGCAGCAGAAAAGAAAGAGGTTTGAAAGCAAGTCCAATAGAAAAGGCTCAAAAGGAGTACCCGCCAAAGCCATGCTTACGAGAAATTACTCCCTTAGTAAGCTAAGCTTCCACACTAGGATTAGGAATAGTAGCAGCGAGAAAGAAAGGAACTTAAAATGGCTTAGAAAAGCAGGAGTAGACAATGGACTGGCTTATTTAGAATCAGGGATTACAAAAAAACAAGCAGGGCTGTCTAGGACAAGGAAAATCTCTGACCCCTTTCATAATCGGAAACTACCCCAGGTATCTTACATAGAGGGACTCTACTTTACTTTATCCCCATACCTGTAAATGGGATGCTACGAATGATGATACGAAGACTGATGGAGAGTACCATAGCCCCATCAGACATAGAATTTTATCTTATTACCAAAGAATCAATTATCTATAGTGCTCACAGCAAGAAGTACTTCAACTACAACTCCATCGATAGGAACTTGGACTTAACCTATTTTTCTTTTCAGGAATTCTCCCTAGCTTTTGACCCTGCTTGCTTAAGTGACTAATGGAAAGGACTTGGTAAATTACCTAGCTGGCTTGCTTAAGTGACTAATGGAAAGGGGACTGCGGTAAAGGATGGTACACTTGTTGGAACTTATACTTTTCTTACTACTACTTATTCTGATTGGCCAGGTGAAGTGAGGAAACTATATGGAGGGGCTGGCCCTTAACCTTAGTAGATTCTAAGTATATTTACTTTGCATGAAAGGTAGACTATTCAAGAGAATACTTTTCAAAGAGTGTAGCATTGATCACTTAAGGACAGATTTTTTCTATTAGCTTACTAAATTGCTTATACGCTTGAAAAAGGCCTGCCACTGGTTTAGCTCTTTAGAAGAGATAGGGATATTATATCGACGAGGAATAATTAAAATATTCGAAATACATCCTTCCTTTTCCCTTTATCAATGGATTCCCTGGTGTTTGCGTTTGCACACCTTCTCTTCCTGCTAAAGAACCATATCCAGAGATAGCAGCTTCTGAGAAACCTTAATGTAGCCTTCAAAGCCGTAGAAGAACAGCAGAATTCTATCGGGGTTCTAGTCCTATTATTTTACATTCACTACATAAAATCTTCGATGTGGAAACCTACCTACTATTGGGAGAAATGGTATACATCCTATTACTATTAGTTCTTCTCCCGAAAGCTCTTATGCTCGGTACGCTCGTTATGAAAGGTCTTCTTAAAAAAAAAGCTAAAAATAGTACAGGTATCCACGGATACATACTTCAATAAATGGTTCATCCAGGGGATGAAGTTGGTAAGGTATACATCCTATACAAGGTCTCGCTTATACCCCTTATCCACGCACGATATTACTATTAGAACTGCTAGTTATTAGCTACCGCTCGTTAACCTCAAGAACACTTTCTAATCTCCTTTCTCTTAGCCCTTATATTCTTTCTTTTCTGGGCCATATGGACTTATTGGCTCAGTGGGGGGGGCTTTCAAATTCCCTTGCTAAGGGTACTGGGCCTGGCTCAAAAGAAGGAAGATCGAAAGAAAAAGAGAGTTCAACTGCGGGACCTGCAATTCCAACCCTAGGGATGGGAAAGGAGAACCAATAACTCCTATATGGTCCTTTTATTAGGGAAAACTTCTATAGAGCCTACCACCATATTT
>QWCI01005774.1_pt1 | contig 9960 bp, 6 predicted proteins | sample 1972541 | NCBI WGS metagenome assembly QWCI01 (sample SAMN09866712, study PRJNA288562) | Human oral metagenome isolate term3_saliva, whole genome shotgun sequencing... | isolation source: mouth | host: Homo sapiens | place: USA: California | reverse complement strand
AAGAAGATCGCCGTCGTCAAGGTCGTCAAGAACCTGGCCGGCCTGGGCCTCAAGGAAGCCAAGGACCTGGTTGACTCCGCGCCCTCCACCATCTTCCCCTCCGCGAAGAAGGAAGACGCCGAGAAGGCCAAGGCTGAGATCGAAGCGGCCGGCGGCAAGGTCACCCTTAAGTGACTTTCCCCGTCTGACTCGTTCAGACTTTTCCGCCCGACTGGGTGGGCTGACCCCGTCCCGCATCTGCGGGGCGGGGTTTCCGCATGTCTGGGCCGGGCTGCGCCGTGGGCGGTGGCCCGCCCGCTCGCCGTCCGCGCCGCCGCCCATGGGCACCGCAGCCTGGCCCTCCGGACCCTCCGGCGCCTCCACACCGTCGGTGCTTGTGTCGCTGAGACTTGCCCGGCCTGGCCCCGCCGCCGCCCGCGGGCACCGCAGTCAGCCCCGGTTGCTTCTTGCTTGCTTGTCTGCCTCACGCGGGATAACGCTTGCCTTGCTTGGCTTGTGAATGCAGCGAACGGTACAAAACTCGCCCTGCGCGCGTATTTCGGCCACAATCGGGCAATTTTTCGGGAGCAGGGCGAATTTTGTACCGGAATCGCTGTAGAGCAGCAGCTGCTGGCGAATGTTGTCGCGCCAGGGCGCTGGGGTGTTCTTCTACGTGACCGGCGCGTTGAGGTGGTTTCAATCTGACTGTGACACTGGCATTTTCTTCCATGTGGCCGCGACACGGACACGCCCTTCCGCGTGATTATGACGCGCGCGTGTTCCTCCGTTTGACCATGACGCGGCGTCAGGGGCCAGAATCAATGCCATGAGCAACGACACCATTCTCTACACGGTCGGAGAAGTCGCCGAGCGATTCTCACTGACGGTGCGAACGCTGCGCCACTGGGAAGCGCAGGGACTCCTCGCTCCCACCGCGCGGAGCTGGTCGAACTACCGACTCTATTCGGCTGAGGATTGTGCGCGTGTCCAGAGGATCGTCATCTACCGGGCGACGGGGATGAAACTCATCGACATTAAGTCTCTACTCGATTCTGGAGACACGGCAGTCGAACACCTGAAGAGGCAAAGAGAAAGGCTTGTTGCTCACCGTCGCGAGACGGACGCAATGATCGAAGCACTAGACATACTTTTGGAGGACGCAATGAATGACAAGGCGCTCACCGTGGAAGAAATCGGGAAGATCATGGGGAAGGCCGACTTTGCAGCGCACCAGAGCGAGGCCGAGGAACGCTATGGCGACACCGCCGACTGGCGTGAATCGCGAGAACGCACTGCTTCGTGGCAATCCGCCGACTGGCGGCAGAATGCTGAGCGATTCCATGACATTGAACGCAGGATGATCGATGCGATTCGCGATGGTGCCGCTCCTGACAGCGAGAGGGCGGCCGGCCTCGTCGAGGAACATAGAGAAGCTCTCAGTGAATTCTTTCCGGTCACGCCTGCCAAGCACTACATCATGTCGCGCGGGTACATCCACGACGAGCGATTCCGCGAACACTACGATTCGCAGCAGGTTGGCTTCGCACAGTGGCTTGCCGACGCGATCGAGTGCGTCGCGAGGCGGCAGGGGCTGGATATCCAGAATCCCACGTGGGAGTGAACGCCCCAGACGGGGAAGTTGGATGGCAGTGATGCACAGCATAGCTGAAGGCTCGCATCTGGCTCTGCTACTATCTTCTCTTGTCGCAATCCTGCGTAGCTCAACGGCAGAGCATCCGACTGTTAATCGGACGGTTACTGGTTCGAATCCAGTCGCAGGAGCAGACGCCCCGAGTCCTCACGGACTCGGGGCTTTTTGTTGATATGCGTGAGTGATGAGATCGGGGGCGCTAGGCATGCCGGAGTGGCTGGGGACCCTCGTCATGGGGTTGTTGATCACCGCGTGCATCTTCGCCTACGGCGTCCATGTGCTGGTTCACCCGGATGCGGGAACGAACCCGAGCGCGAAGCCACGCGGCATCCAGCCTCCGGACGCGGAGCGAACGGCGGCCTTGCGGGAGCGCTACAGTGAGTTCGCCGACGCGTGGCAGCGCTGGCAGGAGACGCCGCGCGGCCCCCGGGACCGGGATCGGCTTGTGACGGTGGAGCAGCTGTGGGGCAGTCCCGACCCCGGCGAACCTTTCCCGCCGCGTTACACGGCGAGCCATCTCGGCAAGGTCACGCTTGAGCGGCGTCGCTACCTCAGCCTCGAAGAGGAGATGACAAACGGCCCGGAGGTCGTCTGGGCGGCGTCCCCGCGCGCGTGGGCATCGCGCCGCCTCGACGTGTGGGCGGTTCATTCGCGTGGCTGGCGCAGGCCTCGTCTCATGCGCGTGTGGTTCAATGACGAGCGTGCCCTGGTCGAGCTGCACACCAACCGCTCCGTGAAGGTCGACGAGATCCTCCCCAGCGAGATCGTTGGCTTTGTGCGTGGGTACACGCGGCTGGGGCCGCGCACGGGCGTGGTGGACGGGCTGCGGTGGCTGCCGGAGAAGGCGATGCTGATGGGGCAGCGGCCGCTGACGCGCACGTTCCGCGAGCTCATGGACCTGTCCGTGGTCTCCCCGGTCGGATCGCCCCTGGGAGATGCGTTGCGCGCGGGGGATTTCCACGCGTTGACCTTTTCGTGTTCGCGTGAGAGCGCCGGCTGGGACGCCGCGGACTCGGAGCTGAGGGTGCTCGACGTCGCGGGCATGACCTATCAGGTCGGCAACGCGCTCGGGGTGCCTACGGTGGGGGAGCCTGCCGCTCCCCGGGACGAGGCCGTGGCCGACTTCTCCGGATCTGATTCCTCGGCCGAGGGGTCGGACGCTGGCTTCGATCGGATTGAGCCCACGGACCTGGCGGTTGTGCCGGTGGATCCCAAGGCGGTGCTGTGGGCGGTGGCGAAGATGATTGAACTGTCGGACGATCCGCGCGCCTGATCGCCCGACCCGGGCGCGCCTCGGCAATGAGGTGAGATGGCGCGCACCTGTCAGGGCGCAATCGGCATCAGGCTGGGACCTGACAAACGATTCGGGCCTATAATTCACTGTCGTTTCCAGGTGCGTTGATGCTCCGGCGGTCCGGGTGTTCGCTTCGGTCAAGGCCGGGCGAGCCTCTAGCTGGGACCGGCCGGGCAGATGCGCCAACAATTCGAAAGGCAAGCACGCATGGCACACGAATCAGTCAGCGACGTCACGATGGGGACTGAGACGGCGGTGGATCAGGAGGTGGACGCCTTCGGCCCACACTATGTCAAAAGGCTCCTGGCCGGTCGCCCGTTCTACATTGCCCACAGAATGGGTGGGACGGAGTTTCCCGAGTACACGCGCCAGGGGCTGGATGCGTCGTTGCGCGCGGGTTTCAAGGCGTTGGAGGTCTCGGTGCGCCGCTGCGCCTCCGGCGAGTTCGTGGCGATCCACGATTGGAAGACGACGCGCACCGTGCCGGGGACGGACTATCAGATTTGGAAGACTCCGTGGTCGACGCTCAGTAAGCTGCGTCAGGCCTCGGGCCCGTTCCTGCGCCTGAGCGACATCGTCGAGCGAATTCCCTCCAACGTGGTGCTCGCGATCGACCATAAGACGACGTCGTCCCAGGACCAGAAGAACAAGGGGGACTTGGCCGCGGAGGCCGAACTCTTCGAGTACCTGCACCGGGCGTTCGGCGGTCACCCTGAGCGTCGCGTCCTGTGGAAGACGTTCGCGAAGGGTACGAGCTCGGCTCGCGCGAAGGCCCGCGGGTATATGACGATGGCGATGCTCTACCCCAACGAGCTGGTGTCGGTGAAGCTCTCGCAGTGGGATGTGCTGGGGATGGAGTGGAACGCGCGCCCGGAGGCCTGGAGTGCGCTCAAGGCGGCCAAGCGCCCGACGATCGCGCACATTATCACGAGCCCTGGGCAGGCCAAGCAGGCGCTCGCGGCCGGTGCGACCGGCCTGATGGTGTCCTCGCCGTCGAAGGTTCACCCCTAGGTGCGTGCTCCGGGCGCGCCTGCCGTGGGTGCGCCCAGGCCTGGGGGACGAGGTCGTGGCTGCGTTGTCGGGATCGGCGAGAGAAGAGAGGGGTTGTGCGCGAGGAACTGGTTGAGGCGGTGCTGCGGGTCGTGGAGGCGATTCCGCCGGGGCGGGTGGCGACCTATGGGATGATCGCGCGCGCGGTGGGGGCCGGCCCGCGCGTTGTTGGGCGGATTATGCACGATTGGGGCGGTGGGGTCCCGTGGTGGCGCGTCGTGAACGTTCACGGAACTTTTCCGACAACCGTACGAGGTCGGGGCGTGGTTGAGTGGGAGAGGGAGGGGATTCCTCACGATCCGACACGCGGAAGAGTGATGCTGAGACAGTGTCTTGTCGATCAGGAGTGGCTCGATGGTGTCGCACGAAACGTCCGTGATAGTGTGCTAAAAAGCCCGGAATTGTAAGGTTTATCAACTCTCGATTAAATTTCAGTTCGGTTACGCGCGAGCTAATTTAACTCGCGCGTGCTCGTCAGATGACTTACTCTTGGGGGGACGCCGAAGAGGGCGTTCCTTCGAATACGTTTCCGTTAGCGTTAACGAAAACGAGGGAGCAAACTCCAGAAACAGAGAAGTTACTGGTACCCAAGGGGTGAGAAGTGACGAACTTACTAGAGCTAAAGGGGATCTCGAAGACGTTCCCCGGCGTGAAGGCGCTGTCCGACGTGGACCTCGACCTTCGCCCCGGTGAAGTCTTGGGTCTCTGCGGTGAGAACGGAGCGGGCAAGTCGACGCTCATGAAGGTGCTCACCGGTATTCACAAGGCCGACCCGGGCGGAGAAATCTGGTTGCAGGGCGAGCAGGTTGACATTCAGTCGCCTGAGCATGCCCGTGACCTCGGCCTGTCGATCATCCACCAGGAACTCAACATTGTTCCTGACCTGACTGTTGCCCAGAACCTGTATCTCGGTCGTCCGGGTTCCTCGAAGTGGTCCTACATTGATGATCGCAAGATGGTGCGCGACGCCTACGAGCTGTTCGAGCGCCTCAATATGAAGATCGATCCGACCGCCTACTGTCGCGACCTACCGGTCGCCCGTCTGCAGATGGTGGAGATTGCTCGCGCACTGTCCTTCGACTCGAAGATCCTCGTCATGGACGAGCCCACGGCTCCTCTGACGACGACCGAGACCGAGTCGCTGTTTGAACTCGTGCGCGATTTTGTCTGCCCGACGACCGGTCTGATCTTCATTACGCACCGCATGCCCGAGCTTACCGAGCTGACCAACCGCATCTCCGTGCTGCGCGACGGCAAGTACGTCGGCACGGTTGAGACGGCTACCACGCCCATGCGTGAGGTCGTCAAGATGATGGTCGGTCGCGAGGTGCCCGCCGACGCGCGCCCCACCACTAAGCCGATCTCGGACGAGGTCGTCCTGCGCGTCGAGAACCTGTCGACCGTCAAGGTTGTCCACGACGTCTCCTTCGAGGTCAAGAAGGGCGAGATCTTCGGCTTTGCGGGACTGGTTGGTGCCGGTCGCACCGAGGTAGCCCGCGCTCTGTTCGGAGCTGACCCCCACACCGAGGGCAGCATCTACGTCCACGGCAAGAAGGTGTCGATCAAGAGCGCCTCGGATGCCGTCAAGTATGGCATCGGCTACCTGTCCGAGGACCGCAAGCAGTTCGGCCTGCTCCTGGACAAGGACATTTCCTTCAACACGGGCATGGCTGCCATGGACCACTTCACCAAGGCGTCGGTCGTCGCGACGGAGAAGCTGCGCAAGGTCGCCCAGGAGTACGTGGCGAAGCTGCGCACGCGCACCCCTAGCGTTGACGTCGAGGTCCGCTCCCTGTCGGGCGGCAACCAGCAGAAGGTCGTCGTGGCCAAGTGGCTGGAGCGCGACTCCGAGGTCCTCATCTTCGACGAACCCACGCGCGGCATTGACGTGGGCGCGAAGGACGAGATCTACACGCTGCTTGAAAACCTGGCGAAGCAGGGTAAGGCGATCATCGTCATCTCCTCGGAGCTGCCCGAGGTCCTGCGCCTGGCGAACCGCATCGCCGTCATGGCCCACGGCCGCATTATTGGCACCCTCGATAACGAGGAAGCCACCCAAGAAAACATTATGGAACTGGCCACCGTCGGCCAGGAAGAAGCGAACGGAGTAAACGCGTGAGCACCGTCGTCGACAAACGCGTGAGCACCGTCGTCGACAACAAGGGCCTCGAGGCGCCGTCGCCTGTCGCGGCCTTCCTGAAGAGGAACATGCAGCTGCTGCTCGTCACAGTTGCGTTGTTCGTGGTCCTGGCATTCTTCAGCGTTGCTGTGCCGAACTTTACTTTTGCGACCATGAACGTGTACCTGGACATCGTCCTGCAGTCGGCCTTCACGGGCGTCATGGCGCTGGGTGCGACTTTCGTCATCGCGACCTCCGGCATTGACCTGTCCGTCGGAACGGGTATGAGCCTCGTGGCCGTCATGGCCGGTATTTTCCTGGCGGGCGACAAGATGAACCTGCCTCTCGGCCTCGGCCTGCTCCTGACCCTGCTGGTCGGCATGGCGATTGGCCTCATCAATGGCCTCAACGTTTCGATCCTGGGCCTGCCGCCCTTCATCGCGACGCTGGCGATGATGATGGTCGCCCGAGGCCTGGCGCTCATCATTTCGAACAAGTCTTCCATCGTGATCGCGAACACCGGCTACAAGGCCATCGCCGCCGGCAAGGCGATCCCGGGTGTAGCCAACGCCATCGTGATCTTCCTGGTCCTCACGGTCCTGGCGACCTTCCTCATGAACAAGACGCTCCTGGGCCGCTACGCCCTGGCGATCGGCTCCAACGAGGAGGCCACCCGCCTCTCCGGCGTCAACGTGCGTCTGTGGAAGATCATCATCTACGTCGTTGCGGGTGCCTTCATGGCCGTCGGTGCCGTCCTCTACTCCGCGCGTGGTGGCCTCGTCCAGCCCGCTGAGGGCGTGGGCATGGAACTCAACGTCATCGCCGCGGCCGTCATCGGCGGCACCTCCCTGTCGGGTGGTCGCGCCTCGATCCCCGGTGCGCTGGTTGGCGCGATCCTCATGGAGACCCTCAAGAAGGGCCTGACCATGATGAGTATCGCCGCCGAATGGCAGTTCGTCGTCACCGGTATCGTCCTGCTCCTCGCGGTCGTTATCGACAACCTGCGTCGCATCCGCGAAAACGCAGCCTGAGTCTTATTCCATCTCAATTACAACCCGTGAACCGATGTCGGTTCACTCCCCAGATAGGCGGGAGTCATCCCGCCACCCCACGAAAGGAACACCAATGCGCCCCATCGGACGTATCGTCGCCGCCGCTGCCGTCGGCACCTTAGCCCTGGGCATGGCTGCATGCTCGACCTCGACGGATGCCACCGGAGGCTCCACCAAGACCGAATCGTCGGGTGCCTCGAAGGTGGACACCTCCGGCGAGCAGCAGGACTGGGAGAAGGAGGCTGTCAAGGGTGATGGCTCCCAGACCATTTACCTGGTCTCCAAGGGCTTCCAGCACCGCTTCTGGCAGGCTGTGAAGGAAGGCGCCGAGCAGGCTGGCGAGGAGCTGGGCTACAAGGTCAGTTTCGTCGGCCCGCAGGACGAGACCAAGGTGACTGAGCAGACCGACCAGCTGAAGTCTGCTCTGGACTCCGGCCCGGCTGCCATCGGTTTCGCCGCCCTGGATTCGAATGCCGCCGCTGATCTGCTCAGCGAGATCAAGTCCAAGAACATCCCGGTTGTCGCCTTCGACTCCGGCGTTGAGTCCGACATCCCGGTCACCACGGTTCAGACGAACAACACCAAGGCCGCCGAGGAAGCCGCGCAGCACATGATCGAGCTGCTCAAGGGCAAGTCGGGTTCGGTTGGCATGGTCTGCCACGACTCGACCTCCACCACGGGCAAGCAGCGTTGCGAGGGCTTCAAGGAGTACTTCAAGGCCAATGCCCCCGCCGACCTGAAGCTCCTCGACGAGCAGATCGCCGGTGAGGTTACCAAGGCCGCTGACACCTCCAAGTCGATCATTCAGGCCAACTCCGACATCGTCGGCATGTACGGCTCGAATGAGGCCGCGGCCTCGGGCATTGTCCAGGGCGTTGCTGAGACCGGCAAGGACGTCACCGTCGTGGGCTTCGACTCGGGTAAGACCCAGATCGACGCCATCAAGGCTGGCAACGAGGCTGGTGCCGTGACCCAGTCGCCGGTCAAGATCGGCTACTACACGGTCAAGGCCGCGGTCGCCGCAATCAACGGCGCTAAGCTGCCCACGGTCATCGACTCCGGCTTCGCCTGGTACGACAAGAACAACATCGACAACGCCGACATCAAGGCCAACCTGTACGAGTGAGACGCTAGCTTGATAGGGCACGAGGCCGGGGCCGGGTAGGCGCATGCCGTACCGGTGGCCCGTCGCAGGTCCCACTCCGAATGGCCGGGGAGGGACCTGCGAACCCGGCACCTAAAGAATCAGAAGGATCCGAGGGGGCGAGCGCCCCCGCGCTCCGACATCGACGTCACCATGAGGGATGAAGGAAGAATGACAAACCACCCCCGCATCGGAATCCGCCCCACTATTGATGGTCGCCGCAAGGGCGTTCGCGAGGCTCTTGAAGAGCAGACCATGAACATGGCGAAGTCCGTCGCCGAACTCTTTACGTCTACCCTGCGCTACCCGGACGGTACCCCCGTCGAGGTCGTCATCGCTGACACCACGATCGGCCGCGTCCACGAGGCCCAGGCTTGCGCCACTAAGTTCCGTACGAACAACGTTGGCCTGACCGTGACGGTCACCCCCTGCTGGTGCTACGGCACCGAGACGACCGACATGGACCCCGCGATGCCGCACGCCATCTGGGGTTTCAACGGCACCGAGCGCCCCGGTGCCGTGTACCTTGCCGCCGCCCTGGCTGGCCACGCCCAGATCGGCATCCCCGCCTTCGGCATCTACGGCGAGCACGGGCAGGACGCTGACGACACCACGATCCCCGAGGACGTGCGCACCCGCCTCCTCGATTACGCGACCGCCGGCCTGGCCGTCGCGCAGATGAAGGGCGAGGCCTACCTGTCCATGGGCTCCGTCTCCATGGGTATCGCCGGTTCCGTCGTCAACCCCGACTTCTTCGGCTCCTACCTGGGCATGCGCAACGAGTACATCGACATGAGCGAGTTCACGCGCCGCATCGAAGAAGGCATCTACGATCCCGAGGAGTACGAGAAGGCGTACCAGTGGATCCGCGAGAACTTCAAGCAGGGCAAGGACTGGAACCCGCCGGAGTGGCAGTACCCCGAAAAGCACGAGGATTGGTGGAAGTTCGTCACCAAGATGACGCTCATCGCCCGCGACCTCATGCACGGCAACCCGCGCCTGGCCGAGCTGGGCTTCGAGGAGGAAGCGGGCGGCCACGGGGCCATTGCCGCCGGCTTCCAGGGACAGCGCCAGTGGACGGACCACTTCCCGAACGGCGACGTCCTGGAGACCATCCTCAACACGAACTTCGACTGGACCGGCATCCGTCAGCCCTCCGTCGTGGCCACCGAGAACGACTCGCTCAACGGTGCCTCGATGCTGTTCGGCTACCTGCTGACCAACACGCCGCAGATCTTCTCCGATGTGCGCACCTACTGGAGTCCCGAGTCCATCGAGAAGGCCACCGGCTGGAAGCCCGAGGGACGCGCGGCCGCCGGCCTGCTCGACCTGCGTAACTCCGGCTCGACCACGCTGGATGGTGCCGGCAAGGCTGTGCGCGACGGCAAGAACGTCATGAAGCCCTGGTACGAGCTCACCGAGGAGGACCGTGAGGCCACGCTTGAGGCCACGACCTTCCACCCGGCCTCGACCGGCTACTTCCGTGGTGGCGGCTTCTCGACTCACTTCCGCACCTCGGGCGAGATGCCCGTGACGATGTGCCGCCTGAACCTGGTGCGTGGCCTCGGACCAGTTCTGCAGATCGCCGAGGGCTACACGGTCGAGCTGCCCGACGAGGTCGCCTTCACCATCGAAGAGCGCACCAACATCGAGTGGCCCACCACCTGGTTC
>QWCI01001308.1_pt1 | contig 9979 bp, 6 predicted proteins | sample 1972541 | NCBI WGS metagenome assembly QWCI01 (sample SAMN09866712, study PRJNA288562) | Human oral metagenome isolate term3_saliva, whole genome shotgun sequencing... | isolation source: mouth | host: Homo sapiens | place: USA: California | reverse complement strand
CGCCGTGGTCGAATCGACTCAATGGATGATTTGATGGGCGGAACAAAACTTATTCGAGGTTTCGTGCCTCTTGCAAATATGTTTGGTTACACTTCAGACCTACGCTCAATGAGTAAAGGTCGTGCAGCTTCAACAATGGAGCTTGCGCAATACGAAGAAGTTCCACCTAACGTTGCACAAGAAATTATCGAAAAGCGAAACGCTAAATAATAATTTCGAAAACTTAAAAACTACCTCTTTCGGGAGGTGGTTTTTGTTTTGCAAAAAATAGATAAATTTGATAAAATAGGTATATCGTGGCTAATGCTGATAGTGTGGAGAAAAAACTAGAAAACCAGCAAAAAACTCTTGCGGAAAATGAGAGTTTATTTGATAATATCCCAAATGAACAATCAAAAGACCTAGCTCCTAAAAAAACAAAAACCCTAATTAAAAAACAAAAAATAAGCGATAAAGAAAATATAGCTCTTTCTCCCATTAAAACTGCCAAAGATGATAAAAAACAAAAAGAAAGCCTGATTAAATCAAAAAAGCGCGTTAAGAAGTTTGGTGAAGTTTTTACGCCAGAATTTATTGTTAAACAGATGTGTGATTTATGTGAGCCGACAATTTCGCAAGTAGATAAAAAAATTTTTGAGCCAACTTGTGGAAACGGTAATTTTCTCGTAGAAGTTTTGAACCGAAAGCTTAATTCAGTTCCGGATTTTTATGCAAAAATAAAAAAGCAAAAGAATGCTAGAAGCAAAAAGGCTCAGGCTGAGATTTATGAATTTTGCTTAATTTTGGCGATTTCGAATGTCTACGCGGTTGATATTCAAGAAGACAATATTGAAGAATCACGTGAACGCTTAAAAGAAGTTGTTTATAAACATATTAAAAATATCAAAAACTCGTTCTTTTTTCTTGAATTAATTGATAAAATTCTAAGCAGTAATATTATTGTTGGTAATACTTTAACACAGAAAAATGAACTTAAATTCTTTGACCTAAAGCCTAATTTTGAAAATTTGACTTTCGAAATTTCAGAACATTCACTACAAGACATTGAAAGATCTTATTCAAAAATAAAATCGGCAAATCTCGAAAATCTAACAGATGTAATGAGTCAAATGCGAGCATCGCCATCAAAGTCTATACCTAAAAAACACAGCTAAAAGCAGCAAGTAAGAGAGATTAATCGGAGAGTTTAAAATGAGTGATAGTAAAAAACAAATCAAAACATTTAAAAAAGTTTATCCACAAATTTATTCATATATTTTGCCGGATAGACACCAAAATGATGGTTGGCAAAAAATTGGCTATACTGAGCGAAAAGATGCTAAAGTTCGAATTCGTGAACAGAACGAAACCGCTTCACATAAAGAACCTTATATTATAAAATGGGTTAGACCTGCAAGAAAAAATAATAATAAATGGTTTAAAGATCATGAACTTCATCGCTATTATCAACAAAATGCAATCCCAAAAGATGAAGGCCATGGAACTGAGTGGTTTTATTTTAATGGTACTCCAGAGAGGTCTATAGAGCTTTTTGAAGCTTTTTGTCAAAACCATTTTGTAGATAGTAATGGTAAGAAATTCTATATTTTACGACCAGAGCAAAAAGATGCGGTCGAACAAACTTTAGAATATGCTGAACGTAATCAAACCACTGATTTTAAAAATCCAAATGGAAAAGCTGAATTCTTATGGAATGCTAAGCCACGTTTTGGTAAAACGCTAACAACGTATGATTTTATGAAACGCTTTGGAGCAACAAAAACTCTAATCGTAACCAATCGTCCAGCAATTGCTGATTCTTGGTATACTGACTATAAGAAATTTATTGATGGTTATTATTTTATTTCAACAGCAGACTCTATTAAAGAAAAAACCTTAACTCGTGAAGAATTTAACCAAATTGAAGGTTTTGATAAAAAACAGATAACTTTTTTGAGCTTGCAAGATTTAAAAGGTGCAAAAGTTTTTGGTGGAAGTTTTGATAAATTACAGTGGGTTGCAGATTTGGAATGGGATTTACTAGTGATTGACGAAGCTCATGAAGCAGTTGATACTGATAAAACAGACAGAGCATTTGAAAATATTAAACGCAAATTTACACTTCATCTTTCAGGAACGCCATTTAAAGCCCTGGCAGAAGGTAAATTTAGTAGTGAACAGATTTATAACTGGACTTATCTTGATGAACAAAAAGTAAAACAAAGTGAGCTTGAAAATGGTCAAGAATCAGGTGATCATACGGATATGCCAGATTTAAGGTTGTTTAATTATAAAATTTCAGACGTTACAGCTAAACAGATCGAAGAAGGTATTGATGTAAATGGGGAAAATGTTCCGCCAGTTTTTGAATTTAACGATTTTTTGGCAACTAATTCAAAAGGTGAATTTAAGCGTGAAGCTGATATTTGGCGATTTTTAAATACTCTCACCGAGAATGAAGGTTATCCGTTTTCAACTCCAGAACTTCGTGATGAACTAAAGCATACTTTTTGGTTTGTGGGAAATCGTGTAAGCTCGGCAAAAGCAATGGAAAAATTACTCAAAAAACACCCAGTTTTTGAAAATTACAAAATTATTTTGGCAGCTGGCGACGGGCGGAGCTTGGATGATGAAGAATCTGAAGAGGAAGCTACAGATTTTAAAAAGAATGAAAAAGCCTTGGCTCGCGTAAAGAAGGCAATCAAGGAACATGACAAAACCATTACACTTTCAGTTGGTCAGCTTACAACGGGCGTAACGGTTAAAGAATGGTCGGCAGTGTTAATGATGAGCGATGTAAAAAAAGAAACTCTTTATACACAGGCAATATTCCGTGCACAAAACCCATATAAATATGAAAAAAACGGCAAGCTTTATCGTAAAAAGTCGGCTTATGTTTTTGACTTTTCACCTTATCGTGTACTTGAAATTTATGATAAACTTGCAAATTCTTTAAGTGAAAAAAGCGCAATTGGCAATATCACGGAAAGTGAGCGGCAAGAAAATGTAGCAGAGCTTCTTAATTTTTTTCCAGTTCTTTCGGAAGATGAAAATGGTAAAATGATAGAACTTGATGCTTCGCAAGTATTAACTTTGCCGGCGGCTAAAATGGCAAGCGATATTGTTCGGCGTGGGTTTATTACAAACTTACTGTTTAAAGATATTGGCAATGTGTTTAATATCCCGAGCGAAATTGTTAAAAAACTTAATAAAATGCCAAATTCGAAAGAAGATGGCACAGCAAATAAAAAAGATAAGCGTGATGTTTCTGATAATCGTGAGCGAGATGAGCAAAAGCAAAAAAGGATTTCTGTTAATCGCAATATTATTTGGGGACAAAAGGTTTATGGCGAACCAATTCGTGAGGCTTTTGAGCGTGCGCAAGAAGATATGGACAGCTTCGAAACACAGCTAACCAATACTATTAATGAGGATATCTTAAGTGCGCCTATAGCTAAATATGTTGAGGTTTATGCTCCAAATAAGAAGGAAATTCAAGAGCTTGAAGAAAAAATTGTAGAGAAAATTAAAACGGTGAGTGAAGAGTTTAAAAATTCGCCTCAAACAGAAAAAGAAAAAACTAAGGCGATTACGGAGCTTGCGGACTTTGTTGAAAAAGAACTACCGCGCGATATGATTGATAGTCGTGAAGAGCAAGCTTATCAAGATGATGCTAAAACCGAGCTTGATATTATTCGTGAAAAACTCCGAACATTCTCGCGAGCAATCCCAAGCTTTGTGATGGCGGCGAAAGATCCTAAGAACCTCACTATAGATAACCTACAAGATGCAGTGAGTGATGAAGATTTTGAGATGTTATTCAATGAACGCGACAAACTTCACACTCCAGATCGATTCACTAAAGCGGATTTTATTGAACTACGTGATGGTGGTGATTATGAAGAGAACGGTGAAATTATTCATTTTGATGGATTTTTTGAAAAATATCGCTTTAATGCGGCGATTCAAGAATTCGAAAAGAAACGCGAACAGCTTGCAGATTATCTAAACAATACAACAAAAGAAGATATTTTTAGCTACATTCCAGCGCAAAAAAGCAATCAAATTTTTACGCCGCGCGAAGTTGTAAATAAAATGCTCAACACGCTCGAAGCTGAAAACCCAGGGATTTTCTCTAACCCAAACCTCACTTTTTGTGATTTATATGTTAAAAGTGGTTTGTTCTTAACTGAAACCGCCAAAAGGCTTAACCACGGTTTAGCAAATGTAATCCCAGATGAGCGGGCAAGATTAAAGCATATTTTTGAAAACCAGCTCTTTGGTTTTGCACCAACCCAGATTATTTATGATATTGCAGCGAATTATATTTATGGCGGATTCCCCGAGATTTCTCGCCAGAACTTAAAAAAGAAAGACTTAACTGAGCAGTTCAAGAAAGGAGAGCCGCTAAATATGAAATTTGATGTTGTAATTGGGAATCCGCCGTATCAGGAGGAGACAAAAGACACTAGCGATAAACCAATTTATAACTATTTTATGAGTGAAGCTTATAAGTTTGCAGATAAGGTTTGTTTTATTACGCCAGCGAGGTTCTTGTTTAATGCGGGTAAAACCCCTAAAAAATGGAATTCTAAAATGCTAAATGATGAACATCTAAAGGTAGCTTATTATGAGCAAGATTCAAGTAATGTTTTCCCAAATACCGATATTAAAGGTGGAGTGGCTATAACTTATCGCGACGCTCAGAAGAACTTTGGTAAAATTGGCACATTTACGCATTTTGAAGAGCTTAATAGTATTTTACGAAAAGTAGTAAATAATAATTTTGAAAGTATTGAACCTATTGTTGGCGTTCAGCTTGATTATAAATTCAAAAAAGAGTTTAATATATCGCAAGTTGGCTTAAAGACAAATGTATTTAATAAGCAGAAGCATCTATTTACAGATAGTCGAGTGAGCGATACGCAAATTGCTATTCTTGGATTAAACGGAAGAAGTCGAATATACAAATATATTGAAGAAGAATACTTTATTTTACCTCAAAATCATCAAAAATGGAAAGTCTACCTGCCTACATCAAACGGAAGTGGTGCTATCGGTGAAGTTCTCTCTACACCCCTTATCGGGGAACCCCTTATCGGGCATACAGAAACATTTATAGGAATTGGAGAGTTCGATAATCAAGAAGAAGCCGAAAACTTGCTTAAATACATAAAAACTAAGTTCGCGCGTACAATGCTTGGTACTTTAAAAATTACACAGCATAATTTGGCGTCTACCTGGAAGAATGTTCCTCTTCAAAATTTTACTAACAATTCCGACATCGATTGGTCGCAATCAATTGCTCAAATCGATCAGCAACTTTACAAAAAATACGGTTTGAGTGAAAAAGAAATTGCGTTCATTGAAGAAAAAGTTAGAGAGATGGATTAGGAACATGAAGATAGATTTAAAAGATACAGATTTAGGAAACGATAAGATCAGTAGATTTGAAGATGAGTCTATTAATTTTGATAAGTCGGTTAATTTTGTTTTTGGTAAGAATGGTACAGGAAAATCATCTATTTGTGATTTAATAAGAACCCAAAATAGTAATGGTGAGCACGGATATGATGCTTATATTTTTCAAGGGTTTGAATCTGTTATTAGTGATGATCAAAAACTAAATGCTATTGTTCTTGGCGAAGAAAATACAAAAATAGATAAGATTATTAAAAAATATGAGAGTGAGATTGCCGACATTCAGGGTAAAATAGATACTGAAAAGGCTAAAATTGTTGAACCACAAGATGAAAGCGAAAACCTATATACGCAAAAGATTAAGCTAGAAAATGAAAAACAAATTGAAGAAAATAAAGAACAAAAATTCTATTCCAATAGTGCGAGCAAAATTGCTAATATAAAAGACCCTGTAGTTGTTGAGAATGTAAAAAATTATAATAAGAATTCTTTTCAGGGTGAAATTGAAGATGCGCTTAAGAGTCCTATTCTATCTAATGAAGAGATAGCGACATTGAAAGAAACTATAGCATCAACCCGAAAGCAAGAGGTAGAAGAAATCTCTTTAGATGAGATCGATTTTGCAGTTTTACAAGAGGATGTTGAAAACCTATTGTTAAAAACAGTTCAGCCAAGTATAAAAATAACAGAATTAGATAATGATAATAAAAAACGCCAATTTGCTGAAATGGGTAAAGATTGTCATAGTGCTGGTGACACTTGTGCTTTTTGCGGGAATATCGTAACTAACGAGCGACTTCAGAAACTTGAAAAATATTTTTCTAGTAGCGAAATTGATAAATTTACTAAAGAACTTAGTGATAAATTGATTGAAATTAAAAACTATGAAAATGAATTAAAAAAAATCATTATACAGGAAGAGGCTTTTTATCCAGAGTTTAAGAACTCGATTAGTAAGATTTTGCTAAAGGTAGATAAAAATAAACTTGAACAGCAGAAGTTCTTGGAAAAACTTAAAGGCTCCCTAGAAGGGAAACAAAAGAATTTATTCGATATTATACCATATAAATCAGAAGCATTACCTTCTAAACTGAGTAGAGAGATTAAAGAATATAATAAACTAGTTAAAGAAAACAACGAATACACTAAAGACCTAAAAGATAACAAAACTAAAGCTAGAACAAAACTTCGCTACAATGCCATTGCGGAAATTGTTAGGAATTCAAATATAGAAGAAATTAAAACTGGGCTTAGTAACGCCATTAGTGATCTAGATGATAAAGAAGAAGAAATCCAAGTAGTAAAAGATACTATTGAAGATTATGAGAAAGAGAAAGGGAAAAAGCAAAAAGAAATTAATAAACAGTTATCAAAAACTAAAAATACAGGAATATTAGCTAAGAATATTAATAAAAAGTTAGAAAACTACACTAATTTTACCCTTGAACGCAAAGATGATCAGGGTCGAGAATTTTATGAAATTAAGGAAAAAATAGAAGGTGAAGAAAAAACTCGATCAGTTGTAGAACTCTCTACTGGTGAAAAGAATATTGTTGCGCTTCTTTATTTTATCGAAAGCCTAAATGATTCAGAAAATAATTCTAATAAACCCAAGTTTATTGTATTTGATGACCCAATGAACTCAAATGATGATACGATGCAATATCTAATTGCTAACGAGATATTAAAATTAGTTAAGCAAGTCAATAAACCTAAAAATAAAGACAAGATTCTTATTTTGACACATAATGTATTATTTTATTTAAATATTACACGTGATATAAAAAATGAATATCGTTTAAAAAAGAAGGGTGACGGTAATAGTATTAATCCTTACAAAGAGATTAATTTCTATAGGCTTATGTCTTATAATGGTAAGACGAAGATACAAAAGTTACAAAAAGATAGCGAAGATTTTAAAACTCAATATGAATCCCTTTGGTTTGAGTTAATATTTTTGCACGAAATGGATAAACCAGAATTAATGTGTAATCCAGCACGACGCATTATAGAGTCATATATATCTTTTACTAAGAAGGAGAATTTTTATAAGGATAATAAGGATGCTAAAAATCTCTTTAACGCGAATTCTCATAATGGTATTCTTGACCCTACTACAGATATATTAGGCAAGACCAGTGAGGACATTAAGAATATATTACACAAATGTTTTGAAGAGAATCATGGAGAAGATCATTTTAAGAGATATTGGCGAACGGGTAAAGGGTAATAATTTAAAATAAACTCTTAATAATAAAAATCTTTAATTCCCGCTCGCGCTTAACCCGTTCAAAGTGCTGCAATGTTTAAAACCAGCTTTAAATAGCGAAAAGAGCTATTGGGCTGGTTTTAAAATTGGTTTTTTTGTGTTAAAATAGAAGATATATGAAAAGCCTTGTAGAGATTTCAAAAGAAGAATATCAAAACTATTGCCAAGATAAAAACATTGACTGGTTGCAAAGTGTAGAATTTGCTGAAATGCGCAAGAGGCGTGGCGCAGAATGCTATTTTGTGGCATTAAAAAATGATGAAAATATTGAAGTCGCTGGGCTAATTTCTAGCAAAAATAAGCGTTTCGATTTGGTGATGGCTGAGCAAAATGGCGCTTCGCAAGCAGATTTTGTGGATTTTTTGGTGAAGAGTGAAGAGTTTGCGCGCGAGCATGGAGCAATTTCTTACCGGATTTTGCCAAAAGTAGTGCGTGCGCTTCGTAATGATAAGCTTGAAATTATTGAAAGCACCAACCTAAAATGGCTAAGCGAGCCGCTATTAAAAGCTGGTTTTAAATATCATTCTGGCTTTAAGCACGAGTTTGATATGGATGTAAACATGCACGTTTATTTGAAAGATCTAACAGAACTAAGTGAAGATGACGTGGCGGCAACTTATAACCAAACTACCCGCCGAAATTTGCGTGCAGCAATAAAAAAAGGCGTGAGTATTCGCAAGGTTGAAGAGGGTGAATTTGCTGATTTTGTGGCAATTTTAAAGAGTTCAAACCAAAAAAATGGTGTTGGCACGCGGGATGAAGAATATTATCACAATTTAAAAACTTGTTTTGGCGAGCAAGCACATTTTATGGGTGTAGAATTTGAAGGAAAATTAATTTCTGCTGGCGTGTTTATCTTTTCGAAAAATGAAGTTGTTTATTTTGAAGGCGGTTCTTTGCAGGAATATCGTAAAATTCCAGCTTCTACATTTTTGCAAGATCATATGATTAAAGAGGCGATTCGCGCGGGAGCTTCGAAATATAATTTTTATGGCATTACGGCAGAACCAAAGGCGAGTTTGTTGCGTTTTAAGGCTGGTTTTCGCGGTGTGGCGGTTGAGTATGCTGGCGAATACCGCAAAAGATATTTGTTGCGCACACTTTTGAGTAAGATTTTGCGGTGATAATTTGACTTTTTGCTATTTTGGTTGTAGAATAGGAATTACGAGGTTTTACCTTAGTAATTTTGAAAGCAGGTGCAAAGCCATGGCTGGATTTAATATTTCTATGGAGCGAATCAATAATGATTACTCGAGAGTTATTGGTATTTCAGAAGAAAACGAAACATTTAAAAGTGAGCTTTACAACTTATATGAATCGCAAGAGGGTATTGATAAAGATTTAAGACTTGCGAGCGAAGCTTTAGATTATGCAAGAAAAAACTGCAAACAGGCGAAAAAATCATATAAGAACGGTAAAATTTCAGAAGATAAGTATTCTGAATACGGTGAAGAAGTGGAAGAGTGTAAAGATTTGATTAGAATACTAACTAATGCAAAAAGAAAGAACGGCGAGGCGATTAAAGGCCTAAGAAGCGCGATAAAAAGCAATAAAGAATTGTTGTCGGCACGAGTAGATGCTCGCTACGATTGGGAAACCTGACTTCAACCACCGCAAAGGTGGTTTTTTCTTGACAAAAAATATGATATATGGTAAAATTATAATCTATCTAAAACAAAAGAGTTCTAGATAAGAATTTTAAAGGAGGTTGTCGCTTATGGCAACTCGTAATTTTAAACAAATAGCAAACCTTGGCCGTACGAGAGCTGGTTATAAAAATGCGATTAAAGCATTTGAATCTAGCTTTCCAAGTGAAACGCTTGAAGACTGTAAGGACTCACTTAGTTCAACTCAGCAAGTAAGAGTAGAGCTTTTAGGCACAATCAGCGAATTATCGAACAAACTAAATAATTCAGTAGATCCGTCTCAAGATGACTATAAACTACTGGAGTTTTTCCAAAAATGCTTAAGTCGTATTGATAAAGGAATAATTCCCAGCTTGAATAAGATGATTCAGGATTTAGAGGAAGCTGAAGCTAAAGATATTCGAAAAGTTAATGCCGTAAAGAGCTCTAACTATAAAGACAAGAAATATGGTTTTCGCACTAAACGCGTTCCAGATAAAAAGGAATACAAGCACGATCGCGACATTGCACGAACAAATAAAAAGAAACGGCAATGGTGGCTTGCTAGCTAAAAAACAATTTGTTTAAAAACAACCAACCGCTCAAAAAGGGCGGTTTTTCTTTACGCCTATGTTTTTTTGTGCTAAAATGGTAAAAGTTAAAGAAGGAGGTTTGAGTTTTGGAC
>QWCI01001399.1_pt1 | contig 9980 bp, 7 predicted proteins | sample 1972541 | NCBI WGS metagenome assembly QWCI01 (sample SAMN09866712, study PRJNA288562) | Human oral metagenome isolate term3_saliva, whole genome shotgun sequencing... | isolation source: mouth | host: Homo sapiens | place: USA: California | reverse complement strand
CCCCTCCTGCGGCCAAATCCTCGCGCACGTCGCCGACGCCAGCGTCGAACAGGGCATCGAAGCGCTCGACGCCGCCTGCGACGCCCGCACCTCCTGGGCGGCAACCAGCGTCCGCGAACGCGCCGACATCCTCAACCGCGCCTACACGCTCATGACACAGCGCACCGAAGTCATCGCCCGGCTCATGACCCTCGAAATGGGCAAGCCCCTCGACCAGTCCCGCGGCGAGGTCGCCTACGCCGCGAACTACCTGCGCTGGTACGCCGAAGAAGCCGCCCGCAACTTCGGCCGCACCGCCACCGCCCCCGAATCCGGGCTGCAAATCACCACCGTACGCCGCGCGCTGATGGCTGATGAGCGCCTGCGGAAGGTCTCGTTCACCGGCTCCACCGCCGTGGGCCGCACCCTGCTCGCGCAGGCCTCGCAGAACGTTCTGCGTACCTCCATGGAGCTGGGCGGCAATGCACCGTTCATCGTCTTTGAGGACGCGGACATCCCCGCCGCCGTAGAGGGCGCCTACGCGGCGAAGATGCGAAACATGGGCGAGGCGTGCACCGCCGCCAACCGATTCATCGTGCACGAGGACATCGCCGAAGAGTTCACCCGCGCCTTCGTGGAGCGCATGGAGGCGACCGTCGTGGGTGATGGAACCGTCGACGGAACCGACTGTGGACCGCTAATTCAACCTTCAGCGGTTGAATCCATGCTTTTTATGGTCGAAGACGCCCTGGGCAAGGGCGCGCTTCTCGCCTGCGGCGGGTACATTCCCGAGCTTGAGGAGAACGTTCCGAGCGATACCGGCGGCATGCCCAAGAACCTGAACAAGGGCAACTTCGTGACCCCCACCGTGCTGACCGGCGTGACCGATTCGATGCGCGTGTGGCGTGAAGAAATCTTCGGCCCTGTCGCCCCGATTGCCACGTTCGGCGGCTACGGTGAGGAGGGTGAACGCACCGCCCTGAAGCTCGCCAACGACACCGAGTACGGCCTGGCGGCGTACGTGTACACGAGCAACCACCCGCGCTTTACGCGCATGGCGGCTGGCCTGGAGTTCGGTCTGATCGGTTACAACTCGGGTGTTATCTCGAACGCCGCCGCACCGTTCGGTGGCGTGAAGCAGTCCGGCATGGGTCGCGAGGGTGGCCCCGAGGGACTGGAAGAGTACACCGAACTGCAGTACATCGGCGCGCCGAACCCGTTTGCCGGATAAGTCTGAGGTTCCGGCTACGCCGAACTCTGGATGCAGTGAACTCTGGATACGGCGAATTTTGGATACAGTGAAGTCCCGACGGGTACCCGAGAAGGTGCCCGCTGGGGCTTTGCGCTGTCTAGATTATGCGCGGGTGGTAGAGCTGGCTCAGTGGTTAGGGCTAGTGCTGCCTAGAGCTGACGCAGCGCGAGCAGCTCGCGGCTGAAAGCATCTGCGGGACCCTTGCCGCAGGAGTTGGGGCGCGGCTCAAGGGTGACCCGCTCGAAGAAGGTAACCCAGGTGCGTCCGTCGGTGTGGGAGGTGAGCGCCGCCTCCATGGTGGGGTGTTCGGCGGTATCTACCGGGGGCTCGATGCCCGCCTCGCGGAGTGCGTTTAGCGCCTCCGCTGCCGATGTTTCACGTGAAACCAAACCTCCAGAGGTTACTTCTTCGCCATTTTTCTCCAGTTCGAGGCGTACGGCGACCTCCGCCGCCTGCTCCACCGGGGTATCCGTACTGCGCCCACGCAGACCGTGCAGCGACGGAATATCGCGACCCGCCAGCGACAGGTACGCCGCCAGTGCCGAAGGCTCCGAGAGGCGACCGTAGGTGTAGCCGGTGGGCAGCATAATGCCGACCGGGGCAAAGCGGTGACCACCCGTATGCGAGCACTCCCAGGCCACGTTCGCGGGCAGGATATCCGCCAGGTGCGCCGCAATGGGTCGGCCGCGCAGCGCGCAACAACGGTCACGCTTAGAGTGGGTGCACACGAGAATAGCGGGGGAGTTCATGAGCTCCGCGCCGGTCGCCTGAATCAACTCCTGCGGGTTGTCCAACGGCAGTTCGAGCAGCTGCTCGGGGGCACTCACGCTGAACGAGTAGAGCTTCTCCTCACCCGGGGTGCAGAGTGCGTAGAGCACCCGGTGGGTCGGGTTGCCGGACGCATCCGGCGCGCCGTGCAGTACGCGCCCCTCCCTGCCGGTCCGGCGGATGAGCAGGAACTTCAGACCCGCCTGCGAGACTGCCTCGCCCAGCGCCGCAGAGAGTTCCTCACCGAGGGCGGATCCATCCAGTACATCGCGGCCCCACTGGCCCACGTGTTCGAGTGCCAGCCAGGCGGTGGCGCGTCCGGCGGTGCCGCCGAGAGCCTCGTCGTCATAGAGGGAGCAGGAGTCCGCCGGGATGCTCGTGGCGCGCGTGCGCGAAGATAGCTCATCCGCGTGTGCGGCGCGCAGATTCTTCAGCTCTGCGGGGTTGTCGGCGCGCGGCTCGGGGGTTGCGGGGGTACAGGATTCAGTCATAGTTCCTCGATTCTACGCCTGCGGGATGTGAATGACCTATGTTGCCCCTGCGCGGTCTAAATGCTGAAAAACAACCGTATCAGGGTGATTTTAGGGGCTATCGGGCGGTCAACTACTCGGGAAGAAGTGCCAAAGCCACGCGGTAGAGGCGGTCCTTCTCCTCGGGGCTACCGATGAAGGAGCGGAGCATGTACCCCTGGAAAACCATCATGAAGGCGTCTGCATGGTCACGGGCGTAGTCGGCGATGAGCGCCTCCTGCTCGGGGGTGCGCCGTGTCGGGTCGGGGTTGATTTCGTGCAGAACGCGCAGCTGTTCGACCGCCCAGGGGGTCAGGGTCTTGATGATGATGCCCTGCAGCAGGGGAATCGTGTCCGCGGTTGCCTTTGCAATTTCGGGTGCGTGGAGTGATTCAAGACGGATGCGCAGCATGGCGGAGAAGTTCTCGTTAATCATCTGGTTGGTGTGGATGGTTTCGAGAATATCCTGGGGTCCGGCGCCTTCGGGGAGTGCGGCGTAGAGTTCCTTGAGGCTGTCGAGTCGCTCGTTGATGGCGCTGATAAGGATGTCTTCTTTGCCGGCGAAGTGCGAGTAGATGGATCCGGAGGACAGTCCGGAGGCTTTGATGATGTCGCTCATGGAGGTGTTGGTGTAGCCGCGTTCGATAAAGCAGGCGATGGCTGCTTCGATGATTTGGGTGCGACGTGCGGCTTTGGTGGCTTCTGTTAGTCGGGGCATGGTTCCAGTCTAGGTGGGGTGGTGAACAAAATCCATAAACACAACAGCAATTCTTTTTGTGACCTTGCAAACAAAATGGCTATTGTGTTTGCGCTCGGTCAAAAACGGGAGTAGAGTTCTATCCCGTAAACGAAACAGGCATTTTGTTTGGAGGTTGTCATGAGCAACGAACCCACCACCGCGCCCACCGCAGAAGCAGTGAGCGCTACTAACCCCACTACCACCGAAACCGCCAAGACCCCGGCAGAGGCCCCCGAGCGCTCCTCCTGGCTCAAGGTCATCAGCACCTCGCTGCTGGCATCCCTGATTGTTGCAGTCGTGATCCTCGCCTTCACCTGGCCCACCAAAACCATGGAAGCGAAAAACCTGCCCGTCTCCATCACCGGCCCCGAAGTGACCGTCAGCCAATTTGAGCAATCTCTCAAAGACCGCGGCATCGAAACCTTCGAACTGAAGCAGGCCACCTCCCGCGAAGACGCCGAAAACCAAATCAAGCAGCGCGAAACCTACGGCGCTATCGTCTTCACCGAAGGCGCCGCCCCCGAAGTTCTTACCGCCCCCGCCGCCAACGCCGCAGCAACCCAGATGCTCAACAGCGTCGCCACCCAGCTGAACGCGCAGATTCAGCAGAAGGCACTCGCCGCTAAGACCGAAGCCCTCACCCAGGCGGTGCAGGCCGGCGGTGAGCAGGGCGCACAGGCAGCCGCCCAGCTGGAGCAGATGAAGGCAGAAGCTGAAAAGGCCTCCGCCATGACCGTGAAGACCACCGCCGTAGTGCCCCTGAGCGAAAGCGACAGCTCCGGTAACGGCCTCGCAATCGCCGCATTCCCCCTGGTCATGGGCGGAACCCTTGGCGGTGTACTGTCCCTGACCCTCATCAAGGGCACCTGGCGTCGCTTCGCCACCGCTAGCCTCTACGCCGTCATTGGTGGCGCACTCACCACCCTGATCCTGAGCACCTGGTTCGGTTTCATTCCCGGTAACTTTGCAACCCTGTGGGCTGCTTTCGGTGCCACTTACCTGGCGACCGCATCCTTCATGATTGGCCTCGGTAGCCTGTTCGTCCCCGCCGCAGGCCTGGGCCTGGGTGCCGTCATCACCATGTTCATCGGCAACCCGATTTCGGGGGCAAGCATGCCGAGCGTATTCCTGCCCGGTGCATGGGGTGCTATTGGTCAGATGATGGTTCCGGGTGCCTCCTCGACCCTACTGCGTTCCATCGCGTACTTCCCGGAGGTTGCAACGAGCGGCCAGTGGCTGGTGCTCGGCTCCTGGATTGCCTTCGGTTTGCTCGCCGGCGTGATCGGCTGGACTCTCAAGGAACGCCGCCCCGCACAGGTGGAAGCATAAGCGCCGCGGGCTAGGCTGCCGGTGCAATGTAAGAAGGGTGTGTGCCGTGTTCACTGAACACGGCACACACCCTTTCGGTATACCTACTGTTATACGCTGTTACTGGTTGTCGAGAACGTACTGCTTGAACTGCTCGTCCCGGCGCTTAAATTCTTTAAGCTCATTCTCCAGGGCAGCCTGGTTCTTAGCGACGAGCGGCTTCTGGTACTGCGCCTCCAGGTCGTAGAGCTTCTGCGAACGGCCTACATCCTGATTGCACTGCGCCTGGATGACGGCGATTCGAATTTCCTCTTCGGAGGGGGTGTTGCTCTGAGGAATGTTCTTTTCTTCCTTGACGGTCATTTCGCTATCGGGGGTGAGGCCCTTATCCTTGACGCATCGCTTCCATTCGTCGTCGAGAGATTTTTTGAGCTGCCTATCGCCTGCGGCGTTTCGAACGTCGTTCTCCACACGCCTATACGTATCGGAGCCGAAGGGTATCTCTCCAATTTGCTTCATCTCTTCGCTGGCGCGCTGATAGCATTCGGTGCTGACATCCTTCCCAGGGTCGGATGAGGGTGCAGGGGAGGACAGATCCAGCGTATTCGAGTCTTCGCTCTTGTGGAGGCCGTATTTTTGGGCGTACTCAACGTTCCAGATTCCGTAGGTCCTGCCGAGGTTCCTGCCGGATCCCTCGGTGCGGACAAACATCTTGTAGTGCTGCCCGTGTTCGGCAAAGCACTTTTTGCGGGCGAGCTCAAGGGCTTTGGTGTAGTATTCGTCCTTACCGGTGGTGTCGTATACATCCAGGGGTAGGATCACCTGGTCATTTTCTGCGTCGAAGATTGCTCGGGCGCTTTCATCCTTCTCCAGCGGAGGACCGAAAGAGCACGAGGAGAGCGTGAGGCCCAGCAGGATTGCGGCGGCAGCTCGTGCAAAGTTACGCCTTGCGCCGCCTGTATTGCGGGTAGGCGCTGCACTGCCGATAGAGCTTAGGCGGTGGTTAGACATGGTGTGTCTCCAATCTGTTACGGGGAGCCCGTGGCGTCGCGGCCACAACCCCCCCGTAGACCACGCGAACTAGGTGGCCTTGAGAACACTTCTTGAGAAGGTGACTTAACAATACCCCTAGTGGAGGCTAGTTGGCGCTCAATATGCTGGTGCGTGCGCTAGAAAATTTTCTGCCGCATGGCGGGTTCGGTGCCGGTTGCGGATTTGCCCGGTGAGATTACGGTGAGATTGCGCAGGATAGGTGGGCGCACCTGATTTGGTGCCCCGCCCGCCTCGCGCCACAATGAACACATGACCGCAGAAGACACCAACGCACTAACCAGCGCCAGGCTCGACCTCTGGCTCTGGTCAGTGCGCATCTTTAAAACCCGCTCCCTCGCCGCCGACGAATGCAAAGGCGGCCACGTGCGCGTCAACGACGCTCCCGCCAAACCCTCCCAAAAACTCAAAAAAGGCGACATCGTTAAGGTCCGCTACCCCGGCTGGGAACGCGTCTTCAAAGTCGAAAAGCTCCTCGTCAAACGCGTAGGCGCACCCATCGCCGTCACCTGCTACGAAGACCTCTCCGGCCCGCGCCCCGCCTACCTCTCCATGCCGCCGGTCGCCAAACGCGAACGAGGCAGCGGCCGCCCCACCAAGAAGGAACGCCGCGCCCTCGACGAACTGCGCGGCCGAGGCGCCTAACCGCCTAAAGCGCATCTCACGGAGTGCACCCCGCCCCGCGCGCAGGCACCCGCCGCGGCGGCGGGGAGTAGCCTAGAGGGATGAGCACACAGAAGCACCAGAATACTGAACCCGGTAGCACCGAACCCGGCGCGCCCGGTCAGAACGCAGTGAACGCCGCCGCGAGCCCCAGCGCCAATACCACCGAGCCTTCGCTGAACCGGCGCATCCTCGCCCTCGCCGTACCCGCCTTCGGTGCGCTCATCGCCGAACCCATCTTCGTGCTCACCGACTCCGCCCTCATCGGCCAACTCGGCAAGGCAGAACTCGCCGGTATGAGCATCGCCGCCACGCTCGTCACCACGGTCGTGGGCCTCATGAACTTCCTCGCCTACTCCGTCACACCCGCCGTGGCGCGCGCCTTCGGCGAGAAGAACCTGCGCCGCGCCTGGCAGATCGGCGTGGACGGCGTGTGGGTCGCCTTCGGCCTCGGCATGCTCCTCATGATCGCCGGATACGCCTTTGCAGACCCGCTGCTGCGCGGCCTCGGCGCAACCGACGAAACCATCAGCTACGCCCTCGACTACCTGCATCACTCGCTCTGGGGCATCCCGCCGATGATGATCATCCTCGCGCAGGTCGGCACGCTCCGCGGGCTGCAAGACACCGTTACCCCGCTCAAAGTCGCCACAGTCGGCACGCTCGTCAACATTGCGCTGAACTGGCTGCTCATCTACCCGGTCGGCTGGGGTGTCGCCGGTTCGGCGACCGGCACCTCCCTCACCCAGTGGGGCATGGCTGCCGCGCTCGGCGTGGTCATGATGCGCGGCACCCGCGAGCACGCCGTCCACTGGGCACCCGACGTTGCCGGCATGCGTTCGGTGCTCTCGCTCGGCTCCTGGCTCATGCTGCGCACCCTGTCCATGCGCATTGCTTCCCTGCTGACCGTGTTCGTCGTGGCGCGATTCGGCACCGAACACACCGCCGCCTACCAGCTCGGCATGGGTGTGTTTAACCTCTTCCTCTACGCCCTGGACTCCCTCGCCATCGCCGCGCAGGCGCTACTCGGCAAGGAACTCGGCGAACGCGACCTGGCTGTGGAATCCGAACGTGTGAAGGTGCGCCAACTGAAAAACCGGCTGCTCCGCATGAGCCTCATCTATGGTGTAATCACCGGCCTGATCTGCCCGCTCATCGGCTTCTTCGGCTCCTGGCTGTTCACGCAGGATGCGCAGGTGGCGTTCCTCTTCACCATCGCCACCGTCATCATTGCGCTCGGCCAGCCCATCGCCGCCTACGTGTTCACCCTGGACGGTATCCTCATGGGCGCGCAGGACGTGAAATACCTGGCAATTGGTTGCTTCATCATGCTCGTCATGTACGTGCCGGTCATGCTCGGGCTGCACTGGGCGGTCGGCAACGGCACCATGGACGCGCTCGCCGGGTATTGCGGCTTGTGGGCGGCGTATATTCTGTACTTCCAGGGAATCCGCGCGGTTATTTTTGGTCGCCGCGCCCGTTCGGATGTGTGGATGAAAGCCGGTGCCTAAACCCCTCGAGACTGATTGCTTCGAACATACGTGCTCTGGGCGTAATGGCTCACAATTAGACCGCCCGCACCCTCCGCAGGTGTAGCATGACAGGGTATTGAAACCCTCATGCAAAGGATGAAACCGTGACCGTAACCCGCGAAGAAGCCCTCGAAATTTTCGCCCGCCGCCGCGCAACCCGCGCCTACGACCCCGACCGCCGCATCAGCGACGAAGACTTCGCAGCAATCCTCGAATTTGCGCGCCTATCGCCCAGCTCCGTCGGCACCGAACCGTGGAAGTTCCTGGTCATCCAGGACCCCGAACTGCGCGAAAAGCTCAAGCCGATCGCCTGGGGCATGGCGGGCGCCCTCGACGACGCAAGCCACGTGGTCGTGTTGCTCGCGAAGAAGGGCCTGCGCTACGACACCCCGTGGATGCGCCGCACCCTCGAAGGCCGCAACCTCACCGAGGAGCAGCTGGAGGCCGTACTCGAACGCTACGGCCACTTCCAGAAGAACGACATGAAGCTCCTGGAAAGCGACCGCACGCTCTTCGACTGGGCATCCAAGCAGACCTACATCGCCCTGGGCAACATGATGACCGGCGCCGCAATGCTCGGCATCGACTCCTGCCCCATTGAGGGCATGAACTACGAGGCAGTGAACGAGCTGCTCGCCTCTGCAGGCCTGTTCGACCCGGAAGAGTACGGCGTGTCCGTGGCTGTGACCTTCGGTTACCGCGCCCACGAGATTGCCCCGAAGAGCCGCCGCTCCATCGAGGACCTGGTGACCTGGGCGTAAGGTTCTGCCGTGTTTTTAGGCGCGGGGTGTTGAGCTCGGCGTTCAAGCCGCCGCCCGTGAAAACTAAATATAAAGAAATGCACCGCCTTTACACGGGCGGCGCATTTCTTTATATCTTTTACCGTGCAAAAAGCACGGCAAGATATGCTTTTGAATTTTTCGTTTGAAATCGCACAGCGCAATTCATTCTGGCAATTCATTCTGTATAACGGCAGGGCGCTACTTCCTAAACGCCGTCAGACGCATAGAATTCAGCACCACAAACACCGAACTAAACGCCATTGCCGCAGCCGCAATCATCGGGTTCAGCAGGCCCGCCACGGCGACCGGAACAGCCGCCGAATTGTAGGCGAACGCCCAGAACAGGTTCGACTTAATGGTGCGCAGCGTAGCGCGGGAGAGACGCAGTGCCGTCACCACTGAAGCAACATCCGAACGGGTCAGCACAATATCGGCTGCCTCCGCGGCAACGTCCGTGCCCGAACCCATCGCAATGCCCAGCTCAGCAAGAGCCAGCGCCGGGGCGTCATTCACGCCATCGCCGACCATTGCCACGCGGTGACCGGCAGCCTGCAACTTCTCAATCACCTGCGACTTACCCTCCGGGGTCACGCCGGCGTACACGTTCTCAGCCGAAATACCGACCTGCGAGGCGATCGCCTGCGCAACCTGCGGGGCGTCACCGGTGAGCAGAATCGGCTCCATGCCGAGCTCACGCAGCTGCGCCATGGTCTCTGCCGCCTCCGGCTTGGGGGTGTCGGCAACCGAAATCATGCCGACCGGCTGCAGAGCGGAGGTGCTGCTCGGGGCCTCATCAAGGGCCTCATCGTTCGGGGCCTCGCCGCGGGCGACAACCACCGTCGTCAGACCCGCCCGGCGAGCCTGATCCAGCAGAGCCAACTGAGCCTCGCTCAGCTGCGCACCCGCCGCATGCAGGTACTCGGGAGTACCCACAACAACCAGCTGGGAGGTGCCATACTCGGCGCCACTCTCAGCGCCTTCACCCGCGCCGCTCAGCACGCCGCGCACGCCTCCGGGAACACCCTCAAAGCCGCTCACACTCGGTGCCGAAGCGCCCTCCGCCAGCACGCCCTGCTCGCGGGCAAAACCGGCAATCGCGCGAGCAATCGGGTGCTCACTCAGCGCCTCCACGGCGGCAGCATCACGCAGAACAGACAGGGAACGCTCGTTCTTGGAACCGGAAGAATCCGGCGAAATACCGGACAAGTCACCCGCCGACTCATAATCACCAAACGTGCCGTAGAACGCCACAGACATCTCACCAGTCGTCACCGTACCGGTCTTATCCAGCACCACGCGATCAACCGTGCTCGTCGCCTCCAACACCTGCGCATTACGAATCAAAATGCCCAACTGCCAGCCGCGACCCGTACCCGCCAGCAGCGCCGTCGGAGTAGC
>QWCI01003759.1_pt1 | contig 9984 bp, 7 predicted proteins | sample 1972541 | NCBI WGS metagenome assembly QWCI01 (sample SAMN09866712, study PRJNA288562) | Human oral metagenome isolate term3_saliva, whole genome shotgun sequencing... | isolation source: mouth | host: Homo sapiens | place: USA: California | reverse complement strand
ACCCTCCACGATGAGGTAGCTATCCTCCAGCGCACCCCCACCATCGGAAACACGCCCTGTTAAGAACACAGGCTACGCCCAGAACCAACACAAAACACTAAAAATATGAAGTAACTATGATGCACATCTTCCCGAAATTTAGTGACGGGCGGCGCAAATGTGCGACTAAAGGACAAGTCACTCATCTGACCTTGTCAAACATTGATCGATGTGCGCGATGCGCGCATCTTATACAGGTAAAACTGTGGGTCAGTATGTGGACAAAGCCGCCAGTAAGGTTTAAAAAGGCGTCATTTGGCGACATCTAGGGCTTTTGATCGAAGGAACGGAGCGTGCGCGCGCAGTGAGTTCCTCGATGGGGGAGTGTCCCCCGTGTCATCGATTGTTTCACGTGAAACATTCTGACGAGAGATGCGTTGATCCGCGTCAATCTGGGTGCAGTGGCTGCGTCGCGCAGTCTGTGAGGAATGTGCCGTGTATACCTATCCCCATGAGGAAGCGTAGCAACCGAGCGGACGCAAAGATGAATGCCGACCTCCAACACTGGCTCATTGAATCTGGGGAAGCTGAAGAACTCGTGGCCTTCCTCCGCGAGGAGCGGGCACGTCATCCTGCACCCTCGCCGCGAGTGGCCGTAACTACGAGTCTCGACGTCGATATTTTCGACGCCATGATGGCTCGCGCGGCCAGTGAGGGTATCGCGTCACGGTCGGGAGCTCTCCGCGCCGCGGTGCGTGAGTGGGTGAGTGACGTCGAGCGCCAGCCCGAGGCGCACCAGGAATGACGAGGCCGTGGCACGTCCTCGGGGCACGAACAACGAGTGGGGTGCGGGGTGTGCCACAAAGACGGGACCCGCCCTCATGTACGCATGTGACTATGACGAAGCGTGACGATACAAGCATGGCAGAACAGAACGCCGAAATCCGACGGTGGGCGGAGGAGAATGGCCTGATGAGTGGGTCGAGGCTCGGCCGGCACCATGACGTGGTGGAGCGAGTCGGTCCTCGAGTACCAGTCGTCAAGGTTACGGTGACTATCGACGAGGACGTGTACGAGGCGGCGATGCTGCGTGCAACTTACGACGGATACGACAACGCGTCCGAGGTGGTCGAAGAGATCCTCCGAGAGTGGGGGGAGAGGGTACTAGGCCCACCGAGATGTGTCCGGCTAGTTGCGACGGCGTCCCAGGGAGCGCCCGTTGTGAGGATGCCGTGCGACACGTCGTGGGTTTTCTCGGCAGGAATATTAGCTGTGATTATGATTCGACAGGGAAGGGTGGTTCGGAGTTCATCGCTCGGGGCCTGATTTCAATGTTGAAGGTCAGATGAGCGAGGGAGCACATGGACGCGATCGATGAGTTGATTGACGCTGCGCAGACCTTCTACGACGATGCGCGCACGAGCGAGAATGGACGCTCGCGCTCGTGGGAGCATTGCTATCGCGTATTTCGAGATGCGCGGACTGACCCGTCCCCGGACTACGACTATTTGAGCCTGCACCTCGCTTTCTACCTGGCGAGCTGGGGAATGTATCGGGGTTCGTCCTTCCTGCTTCAGAAGGATTACAAGGTGCTGTCGCCCGTTGTCGAGGAGGTCCTGAAGCCCGAATACGACTGTCTGTTTGGGGTTGCTTGCGTGGACCTGCGGGAGCTTGAGGTTCAGGCGAGGCTCACGAACGTGTATGACTACATCGCCGACTATTTCCATCCAATCCGCGAAGAGGTCGCAGGGCGTGAGGTTACGACTCCTGTGTCGCCAGTCCTCATCACGAAAATCCTCATGGGAACGCTCGGGTGCGTGCCCGCGTACGACAGGTTCTTTCAGGATGGCGTTGCGACATACAAGGTGACGACGCGGGAATACAGCCTGAAGTCCGTCCTCAGGCTCGCGGATATTTACGAGGCCCACAACGACCGCCTCGAGGAAGTGCGGCAAGGAATGCGGACCGAGGACCTGACCTATCCCCAGATGAAGCTGCTCGATATGGGGTTTTGGCAGATTGGGTTCGAGAGGGACGCTGGGGACGCCAAGTGACCCGTGACTGAACTTCTGTGGGGTCGGCAACGCCGAGAATCTCGGTCATCGCCGACCCCACCAAGAGTCGCTACCCCCTCGATTGGACACGTGCCACCCGCCGTGAGGACAGTGGGTGGGCGCCCAACGGAGGCCTCGATAATGAGGCCACCGTTGGATGCACACGAGGAGGAGCCACGATCACGGGCGCGCGGGCAACACCGCCTGCCCGGTCCTGGTCTTAACGTCCTCGACCTGGCCGGAGAGAACGTCAATGACGGCATTCATGAGCGGCAGCTGATCGCGCAGCTCCGGGGCGTGCTGCTCGACGAACTTGAGCGCCAAACCGGCCGCAGGAACGCCTTCGACAGTCTGCTCCAGGCAAGCCATCTCCTCGAGCGCTTCCTTCGGTCCTTCGCCGCGCCCGATGCGCACGCCGTAGAACTTGTTGCGCCCGGATAGCCCCGTCACCTCGAGATCGCCGACGCCCGGGAGGCCGAATGCGGTCATTTCGTTGGCGCCCTGCGAGGTGCCGAGGATCGACATCTCCCTCACGGCCTCGTTAAATGTGGCCGCATTGAGATTATGGTGCGAATTGTGGGAGTGTGGCTTAAGAGTAATTAAGAAAGGAAGGTCTCCTGACCAACTTCGAATGTGCTCGAAAGGCAGCAGGCTAAAACATGATGTATAACACATCTCAAGTTTTTTGTTGAGAGACACGTGCATGCGCGATAGTCTGGGTACAGCTCATCAACCAGGTGTTGAAGGAGTATCTGGAGCCGTCACTTTGCTGGCGGCTCTTGCTTTTCCAGCTCTTCATAATTGAGGGTGTGGGGTTCGGCGTGTCGTGGTCGGGTAGGGGTTGAGGTCTTCCGATGATGGGGGTTCCTACACCTTCCATCTGAAAGACCTCAGCATGTCCGATGCTACCTTTGATCGCTGACCTGAGCGCCTTGACGGGCCTGGATGACCTAGGGCTGGAAGTGATTGCTCAGCGTGTAGGAGGCAGTCGGACCGTCTTGGCCTGCAAGGTGGTGAGCGAAGATCGATGGTGCCGACAGTGTGGGGGCGAGGGCGTTGTACGCGACACAGTGATCAGGCGCTTGGCTCGCGTACCCTACGGGTGGCACCCCACCATCTTGCACGTGAGTGTACGCCGTTACCGCTGCCAGACGTGTGCTCATGTGGCGTCAAACCATGAGTGCAGCGGTGCGCTGGGCGCTGGTGGGCCTGGTGGTTCACCATCTGACGGTGGCATTCATCGCCGAGGTCTTGGCCGTGTCATGGAACACTGCTAATACCGCGATCTTAGGTGAAGGTCAGCGCATACTCATCGACGATCCCGATCGTTTCGAGGAGTGGGCGTCATCGGCGTGGATGAACACGTGTGGCACCACACCCCCTACGGCGACAAGAATCGTCACCGTCACTTTGGACGTGACTCCCATACGAGACCGTCGCGGCCCCTCCCGGCTCCTGGATATGGTCCCAGGGCGCTCCAAAAAGGTCTTCCAGACCTGGCTCTCCTCCCAGCTTCACACCTGGCGCGAGAACATCGAGGTCGTAGCGACGGATGGATTCACCGGGCTCAAAAGCGCAGCCGCTGAAGAACTCGCAGACGCAACCGCGGTCATGGACCCCTTCCACGTCGTACACCTTGCCAGTGATGCTCTCGATGAGTGTCGCGGGCGCATCCAACAAGAAATCCACCACCAGCGCGGGCGGGCCATCGACCCCCTGTACAAGGCCCGCAGGATGTTACACACCAGATCCTGCCTGCTCACCCCACGCCAACAACACCGGATCCTCGACCTGCTCGCCAGCGATTGCCACATCGCCCTCGAAGTCACCTGGAGCATCTACCAGAGCATTATCGACGCCTACCGCGATCCCAATAAAATCCGCGGTAATGCCCTGATGCAAGCCGAAATAGACCGTCTCAGCGACGCGGGCGTGCCTAGCACCCTCACGGAGATCATCACACTGGGAAAACACTCAAACGCCGACCCAGGGACATCCTGGCCTACTTCGATCATCTCCACACCACAGGCGTCCCCACCGAAGCCATCAACGCATTCCTCGAACACCTACATGGATCCGCACTCGGACTGGCGAAACCTCACCAACTACATCACCGGCTGCCTCCACGAAACAGAAACCCCAACTACACCCTCAACTATGAAGAGCCCTTTTCCAGTATGATTGGTAATCTTTATAAAACTTGTCCCGTCGCCTCTGGGATTCGATGTAGTAGGCGGTGATGAGGAGTGCGTACGTTGGCCGTTCCTCTACTATGACGATGTAGTCAAATTCAGTGCGTGTGATTAGATATCGTGGATGGCTAGTTCTTTTTGTGTCAATCCACCAGCAGATTTGACTTGTGTTTGGAAAAGTATTGTTAAACTCTCTGATATAAATTGGAATCCAGTGAATTCGCGTGCAGCGATTGTGGTCCAATGTGCGACTGGCTTCATCGGCGTCTCCGCAAGTAATAATGTGCCAAAACACTGCGTGTTTTCCCTGAATTTCAGGGATTCTGCGCATGCTGAGTTTTAGTCCATCACATTTCCATGGTAGCTGATGTTCTATGAATTCTCTGTGGAAGTATGAGTAAAGGAGATTGATATATTTATCTTGCGATATGCATGTAGTGTCAATTTTCTTTTCCACAAGTCTAGAGATTTGATTTGTCATCTTTGTCCACTCCAGTGAAAAATGTTGAATTTTGTCGCATATGGTGAAGTGGATTTCCTAAGAGTTAAGCTGGTGTTTTCGCAAATTTGGTTCACTAATGCCAACTTAGCTTTGCTTGTTGTTAGGTTTCGGTTAGCGTAATTTACTGCTCCGATCATAAGGTCGGCAAGTTGGAGTAGGCCGACGTGGTGTGATTCAACAATTTGCAGTCGGCGAATGTTATTTCTTGAAAAATCGTGCTCAGCGTTAGCGATTACTTCTCGTAGTTTATCGATTTTTTCCTGCCCGTTTGTGTCTTTCTTATCAAGGTATATGAAGGCTGCGTCATCTGCGGGTAATAACCTGTGTATCAAGTAATACATCATCTTGTAGTACCAGTCATCGTGTGTTTGTTCGAAGCGACTGTGGTCTAGCCCTTCTTTTTTTGCAACGACAACCCTAAACTGAAGATCGTCATTGTTGAAGAAGAAGTCGATGATATCAGTGTAGAACTCTAGTTGTGCGGGTGAAACTTTTGTCCATTTAATTTCAAAGTCGTTAGGTATGTTGTGTTTATATCTAATGGCGCGCATTTCTCTTGCTAGTTCGCGAGATATATCTGTAGGGCATGTAATTGCGCCAAGAACCATGTACGGCATGGAGTCGTGTTGGATGTGTGTACTTTCGTCGCAGTATATATTTAAAGTTGACATTTCTATATCCTTTATATAGTAGCTAAGATGATCGGAGTAGTCTCGGTAGCGATTCCATTCGCAGTTGGTCTTTGAGTATCTACTAGATATGTGTTGAGTGGGTATACCTCGTATTTTGGTTAGAGGCCCTGGGGCTTGTTTACTGAACATATGGTGGTGTGATATGTCTGGAGCTCAATTCTCCGGGATCTCCAGCTTCGGCCCAGGAGCTCCTGGGTGCGCATCGAGACCGTCACCAGGCGCTTGATCAGGTCCACGACCGCGTCGGGGCGGCCCTGCTCGCGCAGGAAATCGTTCGGGTCATTGACGATGCCCGACGCCTTGTCCGTCTTCACGTGGTAGCGGTCGATGATCCACTCGAGCGGGCTGCGGCCCGAAATCGAATAGCCCCGCGCCTCCGCAGGAATGCCCGTCAGCGTCACGTAGTCATTGTACTCCAAACGCGTGAAGTCTTTATCGCGGCGCCCCAGCTTTGGGAAACGCATCTTGCGCTCGCCGATCCGGTAGCGCTCCCACGGGTCCGCGGGCGCGTGCAGGCTCGCCTCCTCCTGCACCGACGGGTAGGGTTCCACCCGCTCGTAGTTCACGTGCAGGTCCGCCAGCTCGCGGCCGACGCGCGTATACGCCTGAAACTCGTGTGTCTTTGGAATGCGGGGCATCATTCTCTTGAGGTCATCTTTGTAGTCCTCCCGATACTCCGGGTGCTGCAGCAGCGCGTAGACGTAGAAGAAAATGTCCTCCTTCGTGATCCCCGCATCCCTGTAGTGCTCCCGGTACGAGGCCAGCGTCGCGTCCGTGACGTTATCGACGCGGCGATACCCGTCCAGAATCACCGGGATCTGGTCGCCGATCGGCCGCGTGAAATCCAGGGCCGTGGCTGTCGACGCCTCATGCGCCTGACGCTCCGAGCGGGTCGTCAGGTCAGCGAACAGATCCGGTTCACTGTTGGATGTTGTGGAAATGGGTACCCATGTGTATAGCGGAAAGTTCTGTGTGGCTCCCATTGTGTGTAAATCTGGTAGTAGGTCTGTCATTAGTGCTGACAATGTCTTTCGTGAATCATCCTCTACAGAGATAATCAAATTCATATGTGTCGGTGATGGTATGACTTGTGTAAGTTGATTTGTGCGATGATTTAACATCGCATCAAAATAAACGTATTGAGTGCAAAATGGCCGATAGTTTGCTAATTGAATTTTGCTTTGGTCAAATCTGGCAGTGACTCCCCGTTTGAATGATGACTCGAGACTAGAAGACCATTTTATCTCTGTTTCGTCGTATTTTTGTTCACCAGAGTCAAGTTGTGAATTGTAGGAGGAAACCATTCGTGCCATATTTCTCTCAACTTGCGATCGAGAGAAATTAAAACACCATGCGTCGCGGTTGGTTCCCAGTCCCAGTGAGAACTGGCGGAACAGTGCAGGGGTTGCATCTTTTCCCTTGAGAGATTTGTTTCCTATCTCCTGGAAAGTTATGAAATGTTCGTCACGGGAGCTGATCCAGTCGCCGTGCTTGTTCGGTGTGATGGAGCGTAATGCGTCGGCTCCGCTGATTCCCGCAATGGATCCGTAGGTGCTGATTTGGTCGAGCTTCTCCTGGCGCGTCGCGAAGTCCTCCGCCTCCGCGTAGAAGATGTCAGCGGGACCTGTGTGCGTGGGGTCCTTGATGAGGACCGTGATTGCGATGCCCGTCATGATGGGGAAGATGTTTCCTCCTTCGCGTTTCGCTACATCCCCCATCTTGCCGCGAATTCCTCCACGAAGGTTGAATATAAAGATCTGGGAGAACTCCTCCTGAAGTGATAGGCGCACGCCGTCAGTGGAGTTTCCATCAACGAACGAATTATTGGAAACGAAAGCAACGATTCCGCGCTCTCCGATACGGTCAGAGGCCCATCGCAGGGCACGGAAATAGGAATCGTAGAGCTTTGTTTTTGATGTTCCTGTTGACAGTGCTGCATAGGTTGCTGCGATACGTTCGTCCAGGCGCGGGTATGCCAGGTTCTGGTTGTTGTCGTTCGCACTGGTCTGTCCGACCGAATACGGCGGATTCATGACGATGACCGTGATTGCGGAATCCTTCTCCGCCTTTGCCCGCTCGTTGTTGGCGGCCAGGCCCTCGAAGTCCTCGGTGATCGTACCGTCGCCCTCGTGGAGCTGGAAGGTGTCCGTCAGCGTCATGCCCGGGAACTCGACGTAGCCCTCGTCCACGCCCTGCTCGGCGCGCACCTGGTGGTACACCTGCTCGATGTTGATCGACGCGATGTAGTAGGAGAGCAGCACGAACTCGTTCGCGAAGATCTCGTTCTTGTACTTGTGTTCCAGGGCCTCGGGCGGGATGACGCCCAGCTGCAGCAGGCGCGCCACGAACGTGCCCGTCCCGGCGAAGGGTTCGATGATCGACACCCCTCGATCCCCCAGGCTCTGGCCAAAGGCCGTGTGCATCGCGTCATCCGCGCTGCGGATAATGAAGTCGACGACCTCGACGGGCGTGAAGACGATGCCCAGGCGCTCGCTCATGCGCGGGAACGCTTGGGAGAAGAAGTGATCGTAGAGCGTGCGCATGATCTCCTGCTTGCCCGCCAGGGTGTGCACGGCCTCGATGCGCTCGACCATCGCCCGGTAGAAGGAATCCAGCTCGCGGCGCTCGTTCTCGAACATCGAATGCGACGCCAGCATCTCCACAATCGTGTTCATCGCGCGGCTCACCGGGTTCTGCTTTGAGAACGAATGATCCGGGAACATCGCGTCAAAGAGCGGGGCCGTCAGAATGTGCTGGGCCAGCATCTCCACCGCTGACTCGTTGTCTACGGCCGGGTTCAGGGTCGCGCGCAGCGCCTTCACGAACTCCTGGAACGCGTCCTGGCGCTGCGGATCCTCCAGCAGGCGATCGATGAGGTGAATGTAGCGGTCCGCCACCGTCGCGATGTCCTTGGACCAGTCCTCCCAGTACAGGGACGAACCCACCTTCTTCACGATCTGGCCGAACACCGACTCCTTCCAATCCGAGGGCAGCAGCGTCAGCTGACCCTGAATGCCCTGGGTTACGCCGTCCACGCCGGAGCCCAAAGACCCGGCCCCGGCCTCGTCCCCATCGGGTGCGGAACTCGCCAGCGGATCGTCGTGCTTCTTTTCCTTCTCGAGCGAGACCTGCTCGACGATGATGTTCTCCGGCCCCTGGCCGTTCAGCTCCATCGAGTTGATCGCCGCGTCTAGGCGCTCATCGTGCGCGCGCAGGGCCTTGAGGACCTGCCACACGACCTGGAAGCGCTTGTTGTCGTCCAGCGCGCGCTCCGGCGCCATGCCCGCCGGCACGGCTACGGGCAGGATGATGTAGCCGAAATCCTTGCCCTCCGCGCGGCGCATCACGCGGCCCACCGCCTGAATGACGTCCACCTGCGACTTGCGCGGCGACAGGAAAAGCACCGCGTCCAGCGTGGGCACGTCCACGCCCTCGCTCAGGCAACGCGCGTTCGTCAGGATGCGGCACACCGGCACCTCGTCCGTGCCCGCGCCCTCCGTCAGCCAATCCATTTCGCGTGCACGCACCGCTGCGTTCATCGTGCCGTCCACGTGACGACACTCGACCTGCAAGTTATCCGACGTGTCGTCGTTGCTGAGGTCGCTCAGGCCAAAGGGGCCGTTCACCAGGTCCGGGAACTGCGACGTGACCTCCTTCGACGCCTTGATGTCCTTGCAGAAGGCCACTGCGCGGCGCATCGGCGCGCGATCCTCCCCGTAGTCCACGTCCGAACCACGGTTCTTGCGCTTAGCCAGCGCGTTCCAGCAGCCCGTCAGCTTCGCGGCTGTGTCGAGGTTTAGCTCGCCGCCCATCTCAGCGATTGTCTGATACTGGCCCGACACCTCCTCCTCGCTGACCGTCAAAATGATGACCTTGTAGTCCGTCAGCAGGTTCTCCTTCACAGCCTGGCCGAAGCCCAGACGGAAGAACACCGGACCGTAGATCTCCTGATCGTCCATCGAGGTCAGGATCGCGTCCTTCTCCGACGCCCTATTCTTCGCGTTCTCCGCGAAAATACGCGGTGTCGCCGTCATGTACAGGGTCTTCGCGCGGCGGATGAACTCGTTGCTGTGGATCTTCGTGAACGCGCTCTCGTCCTCGCCCGTCAGCGTCGCACCCGTCGTGCGATGGGCCTCGTCGCAGATGATGAGGTCGAAATCGCGCCACTCGTCGCCCGCGATCTCCTGCGCGCGGTGAATGACCTCGATCGACTGATACGTCGCGAAGACGACCTGCAGACCCTCCGTCGCATTGTTCGCGTTCAGGGAATCCGCGAGGCGCTGGCCGTCCGTCGTCGCCGGAATCGGCAGGTCCACCGCCGACTCCTCGGCTGTGTCGTTACGCGCGGACGAGGACACCTTCGTATCCGAACATACCGCCCACGCCGTGAACGCGCCGTCGGCCTCGGCCGCCCAATCGTCCAATGTCTGCTTAAGGAGCGCGAGGGAGGGGACCGCGAACAGGATCCGGGCGGTGCCGCCCTCCTTCTCCACGAACTCGTGCGCGATCGTGAGGGCCGTGAACGTCTTACCCGTGCCGCACGCCATGACCATCGTGCCGCGGTC
>QWCI01001300.1_pt1 | contig 10009 bp, 7 predicted proteins | sample 1972541 | NCBI WGS metagenome assembly QWCI01 (sample SAMN09866712, study PRJNA288562) | Human oral metagenome isolate term3_saliva, whole genome shotgun sequencing... | isolation source: mouth | host: Homo sapiens | place: USA: California | reverse complement strand
GGACTATATTGGTAAAAGCCCTGTGCGAAGAATACACAAGGTTAGAACGGAAAGCCTTGTAAAGGAAGTGCTGAGTGATGAAAATATGGAAGTATTGCGAGATACCTGCCACGAGATACGCGACCTTGCAATGATTGATTTATTGGCTTCTACGGGTATGCGTGTAGGTGAATTAGCAAAGATGAACCGAGAAGATATAGATTTTCAGGAACGGCAATGCGTGGTCTTTGGCAAGGGCAATAAAGAACGAGAGGTATATTTTAATGCTCGCACCAAAATCCACCTTAAACGCTACTTAGAAAGCCGAAAAGACACCAATCCTGCGCTTTTTGTATCATTATCTACCCCACATAATCGCTTAACGATAAGCGGTGTAGAAGTTCGGTTACGGCAATTAGGGCGTAAAGCTGGCATAAATAAAGTACACCCTCATAAGTTTAGACGCACATTAGCGACAATGGCTATTGATAAGGGAATGCCGATAGAACAAGTGCAGAAGTTATTAGGGCATGTAAAGATTGATACCACTTTACACTATGCTATGGTCAATCAAACCAATGTAAAGATTGCACATCGCAAGTTTATAGGCTGATTATAGCCATTTTATCTTATGAAAATTCTTGATTACAAGCTTCATTCTGTATCTTTGCAATAGCAATTAGTTTATAAACACACTTTGAATATGGAACAAGCTAAAAATCAAGAAGCTACTAAACCAATTACTAATGCTAATTGGTTAGGAGAGGTCTTACCATCCAATTTCAAGAAATACAAATTAGGAGATGTAGCTGAAATCGTAATAAGTAGCATAGACAAAAAGACCAAAGAAGGGGAACATAAAGTAAAGTTGTGCAATTTTGTGGATGTGTATCATAATTGGGCAATTACTGAATCTATGTATAATTCCTTTATGATTGCTTCTGCTAATGATAAAAACATCGAACGTTTCTCTCTTAGAAAAGGGTATGTCGCTTTTACAAAAGATAGTGAAACACGTAATGATATTGGTATTTCGACATATATAGCAGATAATTTTGATGATGTTGTCCTTGGTTATCATTGTGCATTAGTAAAGCCCAATGAAGATATTTTATTGGGAAAATATCTCAATGCGTTTATGCATTCAGATTATATCAAAAAGTATTTAGAACTAAATGCTACTGGTAGTGGAATGCGATATACGTTATCTGCACAAAATTTATATAATATGCCTATACTCTTGCCTTCTGTAGAAGAACAAGAGTATATTGGCAATATATTTTCAACAATAGACAGAAAAATAGCTGTTAATCGTGCGGTAAATCATAATTTACCGATACTTGACCATTCATTAAAAGGGGCAGAAGTTCGTCCCGCTGCTTAATAAGCAGAAATATTTCGTGCTTGTTCTGTATTATGGCTTTACGAATCGTATTTGCTTTTCTATTATATTTACACAATATATTGTAGTCTGGAATATAACAGTCAGTTTTACATAGTTCAACTGGACTTAGATTTGCTTGTGCTGCACCATTTGCGAGATTAGCGACCATCATTCTCATCGGATTGCTATTTAGGAAATTATAAAAGTATTCCAAATATATTGCATCACAATATAATAATCCCACACGCTGATTTAATAATAGGTTTTCTTCGCATACGACACATAATCTCCCACAATTTCCTGTTAGCGAAATTAATCTATCTCCAAATTTGAGAGATATGTAATCGTTTGCTCGGCTTGGAATCTCATCGACATAATCACAACCAGATGTTACAAGTTCACCATCTTGGACATTTTTAATAGTAATAACTTTATAGCGACCAAAAGTTTTATATGTATCAGATTTGAATGGAAATCCTGACTTGATTTCAAGCCTATTATTAATAGGACACACTTCCCATCCTTGGGGTATTTCTCTTTTCAACTTCTCATTCCAGACCATCTTACCACCGCTCGACTTGTACGGCTTGCCCTCCTCGTTTGGGAAATCAAACTGCACAAACCAATAATCGTAGAGTTGCTTTGCCATCGCCTCTAAATTATGATTTACCGCACGATTAAGCGCAATCTTCGCATCAATATCAGATAGCAATTGTCCCACTCTCTTTTGAACATCAAGATTGGGTATCCATACCGTACAGTCTTTGATTTTATCAGGTGAGGTGTGTCTGATTTTTGTCTGTTGTGCGCCTGCGCTCAATTGTTGCTTAACTATATCGGAAGAAAGAAGATAAAACGCATATTTTTTGTCTAATAGTTCTTCATTACAAGTAACTTTGGCAACATCTTGACTTTGAATATACTTTCCACTTTCAGGAATGAGTGCAGTAGAGCCTAACAATCCAATTGCCTGCTCGGTAAGTGGGGTAATTATATCGCCCTCCTCCAGCAAAAACTCTGGTTTGAACTCTCCAACATAATAGAGATTGTCTTTGGATGTGTTTTCTTTGAAACAATTATTACGATAGTCAAAATTGCCACAAGTCAAGCGAATATATTCGCCCTTTGTGGCATAACATTTCCCACTAAGGCTTGCTCCTCTCGAAATCTCTATCAATTCTCCAAGTTTATATTTCTTCATTTTAGTTTTGCTTAAAAGGGTATCTCGTCATCTAAAGTTAGCTCAGACTTAACAATAGGTGGATAATTAGATTTGTAGAAATTTAAGAGAAATAGGCCAACAGTTGTTGTTGCATTGACAACAAAGTAAGCATATACCGCATCTGTAATCATTAAATCTCCATCTGTTTTCCCATGAAATTCAGTTTTATCACTACGCAAATTTTCTATAGCTTGCCCCGCACTTATTAGAGAACTGGCTAAAGTTTTTATCTCTGTCGGGAATTTGCCATTACTCTGAAAGCTAAAAGCTTTGCATATATTTCCAACGAGTTTTGTCAGAGTCTCTTTTTCACTCCATGTTACATTTATTCTTGAATCCTTCAGAATCTCCTTAATAATGCTTTCAAGGGCTGAATTTGCTAATCCGATAGCAAGGCTTGGATCTGTCTCTACATTTCTAAATGCCTTTTCAAAGGTCAGGCTTGCTATTTCATAACTGGACTTTAATTCATTTTTGAAAGTTGGTATGCTTGGGATATAATCAGGAGTTTCTATCCCCAAATCAATAGCAATCTTCAGTAATGTTTCGCCATCAATATTATGGAGAGTTTTAGCTGCATCTATTTTCTTTTTTGCCTCATCCCTATAATAAAACTGGAAGTTCTCCCAGAAATAATTAAAATCATCATGTTCCACTTGATGCCATTTATTCAGATATGCTTCCACATTCTCATAACTTGTGAATTGCTCAAATAGGCTATCAGTTATCTTTTGAACAATGCTCATTTGATATTTTGGAGAGATACTTTGATTCATAACAATTTCTTTAATTCATCAATACTTGGCAGAGCTTTACGCAGTTTCTCAGGCATTTCTGCCGATGTCTTATAGGTTGCCACTCCCATAGGCTTGTCGTACTGGCGCACCATGTACTCGGCATAGTTCTTATTTGCGCTTCTGCAAAGCACAATGCCAATAGTGGGGTTTTCGTGTGGTTTGCGTATCTTATCATCAGCAATGGCAAGATAGGCATTGAGTTGTCCAAGATAGGACGTTTTGAACTCGCCTGTTTTCAGTTCAATAACAACCAAAGCATTGAGTTCTCGGTTGAAGAATACAAGGTCGGGGAAATGCTCCACGCCATATATCTCCATACGATATTGATTACCTACAAATGCAAAGTCGTGCCCGAAAGTCATAATAAACTTCTTGATATTGTGGATGATTTGCTGTTCCACCACACGCTCGTCTATATCCGCGGCATCACGTTCTCCTATTTCTTCAACATTGATAAAGTTTAATAAGTACTCATCTTTGAAAGCCATAACCGCCTTACGTGCCAAATCTTCTTTATTGATAGTGGCTATAAAGTTGTTCGGGAGGTCGGACTGATGATGAAAGTCATCATTAGCCATTGCCTTTTTTAGAGTTTCCACCGACATGTGTTCTTCGGCACAACGATGGATATAGTAAAGACGTTCATCGAGCGACTTTACTTTGGCAATAATACGGGAATGATGGGTAAAAGGAACTTTGAAGAAATCATCGATGGGGAAGTCTGCTGAATTTGTGAATTGCAATTCACGAATTGATAACTGTTGCCCTTCAGAATTATTTAATTCGTGAATTGTGATTAACGGTTTATCCTTTCCGCCTTCAGGCTCTAAGGACTTTGCATCTAATTCTTTCCATTCTTCATAGAAAATACGCATCAATTTAAGGCTATCGGCAGAATATCCTCTCAAGCCTGGCAATAGTTGGCGTAAGCGGGAACTGATAGTTTCCAAAGCCCCTGTACCCCAAACTCCATGCCGAGTATTAGCCGAAACATATTTACCTACACTGAAATAAGTCGCCAACTGAATGCGATTAACACCTTTAGCAGCTTCGTACTGCCCTTGTAAAATTGCGTTTTTTATGGTTTCAGCCGCAATTTCGTATGCTTGTGATATACTATGTTGTTGCTCCATAACCTAAACTTGCTTATTAAATTTCAAGTTGTCAAGCTGACGCATGATTTCCTTCTCAAGTCTATGACTTTCAGCAAACTGTTCGGTAAGCGTCTGACGGAAAGAAGCCATACGAGCGTTGAACTCCTCTCCTGTAATATCCACATATTCTATCTTGATGTCGAAATACTGACCAGCGGAGAAACTATAGCTTTTTTCTTTTATCTCATCAAACGAGGGTGTAACAGAAAAATCATCAACAACTTCCTTGTTGCGGAAGGTTTCTACAATTTGCTCTATCTCCTCAGTACGCAACTTTGTTTTCTGTACGCCATTGTCCTTGATGGTTTCTCCAAGTTTGCTTGCATCTATCAATACGGGTTTATCCACTCCTGACTTGTCAATGAAAACAACACTGACATTTGTTCCGGTATTAGCAAAGATATTGCTTGGCATACTAACAACGCCACGTAGAATGGATTTTTTTCCATCTACTAAATGCTTGCGTATTTTATGAGCAATACCGCTCTTGGCTGTAATGAAACCCGTAGGAACCACGATGGCTGCCTTGCCATCATCTTTCAGACTGTAAAGCAGATGTTGGAAGAAGCAAAGATAAATCTCCATCCCTGCTTTGTTCTTGTTGGGTATATTGGGAACACCTGCAAAGAATCGCCCTTTGTAGGTGTCATTCTTCAAATCGCTGTGATAGTCGGAGAAATCCAGTTTGAAAGGTGGATTGCTGACTATATAGTCAAATTTACGCAACGATCCATCATCGTTCTTGTGGAACGGATGTTTCAATGTATTGCCCTGGATAACATGTGTGAGCGAATGGCTCATGCTATTAAGTATCAGGTTAAGCATCATCATAGTGGAAGACTTGTCGCTGATGTCTTGTGTGTAAACCGTACAATTCTGCTCGCCAATGGCATGAGCCAAGGCAATAACTAGCGTACCAGTACCAGCGGAGGGGTCATAACAGGTTACACTCTTTACATCCTCTGATGGAGCGACAAGCAATTTTGCCATAATCGCGGCAATGGAGTGAGGAGTATAGTATTCGGCATAGTTCCCTCCACCATTGGCATTGTAATCTTTGATAAGGTACTCGAATATGGTGGAGAAGAAATCATAGCCCGCTTCAAAAGCATTTTCAAAGGAGAAACTTGCCACATCACCTATTAGCGAGCGGCAAAAAGCATTTTTCTTATTTGTTCCACCTGATACCACATCTGAAATGGGCTTCATGATGGATATTCTCGTCTCGTCCTCATTGAGAATGTAGAATATTTCTTCATTCTCATTAGCAATACTTTCCAAAGTGGAATCAAACAACTCTGCAAACTTATCCTCATTCTGCCTTTTGGCAAGGAACGGTATCAAATGCTCTTTCTTCAGAATAATAGTATCTAACATGCTGTCGCACATCTCTTCGTACTCATCTTCGGTCATTGTATCCAACGTCGCAAAGAAATCATCAGTCGCTGCCAAGTCGGGCTTTTCTTTCTTTGCTTCATAAATAAACTTGTCATTGAGGAACTTATATAGGAAAGTCTCCACAATCACTACGTACTCATTACCGCTTCCTGCCAATCCGTTATTGGTAGTGGTGCTCTTCAATCGGTCAATGAGAGCGTAAGTCTGATGTTTGATTTCTTCTATATTATTCATTTCTTTATCTTGCTATTTGGTATTCTCTGTTGATAACCTCACTTACATATTTCCTAACTTCACGGTCTGTATTGATTTGTTCTTCCTTAAAATGGCGTGTAACGTATGTTAGTATATTTTTCTTGAAGTAAGCGGGTACTTCAAGTATTGCCTGATTATGGAAATACACATCATCTACATCCTCTTTGATGGCAAGGAGAATAACTGTCATTTTTTCTTTTTCTTCTGTCCAAGCATAATTGCGTGGCGTTTTCTTATTCTTTACCTCTTCCTTGTCTTTTTCCTTCAAGCGTTTCTCTATTCGCACGAACTTTGTATCTCCATTGTATTTTATGGCTTCCAAAGCATCACGCTCATTCAATCGCTTAATACGCTTCAAAATATCGTTTACATTTTGAACCTTATCATGCATATTGAACTCTTCCTGCGACTCCATTTCTTTCTTGCGGAAAAGGCGGAGAAATTCTTCCAAGATAGAGCGGTATTCTGGGTCTTCTGTATCTACACATGCTTTCAACTGTTGGCGGGCGTGTTCTACAGACTGCTTGTATTGCTCTTGTATCTCCAACTCTCCCTCTCCCCGTTTATCAAACGAGAACTCTATATTCTCCAAAGCCATGTTAAGAAGTTGGCGTGCATTGGATTTCTCATCGGCATTATCAATAAAGCCCAACAAGTCCAAACGATTTCGAGCAGCTTTTATCAAGTTGTGAATATCACTGATTTCAACGATTGTTTCAGCCTCAGAGCCCTGTGCTGTAAGCATGTTCTGCAAGCTTCGCATATCTTCCAATGAGCGCACAATGCTGCGGACAACTTCTCGATCGTCCTCCATGTTAAGTTGTCGAGAGAATATTTCGGGGTTCCCCAACTCATAGGAGTCAAGCACTTTCTTTGCTTCATCAACTCTTGATTTGGCTTCCTCCATCGTTACAAGAAGACGGTCGGTATGCTTGAGGTTGTCTTTTCCAACCTCATGCTCAAGTTCTTCTTGATATTCTCGATTGGTTTTGCTGTATTCTTCTTCTATATTAGCAAAATCCACCACATAACCATATTTTATTTCCTTGTAAGGGCGATTGACACGAGTCAGTGTCTGGAGCAGATTATGTTCCTTAACCATACGATGCAGGTAAAGTTTCTTTAGACGAGGTGCATCAAAACCTGTTTGGAGCATTTGGAACACGATGAGCAAGTCTATCTTACCATCTTTGAAAAGTTCTATCCACTTCGCCCTTGTTTCTTTGTCAAAGCTGTCATATGTAATCAGCGCCGCACGGTAGCAGCCTTTTTTGCAAGGTTTCTTCTTGACTTCCATTTCTCCTGCACTGATACTGCGATATACCGTTGCTCCATCCTCATCTGTCCCATTGTCAAGTTCGTTTTCATCGGCATACTTTTCAAGGAAGAGCCTATACATCATTTGTGCCTGCTCTTTACTGTTGCATACCACCATACCACCCAAAGTGTTGTCTTCGTTTCTGACACGAAACTGCTGCAAGTCGTTTATCACATAATCAAGAAGTGGCTGAACATACGATCCGTGTGCATATACATCGCTTTCTTTTACACTATGTGCCTTTACACGAATGCTGTTTAAGGCTTCCTGCAACCTGATTTTGTAATTAGAGCCAATATCTTCCCGTATTAGACGGCGCGTATAGCCATCTGCAATGGAAGCATTGTAGAAATAAGTGTGTATGTAATCTCCGAAAATGTCCTTTGTATTGTATTCCTTGCTAATTATAGGGGTACCCGTCAAAGCTATTTTCACTGCTTTGCCATCGCTGGATATAAGATTTTTCAGAAAACAGCCATCAGGACTATAATTACGGTGCGCTTCATCGATAAAGTATATGCGCTGCACAGGTACATTATAGGCATTTTTTGGCAAAGCCTTTGAGTCGTTGGAAAACTTTTGTATGTTCACAACGGTTATCTCTGGCTTACCTTCTCTGTTCTGTGTGGTCAACCCGCTACTGAGAATCTTCGCAAAATCCTCTTTCGTTTGTACAGAATTAACTTTTAACCCTCTATACGAAAACTCTCTTTGGGCTTGTATCATCAAGTCCAAGCGGTCAACAATAAAAAAGAATTGGGGGACAATCCCTTTCGAGGAATAAAAGTCTGTCAGAAATTTCACATTGTAAAACGACAAGGCTGTCTTTCCACTCCCTTGTGTGTGCCAAACAATACCCTTTGTCTTTCCTGCCTCTAAATGTCTCTCAATAGCTTTGGTCGCAAACAGTTGCGGATAGCGCATGATATGCTTCTGAAGTCCATTTGTGTAATCCACATAGGCAATACCGTATTTCAATAGAAAGTGTAACCGATTGAAAGAAAAAAGACTGTCGCACATACGCTTGGTAGGTGTGTTGGCAAGACAATTTGTCTTATACTCACTACTGTTCTTATATGGAGCAACATTGTTATCACGCAACAATATTTCCTCCTCTTGTGAAGTTACTTGACGAATATGCCGTTCGATAGGGAAGCTGTCTTGCCCATCTTCGCGAAAACAATTATATTTGGTGTTTTTCTTTCCGATTGTGGCATAGAAAGCACCGATAGTAGGAGTAACCTCATTGCTGTCGTATTCCATATCGTTACTAAATACCATAATTTGAGTGAGGTTAAGGAAGCGTCTGTATTTGGGATTTATGAAGCGTTGTTTCATACGTTCAGTTTCCGCTTGTATTCCTTTGTGATTGTTTTCTTTCTTTACTTCAATAAAAGCTAAAGGCAACCCATTTACAAATAGGGTGATGTCAGGACGATAGTTATCACTATCCTTGTCGCCACAAGTCATTTCCGTGGCAACTTGGAAGGTGTTGTTCTTATAGAAATTTGCAGGTGAAGACAAGTCTATAATTCTTTCTCCTGTATTGAGCAGAATCTCATTATAGAATTGCCTTCCTAAATCATCATTCATCAGGGAAGACTGTATTTTTGCAAGCATCTTCTCTGCCTCTCCACTTTCTGAATCGGGATTGAGCTTACCGTAGGCTTCAGTAAAATAGCCTGTCAGAATATTCGTGAGAGGATCAAACTCCGTTTTAGGAGTGCTGACATACTTCGTTTTCAAACCTTTAAGGGAAACATAGTTGAACCCCATACCCATAAGATGCATGAGAGTTGGGAACTTTACCCTGCTATCCTCGCAGAAAGCTGACTTTGATATTTTATCTTCCATATCTACTTTCTTATTTATCGACAATTAAGTCCTTGATACTTACGGACAGATATTCCGCAATTTTATTCAGCAAGTCTAAGGAGGGTTGTTTGCGATTGCTGCAATACGCATTGATTGTACTGAAACTCTTGCCAAGTTCCTTTGCCAATTGTGTTTGAGAAATTTCTTTTTCCACAAGCACAAGTTTTATTCTGTTCAGTTTCATCTTCCAAGCCTTTGATTTACAATTATCAAATGCAAAGATAACGATTATATTTCATCAAACCACTTCTTTTACGCTATATTTATAGATTAACTTTATGTATTTAGCCTTTTATCGTTATTTGGATAGCAAAAAAATGGAACAACAAGCACTTTTACCCTAATTCCTATTGCTTTTCATCAAGAAATCATTATCTTTGCAACATAGAATAATGTGTTCTTTGAAGCATTGCAGAATAAAGAAAGGGAAAGAAACTCGCTCGTTTCCAAATCGTAACCCTTTTATCCTTTATTCTTTCTTATTTTACTGATTATCTGAAAGATATAAATTTATAAAATCTTTTGCGGGCGTAGTCGGTGGCGATAAGCATCTTCGCCTTCTCCTCCGTTTCCGACAGGGGTGGTCTGCCCAGCAGCGTGGCGTCACCCGTCTTGGCGAACTGCATC
>QWCI01001297.1_pt1 | contig 10025 bp, 15 predicted proteins | sample 1972541 | NCBI WGS metagenome assembly QWCI01 (sample SAMN09866712, study PRJNA288562) | Human oral metagenome isolate term3_saliva, whole genome shotgun sequencing... | isolation source: mouth | host: Homo sapiens | place: USA: California | reverse complement strand
AAATTCTGTTTTAGCATAAATAGAAACATCTAAGCATTTTATTATTCCCATTTTAATTTCTTCTTTTTGAAATTTATTAAAATCTTTATATAAAGTTTTCATTAAGTTGTCTATATTTAAATTATTATATATCTTATTCATTTTGTTTTTCTTCTCTTTCTTTTTCTAACAATACAACATATTGTATCTAATTCTTTCCATCTTTTCCCAATTGTAATATTTCTTAGCAATCTTAGAAACATCTAAGTTATCTTTCATTCCTAATCTAATCTGATCCATTTGTGTCCAATGGTATTCTGGGATAGCATATACTGAAACATCTAAATTATCTTCTAATCCCCATCTAATTTGTCTCATTTGTTCCCAGTTATATTCTGTTGTAGCATAAATTGATACGTCTTTTTGTTCTCTTAAACCAAATTTGATTTCTCTCATTTGTTCATAAGAGAAATCTGGTTTAGCATAAAATGACACATCTAAAGAATAATCTAAGCCTTCTCTGATTTCTTTCATTTGTTTACCATTGAAAACTTCATCAGTATATTTAGAAACATCTAAATCCAATTCTAAACCTATTCTAATTTCTTTCATTTGTTCCCAAGAATATTCTGATTTAGCATAAATAGATACGTCTAATTTAGCTTCTAATCCTAATCTTATTTCCTCCATTTGTTCCCAAGCAAACTTTTCTTTTACATATTTTGAAACATCTACTTTCTTTTCTAATTCCCATCTGATTTGAGTCATCTGTGTCCAATCAAACTCTGGTTTCGCATAAATTGATACTTTTAACTTTTTTGCTAATCCTTCTCTAATTTCTTCCATTTGATTTTTATCAAATTCTGGTTTAGCATAGATTGACACATCTAAGTTATCTTCTAAACCATATCTAATTTCTTTCATTTGAGAAAAATCAAATTCTTCTTTAGCATAAATTGAAACTCCTAAATTATCTTCTAATCCCAATCTGATTTCTTTCATTTGTTTATCTTTTAACTTCTTGTTAGCATAAACAGAAACATCTACATTGTTTTTTAAACCTTTTAAGATCTCTTTTTGTTGACCTTTATTAAATTGATTAAACCATTCTGTTTTTGTTAAGTTGTCTATGTTTAAATTGTTGTGTATTTTTTCCATTATCTCTGTTCTCTCTTTCTTATCTCTATATTTATATTATATCATTATTGTTTTCTTTTGTCAACACTTTACTAAAAATATTATTCAATAAAAACTTGATTTTTTTATTAAATAATGTTAAAATAAATAATAAAGATTTGATTTTTAAGGAGAGAAAAAATGGATTTAATTAAATTAAAAAACGATTCAGTTGTCAATGTTTTCCCTATCTATTCAGAAACTGAAACTGAAACAAACTACAATGAAGATTATATTATTTATGGAGATTTTGAAAAAGAATTCAAGTTAACAATTGATTTCGAAAAAGAACCCAGTTTTAAATATGTTTTAAAGAACGATTATATTGATGAAGATATTGTTTCTTCTGTTATTAATTTCTTATTTCTTGATAAAGATAAGTTTTCTAAGATAACAACAGAAGAATTCAAATCTCAATTACGTAAATATTTAGATAATTATTAAAAAAGAGTACACTTTAATTGTGTACTCTATTTAATCATTTTTTTTATTTTTGTTTGATATTTTTTCATTTTCTAATCTCAATCTAATTTCTTTCATTTCTTCTTCTGTTAACTTATTGTTAGCATATTTTGAAATATCTACATTAGAAATCAACCCTAATCTAAGTTGTCTCATTTGTTGAAAACTATATTCTTTTTTAGCATACAAATCAACATTTACTTTTTCTTTCAGTCCTTCCAATATTTCAAACATCTGTTGCCAATCTAAGTAATCTTTAGCGTACTTCGAAACATCTAAATTAAGATTTAATCCATTTCTAATAATCATCATCTGATAGTGATGAAAGGTTTCTTTAGCGTACCAAGAGACATCTCTCTTGTTCTTTAATCCTAATTTGATTTCTCCCATTTGTTCTTCTGTGAATTTAGGATCGGCATATGTGCTTACATCTAAGTTATCTTTTAATCCAAATCTTATATGAAGCATTTGAATAGCATTGTATTTTGGATTTGTATACCAACTTACTTCTAAGTTATCTTCTATTCCTGCTAAGATTTCTTTCTTTTGACTCTTATCAAACTGATTAAACCATTCTGTATTTATTAAGTTTTCTATATTTAAATTGTTATATATTTTTCCTCGCATTTTTTTTCAACTTTCTTCTAATTTTTCTCATTATTTTCCAACTGTATTCTGTTTTAGCATATTTTGAAACATCTAAGTTCTTTTCTAATCCTAATCTAATTTGTTTCATTTGGTCTTCATTGAATTCTTCTTTATCATAAACAGAAACATTTAAACCTTTATCTAAACCTTTTTCTATCTCGTACATTTGATCCGAATTAAAATTAAAATTAGCGGAATAACCTGTTCTTTTTTCAATATTTAAGATATATCTATAATTTCCCATTTTTTTACCATTTAATTCTGAAAAAGCATATTTTGAAACATCTATACCAGAATATAAGCCTCTCGATATTTCCACGAACTGACTAAAATTAAACTCTGAATTAAGGTACCAAGAAACATCTAATTCTCTTTTTAAATCTTTCAAAATATTTGTTTTAGCTATAAACAGAAACTTACCAGCTTCATATTCTTCGCTTATTTCTTGCTCTTCCAATTCACATAATTTTATGGCTTCTTCATAAGTTAAACATTTATTTTTTTCTTTTTGATTTACATTTTTTTGCTTTAGTTTTCTTTTAATTAAAGCAAAATTACTTAGTTGTTTTTCTTCCATTAAGTCAAATCTTAATTCTCTCATTTCTTTCCAGTTTATTTCTTTTTTAGCATATTTTGAAACTTTTACTTTATTTAATAAACCTAATCTGATTTCTTTCATTTGTAAAGAATCAAAACCTATCTTAGCATAATTAGAAAGGTCTAAACCTTCTTTTAATCCTAATCTTATTTGTTTCATTTGAGCAAAATTATAATTTAAATTGTTATATTTTGATATATCCAACTTTTCTATCAATCCTAATCTTATTTCTTTTAGTTGTTTATCATCGAAATTTGAATCTAAATATGTTAATATATCTACATTTTCTTTTAAAGCAAAACTATATTCTTCCATCTGTTCTCTTGTGTAGTTCACATTAGCGTATTTTGAAACATCTTCATTCCTTCTTAATACATTCATAATAAAGTACAGTTGTTCTTCATTAAAACCTAATTTAGCATAATCTGACAAATCTATATCGATTTCTAACCCATCTTTTATTCTCTTCATTTGTAACCAAGTATATTCTGGATTAGTATAAATTGAGACATCTAAGCCTTTTTCTAATCCACTTCTAATCATTTGCATTTGCATACTATGGAACTCTGGTTTCGCATAAATTGATACATCTATATTATTTTCTAATCCTTTTCTAATTTCTTTCATTTGATATTCTTCAAAAACTGGATTGCTGTATTTAGAAACATCTACATTACTTTCTAAACCTTGTCTAATTTCGCTCATTTGATTATGATTAAAGCACAATTTAGCATAAACAGATACATCTACATTAGATTTTAAACCTAATATAATTTCTTTCATTTTGTTTGGACTGAATTTTTTCTTATTATATAAAGAAACATCTAAATTATTTTCCAATCCATATCTAATTAAATTCATTTTCTCTGAATTTAAATTAGGGATAGCATAAACAGATACATCTAAGTTAGCTTCTAATCCTGCTAATATTTCTTTTTGTTGTTTTTCATCAAACTGCTTAAACCAATCAGTTTTTGTTAAGTTTTCTATTGATAAATTATTGTATATTTTGTTCATCTTCTTTGCTTCCTTTAGTTATCTTTTTTATTATATCATATTTTTTTACCTTTTTCAAGAAATCAAATAATTTATTTTTTAATAAACAAAAAAGAGTACACTATTAAAGCGTACTCTTTAGAAAGAGAGGAGGTGTTCTTCCTATGAAAGAAAACTAAGTTTCACTTAAATTGTATAAATTTTAAACTAATTAGTATTTATAATTAGTTCAAAAGTTTATATTTTTATAATATCACATTTTTTTCAAAATGTCAACTGTTTTTTTTAAATATTTTTTATTTTTTCAAACATTTCTTCTATCAATTATTAAATTATTATAAACCTTACCAAACTCTAAGCTTTTCATCTTTTAATTCTTCTATAATTTTTCTCATTTCTTCTACTTTTATTTCTGGTTTAGCATATTTTGAAACATCTAAATCTTCTATTAATCCTATTGCTATTTCTCTCATTTGTTCTACTGAAAAATCTGGATTAGCATAAACTGATACATCTAAATTATTTTCTAATCCCCATTTGATTTGAACCATTTGTCTCCAACTGAATTCTTTTTTCTCGTAAACTGAGGTGTCTAAGTTGTTTTGTAATCCAAGCCTTATAATTCTCATTTGAAGTGCTTCGAATTCTTTTTTAGCATACCTAAAAATATCAACCTTACTTTCTATTCCTGATTTTATTTCAATTTGTTGCTTTCCATCAAACTGGTTAAACCATTCTGTTTTTATTAAGTTTTTTATATCTAAATTATTATATATCTTTTTCATTTTCTTTTGTTTCTTTCAATTCTTTTCTAATAGTTTTCATTTCTTTTGCTGTAATTTCTGATTTAGCATATACTGAAACATCTAATCCTTGTTTTAATCCTAATCTTATTTCTTCCATCTGTTGCCAAGTAAAATCAATTTTAGCATAAACTGAAACATCTACATCTCCTATTAATCCCATAAATATCTGTTCCATTTGTTCCCAAGTAAGTTCTTTTTTCACATAAAATGCGGTATCTAAGTTAGCTTCTAAACCCATTCTTATGATTCTCATTTGATTTACATCAAATTCTTTTTTTGCGTACTTGAAAACATCAACTTTACTTCTAATTCCTGTTTCTATTTCAAATTTCTGCATTTCATCAAACTGATTAAACCAATTAGTTTTTACTAAGTTTTCTATATTTAAATTGTTATATATTTTGTTTTCCATTTTTCTTGTTTCCTTATGTTGTCTTTATTATTATAACATATTTTCTTATTATTTTCAAGAGATTAAAAAAATCAAATAAATCGATTCTGAGCGATTTTTAGCTTATGTCTCGACTACTATACGTGAGAAGTATTTTTTGCCATTTTTGGTAAAATTTCAGGTGCTACAAACGTTGATATATCAACATCGAAAATTTGAAATCGATTCTGAGCAAACGAAAATCTTTTTAAAAAATCATTTTTTGACAGCAAAAAAGAGTACACCTTTAAAGTGTACTCTACATTAAGAAAGAGAGGTGATCTTTGCTCGCACAAAATCACTATGTTTTTATTATATCTCATTTTTTTCAAAATGTCAACTGTTTTTTTGTAGTCTTTGTGATTTTCTTCTCTCAAACATCATCTTTGGTGAAACTTCTGGTTTAGCATAAGCAGAGACATCCATTCCTTCTATTAAAGCAAGCTGTAGCTCTCTCATTTGTTCATAACTGAATTCTTTTTTAGCATACCAAGAAACATCAACTTTATTAATTAAGCCAGCTTTTATGACATCCATTTGTTGCCAATCAAACTCTGGTTTAGCATAAACTGATACATCTACTTTCGCAGCTAAACCTTCTTTTATCATTAGCATTTGTCTCCAAGAAAACTTACTATCAGCATAAACAGAAACATCTATTCCATTTTCTAATCCATCTTTTATTTGAATCATCTGAGCTGTGTTGAACTCTGGTTTAGCGTACCAAATAGGGGCCAAGTTATCTTCTAAACCATACCTAATCTCCCACATCTCATATTTACCGAATTCTTTTTTAGCATACCAAGAGATATCTAAGTTTTCTTCTATTCCTAAAATTATTTGTTCTTGTTGTTCTTCATCAAACTGATTAAACCAATCTGTTCTTGTTATTATTTCTTTTTTTCTTTCTTTAGTGAAACTTTTAAACTCTTCTGTTCTTATTAAGTTTTCTATATTTAAATTATTATGTATTTTATTCATTTTTTTTCTTTCCTGTTTATTATTCTTAAATAATTATAACATAATTTATTAAAATATTCAAATAAAAAAGAGTACACTTTAAAAGCGTACTCTTAGAGAGAACAAAAGTCAAATATTCCACACAGAGCCAGAACTTCGATAACCTGTTGTTATCCTGGATAAGCACAATATTTAAAACTTTATATTTATATGTTATCACATTTTTTTCAAAATGTCAACTGTTTTTTTTATTTTTTTTAAAATTATTCATAGTTCTAATTGCTTTTCATCAAATTGTTTTAAATTATCTGTGCTTATTAAGTTATTTTCCATTCTGCAGTTCCCACCTGATTTTCGTCATCTCCTTATAAGTCAACTTGCTATCAGCGTATTTACTTGCGTCAACCCCATTCATTAGACCGTATTTTATTTCTCTCATTTGATTTATGTTAAACTCTGTTTTAGCATATATAGAAACATCCAAACCAAGTTCTAAACCCTCTCTTATGTGGTACATCTTCCAAGTGGTAAATTCTTTTTTAGCATAAATTGATATATCTATGTTCTTATCTAACCCTAATCTGATTTGAACTTGTTGTCCTTTATTAAACTGATTAAACCATTCTGTCTTTATTAAGTTTTCTATTGATAAGTTATTATGTATTTTGTTCATTTTTACTTTTTCATCTTTATTCTAATTTCTTCCATTTTTCCTGCTGAGAACTCTTGTTTAGCATAAATAGAAACATCCAATCTTTCTTTTAATCCTAATCTGATTTGTTCTAATTGTTTTTCATTAAAATCTTTATCAACATATTCTATAATATTATCTCCATTTATCAAAGCTAACTTTATCTGATTCATTTGATTAGAATTGTAGTTTTCTTTAGCATATATTGATACATCTATTTTATTCAGTAAACCTAACTTTATTTGTTGCATTTGATTGTGAGAAAACTTTTTGTTAGCATATATTGATATATCTATCTCATTCCATAAACCAAGTCTTATTTGTCTCATTTGATTAGCAGAAAATTCAGTTTTCGCATAAATAGATACATCTAAGTTATCTTCTAAACCTTTTCTAATTTCAAACATTTGAGATTCATTAAACTCTGGTTTTGCGTAAACTGAGATGTCTAAGTTAGCTTCTATTCCATCTAAAATTTCTTCTTTTTGATTTTTATTAAATTGATTAATCCATTCTGTTTTTATTAAGTTTTCTATTATTAAATTATTATATATTTTATTCATTTTTTTTCTTTTCTTTCATTAATTTATATCTGATTTTTTCCATTTTTCTCCAACTTAATTCTGGTTTAGCATAAACTGACACATCTAAGTTTTCTTCCAAACCTTGCAAGACATTAGACATTTGAAGCCAATCAAATTCTGGTTTAGCATAAATTAATACATCTACATTAAACAACAAACCTAATCTAATTTGAAACATTTGATTATAATCAAATTCTGGTTTAGCATAAGCAGACACATTTAAGTTAGCTTGTAAACCTTCTTGAATTATTTCTCTTTGTTTTTCATCAAACTGATTAAACCATTCTGTTCTTATTAAGTTATCTATTGATAGATTATTATATATTTTTTTCATTATTTTTTTTCTCTTTTATCAGATTGTATAAAATTTTTGTCATATGAAACAAATCAATATCAGGATCTGCCAACAAAGAAATATTAACATTTGCTTTCAATCCTTCTGAAATAATGTTCATTTGTTCCCAACTATATTCTGGTTTTGCGTAAATAGAAACATTCAAGTTAGCTTGTAAGCCTTCTCTTATTTTGTACATCTGTTCGTGGTTAAAATCTTTTTTAGCATACCAAGAAATATCTAAACCTTTTTTCAACCCTTTTATTATTTCTTCTTTTTGTTCTTCATTGAATTGACTAAACCATTCTGTTTTTATTAAGTTTTCTGCTGATAGATTATTATATATTTTTTCCATTTTCTTTATTCTCTCTTTATTTATGTTTTCTTTTTTATTATAACATAGTTTTCTATTATTTACAACAAAAAAGAGTACACTTCTAAAGTGTACTCTCTTTTTATAGTTTTTTTACTTTTTTTGCTAATTTTAAAATATCAACTTCATTTTCTAAACAACAAGAAATAACTTTCATTTCTTCATAAGATAATTCTGGTTTAGCAAACAAACTTACATCTTGATTATCTTCTAATTCTTCTCTAATGAACCTCATTTGTTTTTTATTGAATTTTGAATTAGCGTACCAAGAAATCTCTAAGCGATCCATTAAACCTAATCGAATTTCTCCCATTTGATATTCATCAAATTCTGGTTTAGCATATTTTGAAACATCTATTTTTCCTAATAATCCTAATCTTATTTGATACATTTGATCTTCAGTAAATTTTAGATTTGAATAACATTTCACATCTAAATCACTTTCTAAACCTCTCCTTATTTCTTCCATTTGATATTCATTGTATTCTTTTTTAGCATATATAGAAACATCCAAGTTATCTTCTAATCCTAATCTGATTTGTTCCATTTGCTCCCAATAAAATTCTGGTTTAGCATAAATTAAAACATCTACGTTTGCTTCTATTCCATCTAAAACCTCATTTTTTTGACTTTCATTAAATTGATTAAACCATTCTGTTTTTATTAAGTTTTCTATGTTTAAATTGTTGTGTGTTTTTTTCATTTTATTTATTCTCTCTTTCTCTTTATATTTTATATTATATCATTGTTATTTTATTTTGTCAACACTTTTTTTAAATAGCAAAAAATCAAATAAATCGATTCTGAGCGATTTTTTCGTTAAGTCTCGACTACTATACGTGAGAAGCATTTTTGCTCATTTTTAGTAAATTTTCAAGTGCTACAAATGTTGATATATCAACATCGAAAATTTGAAATCGATTCTGAGCAAACGAAAATATTTTTAAAAAGTTGTTTTTTAGAATAAAAAAAGAGTACACTATTTAAGTGTACTTTCTTTCAATAATTTTAATCTAATTTTCCTCATTTGTTCCCAATCAAACTCTGGTTTAGCATAAACTGTAGCATCTACATCTGACTCAAATCCTAATCTAATTTGTTCTATTTGGTTTTTATCGAATTGATTAAAAAATTCTTTTAAATTATTCATTTTCTTTTTCTCGCTTTCTTATTCCTTATATTCATATTATATCATTATTATTTTTGTTTGTCAACACCAAAAAGAAAACAGTAGATAATATAAATAGTTATCTACTGTTTTATTCTACATTTGCTTATTTTCTTATTCCAAACTTATTGTCTTTTCCGTATTGCAATGTTAGAGTTGTCTTGTTGTCTAACTCTAATGTTTTGATAGCTGCGTGTTCTTTTACCATTGAAGGTTTTGTATAATTTTCCTCTTGACGTTCTTCCGAATTTGAAATTCTGGAATTCCCGTTTGACATATCAAACGCACTCAGTTCTCCTCTCTAACTACTAAAGGTCAGAGCGACTATCCTAAGATCTAAGATAATGACCTGCTTTGAGTAAATACCCAATCTCGGTATGTGTCTGAGTATTGGAGGCTTCACAAGTAGCTTTTCCCGAAAGTGGAAAAGCTTATCAACCTTATTTAGATTGTCTTATGCAATAACGTAGGGACGTCAACCCCACGGATTTTAACGTCTTTTTCCTGACAAATTATTTTATTCTACATACCAACTTAATCTACTTGGTTTCTGTCTTAATATGCGTAATTGTTCTTTCATACTTTTATAAAAGTTTTCAAAGTTTTCTTCTAATTGTTCAGTTAAATATTTATCATTTTCAATATAAGCTATTAAAAATGCAGAATACAAATCTCTTTGTATATCAGTAATTTCGTTTGTCAAGTTGTAAATACGTGTTTCTAATTCTTTTTTGTTGAATTCACCAGTTATGTGATTATATTGACTTGGTTTTGTCTTTTTCGGTGATATAATATCTACTTTACATCCAGTTGAGTTAGC
>QWCI01001296.1_pt1 | contig 10030 bp, 10 predicted proteins | sample 1972541 | NCBI WGS metagenome assembly QWCI01 (sample SAMN09866712, study PRJNA288562) | Human oral metagenome isolate term3_saliva, whole genome shotgun sequencing... | isolation source: mouth | host: Homo sapiens | place: USA: California | reverse complement strand
GTCACTTAAATATTCAGCATCTTCGACAGTTAAAGCTTTATTGAAAGTATAAGTACCACTAATAGCTACCTCTAAGATAAATTGGATATCCTCTTTAGTATCTTTCTTATAAATTAATTTACCTAATTCATCAGCAGAGAAACCATAGAGACTTTCAATGTTAATTAAATGTTTTACCACGAGATATCTCCAGAATACACAACGTCGTTTGAACCATACCCAAAGTCATTAAGACCGGTTTTAAGATTATACAATTCACCATTATCAAAATCAAAATAAATGTTACACAACATATTATTCTCTAAAATATTAACAAGAATAGGAGAGGGATTCTCTTGGCGATAGAATATATCTGTATATGTTTCAATACTTGATACAACTATAGACATATTACCTTTATCATTCTCGATAATATAACGAGATAAATCTGGAAATGATGCGTAAAAGTATTGGTTAAAGAAGTACAGAAAGTAAGCAATAAAGTCAATAATCTCCACAGGAGTAGAAACAGATAAATCTACCTCTACCCCATCTTTATTTATTATCATACCACACTCTTCTTTAACCTCATCATTTTCTATTAATTCCTCGATTATAACATCCATTTGCTGGGTTAATGCTTCTATTGTCGTATAACCAGAGTAATTGATATAATGTCCTAATACTTCATCTGTTAGAGGCATTTGAGATACCTCTAAAGATCGTTTATCAATTAACATAGTGATAAATATAAACTCAATGATTTCTTCTACACCAAATGGGAAGTACTGTTTATTAGAATCGTACACACCATCGAACATATTATTATAGCATGAATCAATAGGTGAGTAACCCATAGCATTAATAGCCCTATTGTATATATCACGAATATAAACACTCATCTCTATCCTAGAGAGATTACTAAAGTCTAAATTCATTTTTAATCCTCACGTATTTCTAAGAACACCATGTTTGGATTACGTTGTTTATCTATATCGACAGTTACAAAGTAACAGTCAAAGTCTCTCGGTACGAAATAGAGAAAATTAATGATACATTCAATAATAGTCATCAGACTTTCTTCTAAGTCATTATCCAGATAAACAGACTCAGCTATATATGTTTCATTTCCATTGATGTCCCTATAATGAATATTAATTCCATCAGTTACTTTTAATGTATTGGTAATGAAGTTACTAACTAACTCGATTTCATTATCGAGTTTAAAGATATCTAAATCTTCTAACATAAACACAAATACATCGCGTAAAGTGAAATCAAAATGATTAATAAAATAATTATTAAGTTTATTAATTTCATCTAATGTGAAACGAAAACCTAATACGTGAATAATGTTAATGGGAATAATATATTTATCCATTTTTAAATTCCTTTATATAAATACTGAAGAGGATAATAAACCCTCTTCAGTATAATAATATATGTTTAATCTTATTTACAGTTTTTCTCTAATTCTTCATGGTATCGTTTAAAATAGATATGAGCAGATTCATCACTAATATAAATAACATCTTCTAACTCACCATTACTATTAGGGATATCTTTAACAACATATTGATTAAATCTTAAAATAGTTTCTCCTGTATTTAGAATTTTAATATCATCGTCTTTAGTCGTTTGAATCACTTCTTTTTGACGACATAAGTGAAACTCATTAATCTCATCTATAAACTCCTTATAGATTTCTTCACCACCAATAATCCAGATATCTGTACCATGTAGTTCAGCAATGTTTCTTAATAGTTTCTTCTTATTGTCGATATTGTAAATATGTACAATGGATGGGTCTACCATTTGGTCTTCATTGAGAAACTCTTTTGAATTCTTACGGCTAATGATATAATTAGTTCGATTAGGTAATGGGCCTTTTAATGTTTCCCACGTTTTCCTACCCATGATAACAGGATGACCTACAGTTAGTTTTCTAAAGTATTGTAAATCAGCTTTGTTCTTAATAGGTAGCTTATCATTTAAAGAATAAATATAATAACCATTTTGGTTAACCACTACACCAATAATAGCCTTAACTAAATAATCATCTTCGTAAGCATACTCATCTTCTAAATCGTCAATATCTGAATTAGGTAATTGTTCCATAAAGGTACTCCTTAATATAAAATAATATACTGAAGAGGATATCCTCTTCAGTATATTATTAAGTAATATATAATTATTTAGTTAGTACTTAATCTACCTGGTTTGTTTAACACCATGGAAACCATCTAATGTTATTGGTAAGAACGATATTGGTTTAAAGATTACATCCATATCGAAGGAACCAATATATACCAAAGAATCAGGATTAGCAGTAACCCTAATCTTACCAGTATCGTAGTTATAACCATTTTGAGTATATTTAACCACAGTTACTTTTAAAGAATCCATTCTAAAATTAGCTCTACTTTTAATAGCATCAAATACTTCTTTTACTTTAGGAGTACTATATCGCCAACTATCAGTAGTAATACTAAACGAACCATCTGAGTTATCACCATCAATTGCGTAGATTAACCACTGTGCACCTACGTGGACTCTTCTGTAAGAACGAATAGTGCTAGAACCTTCCCAGCGTTCACTATTATCTTTAGCCGTAATTTTAACCGAAGTATTCTTTTCCTTCAAGAATTTATTACGGAATGCTTCAGATGCACCGAATTGGTCTTTAGTTAAACTATCAGGTAAGTTTATTTTAGGACGTGGTGTACCAAACTCAACCTCACTCAATTTTAATGGAAACTCATTAATCTCATTGATGTGGTTAAGTAGATTTTGTTCTTCTGAAATATTTGGATTGACTTTCATCTCAATCTCCTTATTACAGAATTACCAACTAAATGATTTAGATAAATCTTGTTTAACTGGTTTAACAGAAGTATGTTTAAAGATATCTGTTAGAATAGACAAAGTAGAAGATTCTACAGATACCATACCTGCTTCAGCACGTTCTACTACACGTTTAGCAGATTCCGCTGTCACTTCAACATCGCAAGTATCAATAGCATTAACGTGATTGACAGATTCGCAAGATGGGCTGATGAGTTTTTCAGCACAAGTAATACCAGGTTCAGTTACATAGTCGAATGTGATTACAGTGTGTAATACTTTAACATTACGACCACCCATGTTCTTACGAGTAGTCAGACTACGTATACTAAAACAAACATTAAATCCTTTTTCTTGCAAGTCTTGTTCTAAGAACTTACCATAAGGACCACTTGGTTTAATTTTAGCAAAGATACCTACACATTTCTCTTTAGTCAATGGGTCGATATAACCTGGTACCAACCAAATTGCACCAAAAGTAGCACATACTTTAGTTTCTTCAATTTGCATATTTCGTTCTAAGAACTGAATGTCAGTCATACCAGCTTCACGTTTAGGATGACCATATTCTGCTTTAACGAAACCACCTTGAATTCTATCATTAAACAAAGTACCTGGAGCAAAGAAGCTTTCAGCACCTTCTGAAGAATAGTATTCGTTTTGACCTGATTTATTTACATTCTTAGATGCGTGGTCTAACGCACCAATACAGATAGTATACCAACCACCTTCGTCAGGTCTTAGGATACCTTGTTTATCTGTACCATCTAATCTTGACATTTTATAGACAAAATTAGAATCTTTCATGTCGTAACTTAACATAATTAAATATCCATTTCTTTTTAATATCTTAAGATGTAATCGATAGTTTCTGTTTGGTTAGTTGGATTATTAATAGCTGAAACGACACCAGTGTAGAAATAACTACCAGTAATTTTAGTTAAGGCACTGGTAGCACTAAAGTTTACAGATGAAGCTGGAACATACACAGGTGGTGTATTAACCATATCAACATCATTAATAATTTCCCGATAATACTGGTTGATGTCATTTGGGTTCCTCGCAATAATGCTGATTGGTACAGTAGGTGCCTCCATTGTATCAGATAACGAAGCCCCAGCAAATTCATCACACGTATCGAATATCTTATTAATATCCATATACGTCACGTAGAATGGAACCTTACCCCTACTAATAAATTCCTTGAATACTTTTACGATAATATTATTATCTTTCAAAATATCCATTGTTTTAATAACCACAGAACCAGGTTGATAAGTTAACACATAATACGGTTCTTGTGTTTCCTCATGTGTAACAATATCGACAGAATCTGGGTCTGAATGTAAATACCCCATCATGTTGTGGATTGCATAATAGTTTCCATCTAATGTTTCTATTCTAAACAAACCATAGAACGAGGTATCTACACCAACAGTAGCCAGACCAACTGTTTCAAAACGTACAGGGAAAATGATTTTACAACCTTTAGTGGTAATTACTTGGTTGTCTACTTCTTTTAAAATATCTTTAATTTTATCAGCATCACGCTGTGACAGATTATTCATCAGTTGGTCCTTACAGATTAATAGCTTACTAGTTCAATTTGACCACTAACCCATTCAATTAATAAATCAATCATGGTGTTAGAAATCAATGAAGCTGGAGTAGCATTAGGGTTTTTAATTTCTAATTGATTAATACGTTGAATAATGACACCAGCCATAGTTTCATGGAAGAATAGTTTGCAAATAAGTTGAGCAATAACCATTCGTAATGGAGTTTCCAATAAACGTGAACCAGGATAATAAGCATTAAGAAACTTATTGATTTCACTACGGTACTCTACAGATAATTTATTGTCTGGAATGAAACTACGTAAATCAGAAGTCTCTTCACTATCGATGGTTTCTTGAATCAAGTTAATGATATTACCTTGAATTGCATCCAAGAGACGAGAAATCTTACGGCTTTTCTCTACACGTACTTCACTTGATAAAATAACAGAACCACGGTCTTTTAGTTTATCCAAGTTTTCAACAATGCTACTAATAGAACGATAGTGAACATTATTAGAAGTATTCAGAATACCTACCATTACTTCAATCTTATCTGGACTTTCCCATTCATCGTATACTTTACCATAAACGGTAATTTCTTTTTTAGTTGTATCTGGGTTAATGCCGTGGATTAGGATTTTACCAGAAATAGCATTAGCGATTTGGTTAATGTTAGATTGAATTACACGAGCACAGGCAGAACGGAAGAAGTTACACCATACAGTTAAGTTAACATTATCTAAATTCAATCCTTTAGTAGGTTCTTTTGCAATTTTATCTACAATCAAGAAACCAATGACGCTTAATAACATATTGCGATAAGACTGAACCAAACCACCTACTTTTTCATTACTACCTAGAATTAATTCATTATAGGCAGTATCGAATAAATCACCTTCAAATGAATTATTCCAAATAGTAGCTAATTCCATAATACCAGCATTAACATCATCACTGCTAGTACGACACATTTCAATTAATTGGTCACGGCTTAAGTTATCAGGGAATGTAGGTTTAAAGCTAGGGCCTTTTTGTACACGCTCTACGATAGCGAAACTATTAATATATTGACCTAATGGACCATATAGGAAGTCAGGAATATCCAATTTTTTAATATTAATTACCGCGGAGCGGTGTTCTTTTTCTTTTAAAGTAACTTCTACTTTATTGTGCAAGTCCTCAACAATCGGATTAACCACATTGCGAACAAAATTTACTTGATTAATAAGAGGTTTAACATAGGTTTTATCCATTTCATCTAGAGCGACACCTAGTGCAATATTGCCACTTAGAGCAAATGGGGTATTTGCTTTATCAGATATCAAACTCAGACTTTGATTAATGCTTTCAGTGGAAGCTACAATTTCTTCTTCAGGCATACAGTTTTTAAAGATATACTCTAAGGGACTGTTTGCTTGACATTTCAGTTTTTGGCGCGGCAATAAAGAAGCTTTAGCTGTTTGAGAAGAGAGAGCCAGTAAACGAGTGTTAATCATTTAGATTCTCCTTTAGAAATAATACGACGTTGCAGGTCAGCCAATGCCAACTCTTCAATAACGTCAGTTGTTAGAACATCACCATCTTTCTCAGGAAGAGTACCGATGACATTATTAATTACATGCAGTGATAAACGACTCACTAGAAAAGCAGCACTGGCTAACACCAATGCGTTTTCTGAATCGACGAGTATTTCTTTATTCATTTTAAATACCTCGAGGTTATTAAATAAATTCATTAAACGTTTAATAAGAAGAGAGACTACTCCCCCGTAAGGAAGCAGCCTCTCTAGTCACAAATACAGCTATTTTTTACTATTAAAGTAGGTATCCGCTACCTTTTTACTCATCTCAACCAATAAGGTATTTGTCATACCCATTAGGAACGGACTATTTACAATACGGTTGTATACTGAGTTACTACCAAAGATAGCATCAAGTTCCATACCCATAGAACCATCCTTGTTAGCAAGACGTGGTGGATCATCATACACATAGCCCACAGTAGCTTTGAGCTGTGCTCCATATACAACTTTATCACCTACACTAATACCTTGATTACTGCTAATAGTAAATACAATTACAGCTGTATCTACAAGCAATGGATTACCATCTACACGATAAGTATCGTCTACTTCACCGGTATATGGTTTTTTACCTAAAGCTTTTTGTAAAGCAACCAATTTATTATCAGAAGCATTAGCTATTTTCATTAATGATTCAGACATATCTTCTTTATCACCATTATAGAATACTTCTACTTTATCAATAACACCATTAATACTACTCTTAGGAGCTGACTTACTTAAGTTTCTTAATAAATCAATACTGTTTTCATCAAACAAATTACCATCATGAGTAATACTGTCTTCAATGTAACATAATGGGTCATCAATCTTAACTACGGTACCAGGTTTAGCCAGTCTATGGATACTTTGGTCAAAGTTTACTACTACTTCTTTTTTAACTACAGTTTTAACACGAGTGTTTTCACCAAAGTTACGAGTAATAGCTGTAGAGTCTTCAAAAGTATATGGATGCTCAATCAATGCCACTTTACCTAATACACCAGTTTTCATTGCTAATTTACCAGGTTTCATTGGGTCAGATGTAAAGAAGTCAGAGTTATACGCTATCGCGTCACCTTTCTTAACTTTATCACCTTTCTTCAAATGAGTAGTAATATCGTGAGCAGTATTGAAACCACCACTTGAACCATAACGTCTACCGATTTCTACTTGTTTTGTACTACCGTCTTTATAAGTAACAGTAATCGCAAAACCATTAACATCAGTAACGATACCATCTTGTTCAGCAGTAGAAGCGTACATATCACTACAACGCTCTACTAGTTTTTCATCATAACCAGTACGCAAAGGCATTACTTGACCATTTGATGAAGATAAGCTGTGGCTAAGCTGAATATTAATAAAATTTTGTCTTTTTGGCCTCATAAAAATGTTTTTAACTTATAAAACATTTCTTAATAGTTAGACTATATCATACCGCAGGTTGGTTAGACCTACGGCCCGTCCGCTTGGGAGAACCTACATATTGTAAACCCTCCTACTCTACTCACTTCCACCTATTAATCCTTATTTACTAATAAGCGTGCTTTCGATAGTCGTTGAACCTTATTCTACTATATAATCAGGAACAGGAACGAATATAGAATTTTCTCTACTGTGGAACTCACTAAACACTCTACCGTTTTTCTTAACGTTAAGTTTGAGTTTAATTCTTCCAAAGTAGAAATCTCTTTCGTTATAACCAGGAAGTTGTGTTAACTCTTTGGTGAAAACATCAATATCCTTCCAGTAATCAGGAAGTCTATCAGTATCCATTTGGTGGAATAGATGTCTGAGTTTTCTACGAATAACACTTTTTACCTTGGTTGTTGGTATCTGTTCAAAAGCAGAATCTTGGCTGCGGATTTTCTCTATTACTTTGCTTTTTACCGTATCAGCTTGATTAGAGCTGCCCCCAAGTATATCGCTATCCTGGGTTGGTACAAAGTACTTAGCGAGAGGTCCCCGCAATTCAAACGGTTTAAGGACGACCCAATCGTGGTAGTAAATCCAGTTATAACCATTCTTTCTTGTACGATTTTTACACCGATATGCTACAGTTGTGGCACCACAATTAAAGAATCTGCCTGCACCATGTACCGATAAGAAAAACATAATATCGTCGTCATTGTAAACAAACACAGGTCTGATATCTTTATTCTTATCAATAAGCTCTAACATCGGGTCTATCACTAATCTCCAAGGATTAGGATTGTCACGATACTTTACGAGGCACATGCTTGGCGTGAATGGTTGTTCTTCTTTAGACAACCAAACCGATAATGTGGGTACACCTAAGTTTAAAAACTTAGCTGCTTCTGTTATTGTGTCAAAATCGTACTCTAACGAGGTTGAAAGGTCTTTAACAGATATAGGTTTTTTTATTTCATTTAGGAAAATAAGATTATCATCAGGAAACTCTTGTTCTGGATAGCAGTATTGCCATCCCTCAGGAAAGACAGTGTTCAGACGGTTTAATCTACCGGTTTTCTTAATTGCATCTTTGCGAAGACCGACATGTCTTTCGCAAGCATTACAACTATCGAACAAGATGATTTCTTTAGTTTCCCAATTTCTAGCTTTTACAGGAGTGTACTTGTTAATATACCCACCTAAGGCAAAAGCTCTTTTTATATTTTCCTGGTTAGTGACTAATTCTAAATTCTCAACTCTGTTATCGGTTTTATTTCCGTTGATATGGTCAGTAACTTTATTTTTAGGCCATTTATCAGACTCTAAAATAAAAGTCTTAACCACCAACTGATGTACGGGAAAACTTTTCTGTTTACCGTACTCGACTACTAAACGCACGAAAAAATAGCCAGTAGTTGATTTAGCAGGTTTCATTAGTTTTGGACGTCCACTTACTAAAGATAAGACATCTCCAGTTTTACTAATGAAATATTTCCCATTAAATCCAGGAATTTCTTTAAATGAAGTATTATTAAATTGTATTGTTTTTAACATTTGTATTACCTTAAAAGTGTTGTATCAAATGTTAACAATACTTAAAAATATTTTTGACCGTACAAGTATTACAGGTCACTATAACTGTTTAGTTTATTTAAACTAGATTTACTTAAATCAATCGTCCATATCAGAACAAGGATACATCATTGCTGATGTAGAGAATACGTTTTCAGGTTTTAAATCCTTATTCACTTCTTCGGTACCAGAATTTTCAGGTAAACCGTATAATGATTTAAACTTAGGATTAGCAGACATATAAGTGGTTACACCAGCATCACTACTATCGACACTGGCTTCTGAAATAATGCCTATAGAAGTCTTGTGGTGAATGCGTGTACGTTTAACCATACTTTTCTTACCACGACCACCATTACCACTAAATGTCGTTACTTCTTGTTGTTTTAAATCTTGAATTGGATTTAAGTTCTCTACAGTTTGTTTAGATGTATCTTTTAAGATAGACATCCATACTGCTTCTGGGTTAAGTTCAATTGGGTAGTTTGCTTTAATACCATGGCGATTATGTTCACGCAATGAATTAACAATAGCTTTATATACTTCACCAGCCATTCTTTCATAACCGGCAATACGTTGACCAGTCATGTCTACTTCATCAGCGTGATAACGAGTTAATAACAATTCAACAGAACGAATCAATAAGCCAGTAAAATCAGTAGGCTCATTCATTTCAATCAAAATACGTTCAGTAATCGGGTCTACAAACATGTTGTTGTATAAATCAATTTCTTTAACATATCGTCCTGGAATTTTAATAGACTCTAATAGATTAAAATAGATTTCTTTTCTATCTAATAGGGTTATTGCAGTATCACTGGTATCGCACTTACTTAAACCAGATAAGATTAATGAAGCCATTCTATCTTTACGAGATAATACTAAAGAGAAATCAGAAAACTTAATCATGTATTCATGACTTTCTAATTTAACACGTGTACCTGTTTTGACTGTTTTATAGTATTTTGGTTTTAAAGCAGCAATCAGTTTAGTTAGACCAAGTTTATAACCTAATACTAAACCAATTGGCAAAGGCTTACCCATGATATCGATGGTAACTGATTCCACAGGTGCTTTAGATGAATCAATACCACACATG
>QWCI01001536.1_pt1 | contig 10040 bp, 12 predicted proteins | sample 1972541 | NCBI WGS metagenome assembly QWCI01 (sample SAMN09866712, study PRJNA288562) | Human oral metagenome isolate term3_saliva, whole genome shotgun sequencing... | isolation source: mouth | host: Homo sapiens | place: USA: California | reverse complement strand
CTACATGGTCCACCACGTGACCATGGCCTACGACATCGACGCCATCAAGATGAACGAGGTCCTGCGCATCGGCATGGAGAAGATCCGCGACAAGGGCACACGCAGCGCCGTCAAGCGCGTGGACCCCATGCGCTCCCAGACAGGCCTTCCCCGCGAGGAAATCCTTCAGGCGTTCTTCGACCACTTCAAGGAGAAGTACAACGCCACGGTCGGCACCATCACCGACGAAGACCTCGAGGTCGCACGGAAGCGCTGCGAAACGAAGTTCGCGCGCGAGGAGTGGGTGCACCGCATCCCCTGAGAGTTCGGGTGCTTCGCTCGCTCGGTGTGAGCCGGGCGTTCCCGTTGCCCGCTTCGGTATCGTCTCATTGACGAGGCCGGGGCGGGTTGTCGCTTAGAAGAGCTGGAGTGCACGTACCCCGTGGATGACAAGCTCGACGCCGATAACGAGGATCAGGAAGCCCATAATACGTACGATCGCGCCGACGCCGGTAGCTCCGAGCTTGTCGATCCAGGGTGTTCCGTAGCGCAGTAGCAGCGCGATGGCGGTGGCTGTCACCGCAATTCCTAGGATGATGCCAATGTGGAATCCGATGGCCGTATTACGGGCGGCCAACGCGATGACGACGCCAATCGAGCCGGGTCCCGCGATGAGGGGGAGCGCCATGGGGGAGAAAGACACATCCGCCTTGAGCGTTGCGTGTTGGTCCTCCTCGTTGGTGGAGCGGCGCTTGTTTTCCAGCATCGAGAAACCCGAGTGCGCGACGACCAGGCCACCGGCGATTTGCAGGGAGGGCAGGTCGAAGCCGAAGAAACGCATGATGAGCGAGCCGCTGACAGCAAAAACAGTGAGGATCGCAAAGACGTAGATGCCAGTCTTCCACGCCTGGGAGCGCACCGCTGCTGGGTCGTCGGCGGCGGTCAGGCCCGCGAAGGCGGCGAGGCCTCCGATTGGGTTGGTGATCGGAGCGAGTGCCAGGATCGTCGCTGAGATTCCTGCGAGAACGGTCGTCATGCCCTCAATCTTAAGTGCCGTGTGTGCGGGCGTGTGGTCCGTCTCGTTAGAGGCGGCGAGCGCCGAAAATGGCCGTTCCCAGGCGTACGATGGTCGCCCCTTCGGCGATGGCCCACTCAAGGTCTTGGCTCATGCCCATCGACAGCGCCAGCTCGGACTCTTCGATGCTCAGGCGCACCGCCGCCTCGTCCCTGATGTCGCGCAGCTGCGCGTAGGCGGCGCGCACGTCGGCTTCGACGGAGGAGTTCAGGCCCACCGTCATGAAGCCCGCGAGCTGGAGGTGAGCCGAGGCCTCGACCGTATCGATGAGCCGCGCGACGTCGTCGGGCGCGCATCCGTGCTTCGTAGCCTCGCCCGACACATTCACCTCGATAAAGACAGGGAAGGGGCCGGTGGCGCGCGCGTCGATCTTCGCAGCCAAGGCGGGGGAGTCCAGCGACTCGATTGCATCCACGCAGGCCAGTGCGTGATTGATCTTGTTGGACTGGAGAGGACCGATCAGATGGAGGCGGGCACCGGGCACCTCGCGGATCGCGTCCACCGTCGCGCGCGCCTCCTGTACCCGGTTGTGGCCCAGCAGGATCGGCAGCCCCGCCTCGGCGAGTGCAGTTGCGGCGGCGCGGCACTCCTCGGGTGTGCGCGTCTTGACCGCCAGCTCCAATGTCACGGAATCGGTGCGGCCACACGCGGAGGTGGCGCTGTCGATGCGGTCGCGGGCGGCGGCGATGGACTCGGGAATACTCATGGCCTCATGGTACGCGGGCGTGGCTTTCGGGGTTCAATCAGGGGCATCTCAGGGCTGGCAGGGGCCTGCCACGTGGCACACTAGAATGTTCACGACACACGGAAAGGACAAACAAAAACAATGCGTACCCTACTCAACATCATCTGGTTCTTCTTCGGAGGACTCCCACTCTTCCTCGGATATGTGATGGCGGGCATCATCTCCTGCATTTTCATCGTGACGATCCCTGCGGGCGTGGCCTGCTTCCGCATCGCCGGTTACGTGCTGTGGCCTTTCGGCAAGCGCGTCGTCGACAAGCCGAACGCGGGCGCTGGCTCGGCCCTCATGAACATCGTGTGGTTCCTTGTCGCGGGCCTGTGGCTCGTCATCGGGCACATCACGACCGCTGCCGCGCAGGCCGTTACGATCATCGGCATCCCGCTGGCTATCGCCAACCTCAAGATGATTCCGATCACCTGCTTCCCCTTCGGCAAGGTCGTCATCGACGACCCGACTGCGTCCATCCTCTGACGCGTCCTACACTGGGGTCATGGCTCGTAAACACAGCAAGGACCACGGCGGTGGCCCCACCCGCGCCATCGAGGCGCTCACGGCGGCTGGCGTTGCTTTTACCATCCACGAGTACGAGCACGACCCGGCCGCCCGGGCGTTCGGTGAGGAAACGGTCGAGAAACTGGGCATCGACCCCACGCAGGCCTTCAAGACGCTCATGGTGCGCCTGGAGCCCACCGGCGAGTTCGTCGTCGGCTGTGTGCCCGCCCTGGCTCACCTGTCCATGAAGCTGATCGCCAAAGCCGCCGGTGCCAAGAGCGCCGCCATGGCCGATCCGGCTGTCGCGCAGCGTCGCACCGGCTATGTCGTGGGCGGCATCAGCCCGCTCGGGCAGACGACCTCGCATCGGCTTTTCATTGATTCGGCGTGCCTGGACCACGAGACCATGATCGTCTCTGGCGGGCGTCGAGGCCTCAGTGTCGAGCTGAGTCCCCTCGACCTCGTCGAGTTGACCGACGCGGAGGTCACGGACCTCGCGCAGGTCTGACCCCGGCCTCGTCCGGTTTCCGTTCGGCCCCGGACGGAGGGTGGAATGCGGGGGCGAGCTGTCACGTTGTTTTACTCGGCGGAAAGCGCATGCGTCAAAATAGGCCCTGCGGTAGATTCGCCTGGTATCCACGGACCGCCGGCCCGCCCCGACACGAAAGTGCCCCGCATGACAGCTCACAAGCCCCTCGCCCTCACCGCCGCGACTATCGCTGCCGCCATGGCGCTCGCGGCCTGCTCGGGCGGTGCCTCCACCGATCCCAACACCATCGAGATCGGCTCGCTCTACGAACCCGTCAACCTCTCCAACATCGCGGGCGGCGGCCAGGGCGTCACCGAGGCACTCAACGGTAATGTCTACGAGGGCCTGTTTTCCCTCGCCGACGACGGCACGATTCAGCCGCAGCTGGCCACCTCCTACGACGTGAGCGAGGATGGCCTGACCTACACTTTCCACCTGCGCGATGGCGTGACCTTCTCCGACGGCTCTTCCTTCGATGCGGCCGACGCCGTGCACTCGATCAACCGCGTCCTGGCCGAGGACTCCCAGTCCGCGCGCAAGTCGCAGCTCGCCGTCATCAACTCGGTCGAGGCCACCGACCCTCAGACGCTGACCGTGACGCTCTCGCAGCGCTCGATTTCCCTGCCCTACAACCTGTCCTACCTGTGGATGGTTCCTGAGGGCTTCGATTCCCAGACCGAGACCGACGGCACCGGCCCCTACATGTTGGACGCGTGGACGAAGGGCTCGACCCTCGCCCTCAAGGCCCGCGAGGGTTACTGGGGCGATGCCCCCAAGAACGACGCGGTCACGTTCCACTACTACACGGACGCCACCGCGATGACGAACGCCCTGAGCGCGGGCGACATCGACATCATCACCTCCCTGCAGTCCCCGGACGCGCTTGCCACCTTCCAGGGCAACTCTGACTTTGTGGTCTCTGAGGGCACCTCCACGACGAAGGAACTGCTCGCCTTCAACGACGCGCAGGCCCCCTTCGACGATGCGCGCGTGCGCCAGGCCATCTATTCGGCCATCGACCGCGAGAAGCTGCTCGAATCCATCTGGGGTGACGCGGGTCAGCTGATCGGATCGATGGTTCCCCCGTCGGACCCGTGGTACGAGGACCTGACCTCCGTCAACCCCTACGATCCCGAGCACTCGAAGTCGCTGCTGGCCGAGGCCGGGGCGGAGGGACTCAGCTTCACGCTTGACACGCCTTCCTACGACCCTCACCCCACGGTCGCAGAGTTCGTCAAGTCCGAGCTGGCTAAGGTGGGCGTGAGCGTCACGATCAACACGATCACCGCCGACGAGTGGTACTCGAAGGTCTACAAGGAGCATGACTTCCAGGCGACTCTCCAGGAGCACGTCAACACGCGTGACGTCGTGTGGTACGGCAACCCGACGTTCTACTGGGGTTACAACAACGAGGCCGTGACCGCCTTGATCGACGAGGCGGAGCAGGCCTCCACCGAGGATGAGCAGACCGAGAAGCTGCGTGCCGCCAACGAGCAGATCGCTGCGGACGCTGCGAGCGCGTGGCTCTACCTCTACCCGCAGATCGTCGTCGCGCGTTCCAACGTGTCGGGCTACGGCGTGAACGGCCTGAATTCGCAGTTTGTCGTCTCGGGCATCTCCAAGAACTGATGACTCGTTACCTGCTGCGGCGCACGGGGCTGCTGATCCTCACCGGATCGGCAGCACTCGTGGCGATTTTCGTTCTCCTGCGCCTGTTGCCGGGTGATCCGGCGAACGCGCTGTTGTCGGGCACGGCGACCCCCGAGCAGATCGAGGCGGCCCGCCGCCAGGTGGGTTCAGACCTGCCATGGTGGAGCCAGTTTAGTGGGTGGGCCTCGGCGCTGATCCATGGCGATTTGGGGACCTCGTTCACGTCGGGTTTGAGCGTGAATGATCAGATCGCCTCGCGCATGGCGGTGACGCTGCCGCTGACCCTGGCGGCCTTTGGGATTTCCCTGATCCTGGCGATTGCGCTGGGGTACGTGGCGGCGCGGGCGCGCCGCTCCTGGGCGGGAACGGTGATCTCCGCGCTCGCGCAGCTGGGTATCGCTGTGCCCGTGTTTTGGATCGGCATGCTCCTGGTCCTGGTCCTGGCCTTCGCCGTGAACCTGCACTGGCTGCCTGCCTCGGGTTTCCCGGCGCGCGGGTGGACGAACGGCGCGCAGGCGGTGCGCGCGCTCGTGCTGCCGACCCTGACGATCATCTTGGTGTCCACGGCCTCGTTGACGCGTTACACGCGCAGCGCCGCCCTGGACGTCCTCGACGCGCCCTTCCTGCAGTTCGCGCGATCCCTGGGTGAGTCGCGCGGCGAGGCGATGGTGCGTCACGGCCTGCGCGTCGCCTCGATCCCAGTCATCTCCATCGCTGGTATCGAGCTGGCCACCACGTTCATCGGCGCGGTCGTCGTCGAGCAGGTCTTCGCTCTTCCCGGCCTCGGCTCGATGCTGACGACCGCGATCGCCCAGCACGACTACCCATCGATTCAGGGGGTTCTCCTCGTGTCGACGACCCTCGTCCTCGTCATCGGGTTCGCCGCGGACGTCCTGCAGCGCATCATTGACCCGCGCCTGCGCTCCACCCTGAGCGCGGGAGGCCGCCCGTGAAAGCCCGTCGCATTCCGCTGTCCCTGATCGTTGGCGCGCTCCTGGTGGGCGTTCTCGCGCTCGTCGCCCTCGTCTCGCTCGCGTGGCTTCCGTACCCGATCGAGGACACGAGCGGCGGACGCCTTGAGGGCTTCTCGGCCGTGCACCTCCTCGGCACGGACCGCCTGGGCCACGACCTGGCCTCGCGCGTGATGGTGGGCGCACGCATCGCGCTCATCGTCGGCCTTGGAGCCGTCGCGGTCGCGGCCATCATCGGCGTGAGCGTCGGCCTGGCGATCGCGCTGTCCCGCCCGTGGGTGGACGACGTGGCCTCGGCCCTGCTCGACGTGCTCATCGCCTTCCCGACCCTGCTCCTCGCGATGCTCATCGTCGCGGGCTTCGGTGCCTCCCTCGCGACGGTGACCGTCGCAATCGGCGTGGCCGCCTCGGCCGTCGTCGCGCGCCTGACACGTATCCTCGCGCGGCGAGTCCTCGCCGAGCAGTACGTGCTGGCCGCCCGCACCTCCGGCGTGTTCACGTGGGGGATCCTCACCCGCCACGTCCTGCCCAACATCTGGCCGACCCTGGCCACGAACCTGGCCGTCACGATGGGTGGTGCCGTCCTCGCCGAGGCCGGCCTGTCCTACCTGGGACTCGGCGCGCCCCCGCCGAACGCCTCCTGGGGCCGCCTCCTCCAGGATGCGCAGGCTACCTTCACGACGCAGCCGCTGGGTGCCATCGCCCCGGGCCTCGCGATCGTCGCCTTCGTCCTCGGAGTCAACCTCGCAGCCGACGGCCTGCGTTCCCTCATCGACCCCACCCAGGGAGGAGCCACGTGAGCCTATCCATCACCGACCTGAACGTATGGATCGGGGACGCGCACATCCTGCGCGGCATCACCCTGGAGGTGCCCGACGGACAGCACGTCGGCATCATCGGGTCCTCCGGCTCGGGCAAGTCCATGCTGTCCCTGGCGATCATGGGACTGCTGCCCGAGGGCGCGCGCGTGGAGGGTTCGATCCGCTGGGACGGCCGCGAGCTCGTGGGTTCCTCCGAACGGGAGCTGCGCTCGCTGCGCGGGTCGCAGATCTCCATGATGTTCCAGGATCCCGCGACTTCCCTCGACCCGCTCATGCGGCTCGGTAAGCAGATCGCCCTGCCGCTGCGCCGCCACCGCGGCCTACGAGGCGCCGCCCTGCGTGAGGCCATCGACCGCGCGCTCGCCGAAGTCGCCCTGCCCGACCCGGCGCGCATCGCCCGGTCCTTCCCGTACGAGGTCTCGGGTGGCCAGCGTCAGCGCGTCGCCCTGGCCATGACGCTCGCCGCATCGCCCTCCCTGCTCATCGCCGACGAACCCACGACCGCGCTTGACGTCACCGTCCAGCGCACCGTCCTGGACCTGCTCGACGAGGTCACCCGCGAGCGAGGCGTCAGCCTCCTGTTCATCAGCCACGACCTGCCCGTCGTCGCGCGCATGGCCGACCGCGTCATCGTCGTGGACGCCGGCCGCATCACCGACGACGTGCCCGTCGAGGTCATCCGCACCGCGCCGAACACCCTCTCCGACTCGGCACGCTCCATCGCGTCCGCCGCGCGCACGCTCGACTCCGTGTTCGAGCGCATCGGTGCCGTCCGCCCCGACTCCCAGACCGGCCGCGTGCCCGGCGAGGTGGGGGAGCGCGAGGAGGAGCCGGCCTCGTCGACCGACAACGAAGGGAACGCCCATGAGTGAGCCAATCCTGAGCGCCCGCGGCATCTCCTTCCGATACCCGGGCAGCGATGCTGGCCTGGACGACGTGAGCGTCGAGGTGCGTGCGGGCGAGTCCGTCGCCCTCGTCGGCGAGTCGGGTAGTGGTAAGACGACGTTCGCCCGCGTGCTTCTCGGGCTTCTCGCGCCGAGAACCGGCGAGGTGCTACTGGACGGTGAGGTCGTCCGTGCCTCGTCGACAGCCTCGATGCGCACGCTGCGCCGCAGTGTCCAGACCGTCTTCCAGGACCCGTTCTCCTCCCTGGACCCGTGCATGACAATCGGAGCGTCCATCGCCGAACCGCTGCACGCGCTGGGGGTTTTGCGCGGCCAGGAGGCTCGCGCTCGCGTGCGCGAGGTCCTCACCGACGTCGGCATCGACCCGGCGCGCGCGGGGGAGTACCCTGGCTCGTTCTCGGGCGGCCAGCGCCAGCGCATCGCGATCGCCCGCGCACTCGCGCCCGCGCCGCGCGTCCTCATCGCAGACGAGCCGGTCTCCGCGCTCGACATGTCCACGCGCGCCTCCGTCATGGACCTGCTGGGGTCGATCACGCGCGAGCGGGGCATGGCCCTCGTGCTCGTGTCTCATGACCTGGCGACCGTCGCCTCCACCTGCGAGACGATCGCCGTCATGCAGGGCGGTCGTATCGTCGAGGCCGGGGATACTCGGCAGATCATGTCCGCCCCGCGCGAGCCCTACACGCGCGCACTGATTGAGGCCGTACCGCGTTTGTAGCGCCAAACGCTGGGTCTTACAGTGGAGAAGGAACACGCAGCTCAAGTGAGCGCGAAAGAGCGAGGAGACTGCGAACGTGTCTGCAGATCTGCGGTACAACGAAGAGACTGAGGCGGCCATGTGCGAGGCTCGCGAGATTGCTGCTGGGCGTATTTCTGCTGCGCGCTATGGCTCTGCGGCAGAGGCGTTGAGGAAGAACGATGACGACTGACATGACTGAACTAAGCCGCCGCGGGCGCGGCGCCTACTGGGTGGTCGCCGCCCTCGCCTGGGCGGGAGTGGCCGCCACCCTTATCATTACGGTCTTCGATGGCTACGCTGCACCGACCTACGTCGAGGAGGGCCTCTTCGCAGGCGCCGCTCACGGCTGGGCGGGCGCCCCCGAGCGTCTCATCAATTGCCTGTCCTACTTCACCGAGCTGTCCAACATCATGGTTGCGATCATCTCGACCCTCCTCGCGCGCCGAGGCCGCGTCGTGGTGTGGGAGAGGGCCACGCACCTGTGCGCGCTCATGATGATCACCGTGACCGCCATCGTTTATGCGACCCTCATCGGCCCCTACGAGGTCCTCTCCGGCTACGCGCTCGTCACCAACCCGCTGCAGCACATCGTCGTCCCCGCCGCCTTCGTGGGGACGGCCGCGCTCGCGGGGCCGCGCGGCGGCATTACGTGGGCTACGCTGGGGCGCGCCCTGCTGATCCCGGTCGCGTGGGTAGCGTACACGCTCGTGCGAGGCACCTTCACGCACCAGTACCCCTATGGCTTCGTGAACGTCTGGCGCATCGGCTACGCGCAGGTTGCCATCAACATCGTCGCGATCCTGATCGGCGCCCTGGCCTTCATGGCGCTCTTTGCGGGCGCCGACTGGCTGATCCGCAAGGCTTCCCGGCGCTAAGAAACCCGCCCGCTCGGCAGGGCTGCAAGCCGTTGTGGAGCAGGCGGGTTCAATGTTGAGATTGGCGACTCTTAGTGGGAGTTCAGAACACAGTTTGCGATGAGTGCGTCGATGCGGCGCACATCGATGTGTCGGCCCAGGCTGATTTTAATATGGCCTGCACGGGTCCACAGCTCAACCTCGGCGGTCATATCGATCGTGCCGCACGATGAGACGCTGCGACGTAAAGATTGCAGAGTCTCGCGTTGTTGCGAACGCAGCGTAGGGCTGCTCGCCGGGAATCAGGATGTTGGAGACGTCCTTGGGGATCGGTACCTCGTTGAAAAATGCCCACTGGGCGACCGTTGCGGCTTCCATGCCATGTCCTTTCTCAATGGTGACATGGTAACTGCAGGGTAGTTGTCATGCAACTGTCTTAGCCTCACTGTTGGGATGGGTGGTTCCCTGACTAGTGTTGTCAAGTTGGGGAGTTCTGTCGACTGTCTTTGGCTGTGACTATCAATGCATTGAGGCCTCTTGTCTTGCAGGCGGCGGACATTCTCAGTACCGTTGTAATCAATCGATTACAACAAAGGAGCAATCATGAAGATTCTTGTCATTCAAGGCAGCCCTGACGCGGGAAGCTACTCGCATGAGCTCGCAACCGCCTACGCTGATGAGGCGCGCAGCGCCGGGCATGACGTGCGTACGATCGATCTGTGGCCTGGGCCGAACACCTCGTGTTCAGCTTCCCGATTTGGTGGTCTGCTGAACCGGCGATTCTAAAAGGTTTCCTTGATCGCACTCTTACCCCGAGGTTTGCCTATCGCTACGTCAACGGAAAGAAGCAAGGGCTGCTGGCGGGTAAGACTGCGGCACTGATTGTCACGTCGCGTGTCCCCTCGTTTGTCTACCGAATCTTTGGTGGACCTATCACGCGATGGAAGCGAATGGTTCTGAACTTCGTTGGGATCCGGCTGACAAAGACACTGATGCTCGGACGCGTTGAACACAAGCAGGACACGCCCGCCTACCGAGCCGCATTTCTCGAAAAGGTTCGTGCTTATGCTCGCGGCTAGACTAAACGCGCAAGAGTACTGAGGAGGAGTGGAGATGGCTGCGACGCGAATGCCTGCGAACGAGCGTAAGGTGCTCATGCTGGAGGCTGCCATCCGTGTGTTTGCGCGGGTTGGCTACGCCGCGGCCACGACGGACTCGATCGCGCGCGAGGCAGGCGTCAGTCAGGCGTATGTCGTGCGTTTCTTCGGGTCGAAGGAAAC
>QWCI01002303.1_pt1 | contig 10049 bp, 9 predicted proteins | sample 1972541 | NCBI WGS metagenome assembly QWCI01 (sample SAMN09866712, study PRJNA288562) | Human oral metagenome isolate term3_saliva, whole genome shotgun sequencing... | isolation source: mouth | host: Homo sapiens | place: USA: California | reverse complement strand
GAGCTTGCTCGGAGAACCGGTAACGAAGACGGTACAGCGCTCGACACCGGGAAGGTCCTGAACGCGCTCGGAGAGGGCTTGCGACAGGACATCGGGGGAGAGAGTAGCCGCCAGATCGCCATCGGAGCCGCTGAGCCTGAGCGGAGAATTCGCAGGCCTGCGCGGCACCTGCATGAGAAGCAGGAACAAGCCGACCATGAAGGTGATGACAGACATCAGAACGCCGAGCGGTAGAAGCCAGTGGGCCCGGGGTGAGAGTAATGCTCCGATCTCGTCCTGCGCCGCTGCAAGGTAAGCAGCGATGCTGGGTACCGAGTGGCCGGCGTCAAGGCCGGAGGCAAGGAACCAGGCGGCTGCGCAGACGATCAACAAGCCGAAGAAGGCCAGGAAAACTCTGTTAAGAGCGGCAGAAACTGAACGCATAATCGGCTTTCTTTCAGCTCACGCGCTTGGTGCGGATGCGGCTATGGGTGATGCCCTCGGGGGTGAAAATCTCCAGGGCCTCGTCGGTCTTCTTGGACGCGGCTTCGCGCACGGCGTCTAAGTCATCCGCGTCGCTGAAGACGACAACCTCGACTCGTGACCTGCGCACCGTGGCGGAAGCGGACCGAATCGTGGCGAGCTGTTCGACGTGCCTCTTCACGAGGATCGCCAGGTCACAACGGTGAAGTGCTGTCTGCCCGGGGATATCGTCGGGAAGAAAAGCGACGTGCTTGGGGTGGCCAGGCCACAGTGCTGCGACAAGCATCAACAGGCCGCATACGGCTGCGATTCCGGCAGCAATAAGTGCTGCGATGGAGCTGAAGGACACCGTGCCGACCGCGTCGAGCGTGGCGACGGCGCGCTGCGGCCAGGCCCCCGTGAGGAAGCGGTACGCCGTCAGCCACGTGCCGAGGCCTCCCACAATGAGGAGCAGTGAGGAAGCGGTACGCCGTCAGCCACGTGCCGAGGCCTCCCACAATGAGGAGCAGCAACGCCAACAGGGTGGCAGGTGCGCTCCGGGTTGGGCGATAAACGATTGCCGGTACGGGTGTTCTCATCTCAGGGGCTTCCTGACGCGATTGCTCGGGTTGAGCCAGGATATGTCGATGGTTATCTTGCCAACGTTCATCCCGCACAGCTTCTCAACGCGACCGCTCACGTGCGCACGCAGGTCCTCGAGAGTGGAGGACAAGGGGGTGGGGAAGACGAGGCCGAGGTCCAGATGGAGGATCGCGCGCTGCCCATAGAGTTGGCACGTAGCCTCGGGACGAGACCCGAAGTTTCGACGGGAGCCAATCCCGAGAACTCCGCCTGCGTTCGAGCCTACGGCGGCAAATTCAAACGCTGCTTGAGCGGCGATTCGGGCGACGACATTGGCCGGGATAGTCGTGGTGCCGCGCTGCGTCAAGGAGGATTCCTTCTCGCGCGACGGCTTCGGCTGCGTGACTGCGGAGTCAGGCGCGGCCATGCTCGTCACCTCTTTCGCCAATCGAGGATACGTTGGACATCGACCCGGCCCTCCAGATAGAGGCCCACTACCCATCCGACGACGCCACACAGGGCAACGAGGACGCACAGGGCAACGAGGACGAAGCTGGCGAAGGAACCGAACGCGAGAACGGCTCCCATGAACAGGCCCACCAGGAGAGCCAGGTGCGTTGTCTTCATGAGAATTCCTCAGATCCAGGCGTCGAGGTCGACTACTTCAGATCGGTTGAGGCGGAGGTGTTAATTTCCTCCTCGGGCAGGTGGACGTCGGTGACGTCGATGTTGACCTCGACGACCTCCAGGCCGGTGGTTCCTTCGATCTGGTCGATGATGTTGCTGCGAATGTCGTTGCAGACGTTGATGATGGAGTAGCCGTACTCGACGACGACGGTGACATCAATGGCGGTCTGGGTTTCGCCCTTGTGTACGGTGATGCCGCCGGTGACGTTGGTCTGGGTGGTGGTGATGCGGTCAGTTACGGCGCTGAAGGCGCGGCGCATGGCGTTGCCCATGCCGTACACGCCGGGCACCTGGCGGGCGGCCATGCCGGCGATCTTAGCGACGACGTTTTCCTCGATGGTGGTCGTGCCGTGGTCGGTCTGGAGGGGACCCTCGGGGGTCTTGTCCTGGTCAACGTTCTCGTTGTTGTCGCTCGGTCTGGAGGGGACCCTCGGGGGTCTTGTCCTGGTCAACGTTCTCGTTGTTGTCGCTCATGTGAGCCTCTTTCATTGAATCGAAGGTGGGGGCCGCTAGGTGATGCGCGGCTCAAGCAACAGGTCAGTGACGTGTCATCGTAGATACCGCGACCGGTTTGTGTGCCCCACCGGTCGCCCTGGTATTGCTCCCCGCGACCATTCTTCCGTGGTTTGTCGGATCCTGTTGGTTGAAAAACGCTGTGACCTCGTTAAGTGAGGTGTGTCACCGGCGGGTGGTAAATAGTGATTACGAGGTCACGAGAATTTTCTTCACGACGAGGCCGTGGCCGGGTCATGCGAGGGTGTGGCCCAGCTTTGCTGCTGTTGGTTGTCTGGTGCGCGGAAAATGAGGTCCTGATGATGATGTGACTTAACGACTTGCGTTAATAACGTGTCCCGATATATTGTATGCGTCATGATCCAGTCATTCGGACGCTGGTCCAGAAGGGGTTGAGATCGTTGACTACCACTAAAATTGCTCCGATTCACCCGGGCGAAGTCCTCATGGAAGACTTCATCGAGGGCTTCGGCATTACGCAGCACAAGCTCGCCGTCGCTATCGGCGTTCCGCCCCGTCGTATCAATGAAATCGTCCACGGGAAGCGTGGTATCACGGCCGATACCGCCATGCGGCTCTCTCGCTACTTCGGCACGACCCCAGGATTCTGGATGAACCTGCAGATGCGCTATGAGCTCGATCGTGCCGAAGATGCGCTGGGGGATACGTTGAACGGAATCGTTCCCCTCGCGACGGTCGGAGTCGCCTAAAAGGTCTCAATCTGACAAGGCTGTGGCCGGGTCGCACGAGGGCGTGGCCCGGTTTTGCTGTCGGGCGAGTGCAGGTGTGAATCATGTCGTCGGTCACCTGGGTGGTGTCGTCGGTCACCTGGGTGGTAGGGTGTGGCCATGACGACGGATAGCCAGTACTCATGGCTGTGCTTCTTAAGGAGGCAATGATGGAGACGACGGCTCTTGGTGACGATGGTGTGCAGATCGTGCGCTACTGGCTCTACGCGCCCGGTGAGGATGCGTCCATGTGGGAAGAGTTCTACGAGCGTGGCGTCATGGGGCTTGGCTCGGCTGCTCTCGGTGATTTGTCCGTGTACACCAGCAAGCAAGAAGTGAGGGAGCGGATGCTTGAGGTCTACCCTGACTACGGACGACAGACGAATGACATTCTTGCTGCGTGGCAGTTCACGAAGGAGATGAAGCCGGGCGACATCATTTTCGCTAAACGAGGCACCAAGGAGATCATCGGGCGTGGCATCGTTACTGGAGAATACTTTTACGATAGCGATGGTGACAGATTCCCCCACCTTCGTCATGTGAGATGGACCGGAAAAGGTTGCTGGAGCCTAGACAAGCCGTTTGCGCGAAAGACGCTCACGGAGGTTAGCGACTACACAGATTTCGTGGGCGGGGTTGAAGCACTCTTTGAGGAGAGCACGGAGGCAGCTGAGAGTGTTGTGCCATCGGAGCCTTTAACCGAGTATTCCGCCCGGCACTTCCTCGACGAGGTCTTCATGGACGAGGAACGCTACGGCGCGACCGTGGGCGTCCTGCGTGCCAAGAAGAACATTATCTTGCAGGGTGCGCCCGGTGTGGGCAAGACGTTCGCGGCCAAGCGCCTCGCCTATTCGATGATGGGCGTCAAGGATGCCTCGCGCGTCATGCTGGTCCAGTTTCACCAGAGCTACTCCTACGAGGACTTCATCGAGGGATACCGCCCCTCTGGTGAAGGCTTCGAGCTGGTGAAGGGTGCCTTCTACTCCTTCTGCAAGAAGGCCGCCGACGACGAGGAGAACGACTACTTTTTCATCATCGACGAGATTAACCGAGGAAACCTCTCCAAGATCTTCGGTGAGCTGTTCATGCTCATTGAGAGTGATAAACGCGGGCCGAAAAACAAGCTCCAGCTGCTCTACTCCCGCGAACTCTTCTACGTGCCCCGCAACGTGTACATCATCGGCATGATGAACACGGCGGACCGCAGCCTCGCGATGCTTGACTACGCGCTGCGCCGACGCTTCGCCTTCGTGGATTTGTGTCCCGCCTTCGACTCTGAGGGCTTCCGCGCCTACCGCGCCGGGCTCGGTCACTCTCTGTTCGAGGAATTGGTCCGCGAGGTGGAATCCCTCAACCGCGTGATCGCCGAGGATGAGTCGCTCGGCGAAGGATTCTGCATTGGACACAGCTACTTCTGCAACATGGACGCCGACACCTGCACCGACGCGGCCCTGGCCTCGATCGTGGAGTATGAACTCATCCCGATGCTCAAGGAATACTGGTTCGACGAACCCGGGAAGGTCAGCGAGTGGAGCGACAGGCTGCGTAGGTTGTTGCGGTGATTCGCGTCCGCAATGTTTTCCACATGCTCGCCTACGCCTTCTCGGTGCTCACCGAGCAGGGGTACCGCGCCGTGGCCACGGAAGACTTTGACAATGCGGCTGAGCTGTGCGCCGCGATCCTCGAGCGGGGCGTGTCAGCGCAACTCAAACGAGGCCTCGGCCAGGAGTACGTGAACCGGACCGAGGCACGCTCCTCCCTGCGTGGCAAAATCGAGGTCACCGAGTCCGTGAAGTCGCAGGCGATCATGCGCCGCCAGCTGGTGTGCTCCTACGACGAGTTCAGTGTCGATACGACGATGAACCGCGTCATCAAGGCGACGGTGGCGCTGCTCGTGCGCTCGGACATTACCAAGGCGCGCAAAAAGAGCCTGAAGAAACTCATGGTGTTCTTTGCCGACGTGAGCGATATCGACCTGCACACCGTCGACTGGAACATGCGATACGACCGCAACAATCGCACGTACCGCATGCTGATGGCGGTGTGCTGGCTCGTCGTCAAAGGACTGCTCCAAACACAAAGCGACGGCAGCGTGCGCATGATGGATTTCTTCGACGAGCAGCGCATGAGCCGCCTCTACGAGAAATTCATCCTCGAGTACTACCGCAAGAAACACCCACAGCTGCGCGCCAGCGCGTCCTTTATCGACTGGGCGCTGGACGATGGTTTCGCGGTCGGCCTGCCCGCCATGCGCAGCGACATCACGCTGAGTGCTCGCGGCCGCGTCCTCATCATCGACGCGAAGTACTACGCGGCTACGATGCAGAGCAACTTCGACAAGAAGACTGTGCATTCGGGGAATCTGTATCAGATTTTCGCGTACGTGAAGAACAAGCAGATTGCGTTCGAGCGCGCGGGGGAGAGCGTTGAGGTGTCGGGCATGCTCCTCTACGCTGCGACCGACGAGGAGGTCCAGCCCGACGCCACCTACCGCATGAGCGGCAACCGAATCGGCGCGACGACACTCGACCTGGACCGGCCCTTCGAGGAGATTCGCGCGCAGCTGGATGGCATCGCCGACACGCTTACTGGTCCGTCAGCTCCGGCTTCGTGAAGGAGCGGACCTGGGCAGCATCCGATTCTATCTCAGGGGCTGTCATGGTCTTCTTCGAGGCTGATTCCAGAGCGGTGACGGAACGCGCTCGGGATAAGAGCCGGTTCTCCATGGAGGAGACAGCCTTGTTGTAGTAGTCCACACTGCGCGCCAAGCTCTTGCCCAGGTTCTCCATGTGGCCCGCGACGACGCCGAGCCGCTCGTACAGGTCGCGGCCCAGAGCGATGATCTGATCCGCTTGCTCGTTGATGTTCGTGCGCGCCCACGCGGTCGCGCACGTGCGCGCAACCGCGAGCAGGGTGACGGGGGAGCACAGGGCAATGCCCCGGGCCATCGCGTCGTCCAGGAGCGATGCATCCGCGCGCAGCGCCGCCGACAGCGCAGCCTCGGAGGGGACGAACAGGATGACCAGCTCGGGGGAAGAGCCGAGCAGACGCGCGTAGTCGCGCGACGCCAACGACTCGACGTGAGAACGCAGGGCCTTCGCGTGCGCCGCCAACTCCGAGCGGCGGCGGGCCTCCGCCATCTCGCCGCTTTCCTCGATGCCGCAGGCCCTCAGGTACGCGTCCATTGGAGCCTTCGCGTCGAGTGCCAGGAAACCCTGCCCGGGCAGGTGAATCGTCACGTCGGGACGCCCGCGCTCACCTGATGCACTCTCCGCGCCCAGGCCTCGTCCCTGAGTGAGCGAACCAACCGAGCGCTGCTCCGCGAAGTCGACGTGCGGCATCATCCCCGCTGCCTCGAGGATGCGGGTCAGCTCGACCTCGCCCCACGTGCCGCGCGCACTGCGCGACCGCAGCGCGCCCTCCAGGGAGGCGGTCGTGCGGGCCAGCTCGGCCTCGCGCTGGGCGGACTCACGCAGCTGCTCGGCGAGGGCACCGTGCTGTCGCGCCCGCGTCTGTTCCATCTGATCGACGCGCTGCGTCATCTGCTCAAGCTGGACGCGAACCGGGGCGAGCGCCTGCAGGACAGAAGCGTCGCCCAGGGAGCGGGCCTCGGCGGCTTCGACGCGACGCGAGAGTTCCTCTGCACGCGCCTGCCATCGGGCGACCTGCGCGCGCAACGCGCCCACATCATCGCCCTGCTGCGATGCCCGGCGTGCCACCGCTCCCACGTATCCGAGCAGAGCACCCACAACCAAGCCAACCAGGAGAAAAACAAGTGACATACCCATAGCGGCACGATACGAAGGGCCATGCACATCTGCGTCCCGCCGGACTGCAAGCCGCCACCAATCGACCCCGCGTCCAATCAGTCGCCTATCCTGGGTGTAAGACTCACGGGGGAGGGGTATGGAAGCCGTCGATTCGCGTGCGATGCACGTCCTGATTCGCGATAAGAACACGCCGAACTGGCAGGATCACACCTGGAAAGTCGCGAAGGCGTGCCGCGACGGGAATCGCGTCGTCGTCACCTACACCAACGGCAAACAGTATCCATACGGCGAGGATCGGGTACGCCTTTACGATCAGGTTGAGCGCCGCAAGGTCGACGCCCTCGATGAGATCCGGGTGTGCGGGCAGCGCTGGAACAACGTCGAGATCATCTGGACGCTTCGCCGCGCGGGTCACCCGCGTAATCCGCGCTACACGCTGGCGTATCGAAAAGCTGACGGCAAGCTCGCGCTTCGGCGCTACGGAAGCGACGAGGTGAGGGCGTCGTTCGCGACGCCGGAGCAACGCAAGAACGCCTCCATCCTTGACTACGTGCGCGAGGAAGTCCGCGCGCAGGCTCGACGGGCCGGAGCGACGTTGGACACGAGCGAGCGCTATCCCCGGTGGGTGGGCGAGGGCGCATCTGCACCGGCGGCCATTCTCGCGAACGTCTGGGAGCGGCTTCCGCACGCGCCGCGAGGGTCCGCCCTCGAAGCGTTCCTCGCGGGTTCGACGTCCGCGACGACGGGGGCGAGCGACCATCTCATCATGCCCTTCCACTCCAACATCGATCAACGCAACGCGATTCGCGCCGCGCTCACCCACCAGATCTCGATCATCGACGGCCCTCCCGGCACGGGCAAAACGCAGACGATCCTCAACCTGATCGCCTCCCTCATCGCCCAGGGCAAGACCATCGGCGTCGTCGCGGGTGCCAACTCCGCGGTGGATAACGTCATCGACAAGCTGACAGAGGAAGGGTACGGATTCCTGGTGGCCAGCCTCGGAAAAGCTGAGCGTGTCAAGGAATTCCACCAGCGTGAGGGGATTCTCGAGCAGCGGCGCGAGGCCTGGGCCAAGAAGGCGTCCACCGCCTCGTCGGGTGCATCCGCCCGTGCTAACGAGGCCACGCTGCGGGCCGAGGAGGGACGGCTCGTCGCCCTGTGGGAGGACGCGCGAGACATACCGCAGATCCGGGCACGGCTGACCGCGACCCAGCGTGAGCGTTTCCTCTTCGAAGAGAAAGTGAAGGAAAGTCGCCGCCCGCTCGCGGATATTTCGCATCTGGCCGTCGTGCGGCGCAGCTCCGAGACCATCGCTGACCTGCTTGCCCTCGCCCGCTGCGCGCCGAGGCCTGGGCGCAGCCCTCGGGGTGTCATCGAGCGGGTGCGACGCTACTTCGCCTACGGATCATTGAAGGGCATCGACCTGGAGGACCCAGATGTCCAGTCAGCGCTTCAACTCACTTTCTATCAGGCCCGTGAACGCGAACTCGGCCGTCGCATCGAGGAGGCGGAGGCGCGCGCGGCTCGCCACGGCCTCGTCGAGGTGAGTGCGCAGTACCGTCGCCGTTCCCGCGAGGCTTTGGACGCCGCCCTCCGGGACCGTTTTGAGCGCGAACGGCCGAGCCGTCTGAGCCCCAATCAGTGGCTCAACCGGCAGACGGACATTCTCCTGCGCACCTACCCGGTGGTCGCATCCACCTGCTTTTCGATCCGTCACAACTTGGCCGAGGACACGCTGCTCGACTGGATCATCATCGACGAATCGTCGCAGGTCCTGCTCCCGGAGGGAATGGCGGCGCTGAGTAAGGCTCGCAATGCCGTCATTGTCGGCGACACGCGGCAGATCGGGCCGATCTTCCAGGGCTGGGACGAAAGCAAACGGCAACCGCCCGCGAAACGATTTGATGTGTGCTCGATGTCGCTGCTCGATTCCGTCAAGGCTGTGACCGAATCTGAACAAGTTCCCAGCACCCTGCTCAAGGAACACTACCGCTGTCACCCCGCAATCATCGAATTCTGCAACCGCATGTACTACGGCGGCCAGCTCATCCCGATGCGCGTGCCGACGCAGGACGCTCCTGATCCGCTCGCGATCGTCTACGCCGCACCGGGAAACCATGCGCGGCGGCCTGCGCGCGGGGGCAGCTTCTTCTCCCAGAGGGAGATCGAGATTATCGCTCAGCTCGAAGACATGCGGGTCATCCGCGAGGGGATCGAGGCGAATGATAAGGACGAGTCCGGCGACTTCATCCTCGGCGTTGTGACCCCGTTCCGGGCGCAAGCGACCGGCCTACGCCAGCGTATTCGCACGGATCTCGGAGAAGGCCAGCACGCCCGATGGCTGGCGGAGACCGCGCACAAATTCCAGGGACGCGGTGCAGGAACGGTGGTCCTGTCCACGGTCCTCAACGCGCACGACCGAGCCGCCGCGCGCGAGTTCTACGACTCTGACGCCATGACGAACGTCATTGTGTCGCGCGCCAAAGACCGGTTCATCGTCGTCACCACGCACGGAGGTGTCCGCCTGAGCCGAAACATTAGGACACTGCTCGATTACATCGAGATGTACGACCCGAGCGCCGTCGTTCAGTCCGGCATCGTCTCCATTTTCGATGTTCTCTACAACGCCTACAGCGCGTCGCTCGAACGCTATTCGCGCGCCAAGTGGGCCGACCGTCGGCGCTCGCCCGCCGAGAACATTGCCGACCAATGCCTGCGCGAGGCGCTCGCGGAACCCAGGTACGCTCGCTTTGGCTATCAGACCGAAGTATTCCTCAGGGACGCACTGCCGCACACTCGTCGCCTCAGCGAGGAGCAGCGTGCCTTCGTGTTCACGGATAGCGCCCTCGACTTCGGGGTGTACTCGCGGGTGACCGGGCGCCTGGTCCTCGCCATCGAAGTCGACGGCTGGCAGTATCACGGCAACAGCGAGCAACAGCAGCAGCGCGACGCGCGCAAAGACTCGATCATGGCCGCGTACGGCGTTCCCGTCCTGCGCTTGCCGACGAACGGCTCGGGGGAGGAGCGACTGATCCGAGAGGCGCTCGACAAGCTGCTCTGATCGGTGGTTGGTGTCCGATTGGTGGGATGTGTGACAGCTGCGTTCGCTGCCCCGTGTTTTTCCTTCATCCGCGTTTGACGAGGTCGGGGCGGGGTTGTGTGGTAGTGCGCGCGTGAGGTGGGTGCGGGGTAGGAGAACGTATCGTGGTGGTTACTGGGCATTGTGAGTGTTTTGTGTTGGTTCTGGGCGTAGCCTGTGTTCTTAACAGGGCGTGTTTCCGATGGTGGGGGTGCGCTGGAGGATAGCTACCTCATCGTGGAGGGT
>QWCI01002633.1_pt1 | contig 10053 bp, 8 predicted proteins | sample 1972541 | NCBI WGS metagenome assembly QWCI01 (sample SAMN09866712, study PRJNA288562) | Human oral metagenome isolate term3_saliva, whole genome shotgun sequencing... | isolation source: mouth | host: Homo sapiens | place: USA: California | reverse complement strand
GAGAGAAAAAATCCCCTCGTGAAAGAAGTACTTCGACTTGTCCGTCTACGCCTTCCTTTCACGAAGGGATTATCCTTCTTAACGAGTGACTCAGGCGATGCCTGAGACCTCTTGTTCGATTAAAAAATCCGGATTTCTTTATTTTTCAATTCATTTAAAATACGTAAGTAAACGAGATGTCGCACGCTTTGTGCACGATACTCGTTATGAATAAGATAACACAAGTTTTACTTTTCAGCCCGATTCTCTTTCGGATATTTGTTTTTAAATTTTCTATCCGGGCGAAACTTTCCGCTATTCTTAAAGAAAATGACAACATGACGGAATGGATCATCACCCTCCGACTTGGTAGACACTTGAGAATCATTTTGTAAAGAGGCATGAATAATTCTTCTTTCATAAGGATTCATCGGTTCAAGATTTACAGGCTTTCTCGTCTTTTTTACTTTATAAGCAATGTTCTTGGCAAGACTTCTAAGGGTTTGCTCTCTTCTTTTTCTATAGTCCTCCGTATCCAGCTTTACACGAATAAAGTCTTCTTTATGGTCCTTATTTAAAACTAAGGAACAAAGGTACTGTAAAGAGTCTAAAGTCTGTCCTCTTTTTCCGATGAGAATTCCCATATCCGGACCAACAAGATTGATATAGAGCTCATTGCTGTTCTCATGGAAATCCATCTCCATTTCTACATCCATATCCATTCCACTGAGAACGGAACTTAAAAACTGTCTGATTTTTTCCTTGTTTTCTGCAATTTCCGCTTCCGTTAACGGAGTAAACTCTCTTTTTTCTACGCTTATAGATTCCTCTGTTTTATTCTCCGGAATACTTCTTTTTTCTCTTGTCTCTCTTGGCAGAGGAACGGGATCGTAACCGCCGCGACTGAATCCTTTATAATTCTCCGGAGTCTTTTTATAAGCGCTTTTTTTATCTTTGCTAATACTCTCTTGTTTTTCTTCTTTCTTTTTCGGAAAATGCTCTTTCCGTTTTATTTCTTTCTTTTCTTCCTTTATTTCCGCTTTTTCTTCCGACTTTTGGGAAGAAGAACCGCTCTCCGCAGTTTCTTTGGAAAGAGCCTTTTTCTCAGCTTTTTCCTCTACATTTTCTTTTACAAAAGCCTCAATAATCCAAGGCTTTGCTCCTATACCCAATATTCCCTTACTTCCCTGGATTAAAACGGTATAAGAAATTCGGTCGGATGTAGTATGTAACTGTATGGTTGCCTTAGTAATGGCTTCTTCCATCGTCTTTGCGGATACTCTGATTTTATCCATAGCTTTTCCCCCTAAGCCTTATGACTTTTTCTCATGCTTTTCATTATACAATTGCACCATATTTGCCTTACTTGCCAAAGAACCTTCCTTTGCATTTCTATTGTAATACTCTGTAGAATCTTTGGTCTTTTGGCTTTGTTTGGCAATACGCTCCAAACGATTCTTCTCCTCGGAATCTTCTTTCGCCTGCATGGATTTTAAACGATTCTCCATTGCTTTTTCATCAATGGGAGGAAGACCTCTTTTGGCTCTCTTCTCATTCGCTTTAGCCATTGCTTCCTGTAAAAGCTGTTCGTTGGTTTTCTTCCCGAAATACCAGTTCAGAATAAGCTGCTGTATCAGCATAAATAAAGAGGAAGCAATCCAGTATAAACCGATACCGGAAGCAAAAGAGAAACAAAACCATACCGACATCAGAGGCATCATGACATTCATACTCTTCATCATCTGTGCAGATTGGTCGCCTTCTGCTGTCTGAGGCATGCTCTGCTTCTGCATAAGAACGGTAGAAGCCCATTGTGTAAGACCTGCCAAAATCGGAATCAGCCAGTAGATATTTGGCTTCAGTCCATAAGCGGAAGGTGCTGTTGCCAAGTTTAATCCCAAAAAACTGTTAATCTCCGCAGATTTTGCTGCAGCTGTTTCGATTACTGAACTCGCATTAGGGAAAACTTCCGGAAGTTTTGCCCACTGCGCAGGATTTAATTTATATAAAAAGTCAATTACAAAGTTATGTACAGCCGTGCTGTCGTATTTTTGCGGATCGTCCAACCCTAGGTTGTGTAAGGTTTTTAAAATCGACTTAAGCCCGTTATTTTCTCCAAATGTCACCAAGGCCTGTGCTGCATTTGCACCGCCTATAGCGGAAGATACATTCTCATATACCACCTTCACTGCCGGTACATACGCCGGAATATTCATAATAATACGGTACAAAGCAAAAATGATGGGCATTTGTAAAACCAAAGGAAGGCAGCCTGCTGTCATCGATGTACCGTATTTCTCATAAATAGCTCTCATCTCTGCCTGCTGTGCCATCATCGATGCCTGATCGGTCTGATTCTTATATTTTTCTTGAACCGCTTTAATCTCCGGTTGCATGATTTGCATCATCCGAGAAGACTTCTGTTGTTTAATGGAAGTCGGAGCCAAGATAATTCTTGTCACCAGAGTAAAAAGGATGATGGATAAACCAATGTTAGGAATACCGATTTGTGCCAGAAAACTATAAATAGCATTCATGACCAGACCCAAAAAAGTTACGATAAGAGTCCAAATCGGTCCAAAAATAGGTAAACTAGACGTATTTTTAGTCAATAAAATAAGATAATTCAAGTTTTCTCCCTCCATCTTTAGGGAACAGGATCATATCCGCCTTTAGCAAACGGATTGCATCGAAGAATCCGCCATACCGCTAACCATAAACCTTTCACACAACCGTATTTTTGTATTGCCTCAAAGGCGTATTGAGAACAAGTCGGTGTGTATTTACAAGAGCCGTGTCCTTTCAAAGGAGATAAAAATTTTTGATAGAAACGGATCATTCCCAAAAAAATTTTTTTCATATTTTTCCCCATTTCTAGGATAATCATAGTTTAAAATTGACTTTCTTCCTATTTATATGATGTTAAAAATGAAATTAAAAAAAGTCAAAATTTTAAAAACGGCTTTCCATACTGAAAGAATATAAGCTTTCCGCCTCTATTCTTCCCTGACTATAATATGATGCCTGCTACATAATTCCAGATATGCTTTTTCAAAATCAAAGTAAGACCTGTCTTTCGCACTTTGCCTTACCACGAGAATGATGTCTTTACCCAAACAAACTTCTTTATGTAATCGAAATATTTCACGAAGTTTTCTTGCGATTCCATGTCGCACAACGGAATTACCGACTTTCTTAGAGCAGGATATTCCTAAACGGTTGCAATCTAAACCATTTTCCAAAACGTACATAACAAAACAGGAATTGGCAAAGGACTTTCCTTTTTTATAGCAAGATTGAAAATCTTCATTGGACTTTATGGATGGAAATCGCTTCATAAAATAACTCCATGGTTGAAGAAAGACCGCTTACACAGCGGCCTTAAAAACTTTTATTCTTCAGCTTATGCGGATAACTTTGCTCTGCCTTTAGCTCTTCTTGCAGACAAAACCTTTCTACCATTTGCTGTAGACATTCTTTTTCTAAATCCATGCACCTTAGCTCTTTGTCTGGTCTTTGGCTGAAAAGTCATTTTTCCCTTATGCATACGGACACCTCCCTTTTTTTAGTGTATGGCCAATGCCACCAATCGTTTCTCCGGGAATTATTCGTCCTTACGAAGGTCCCGAATAAACTCCTAATTTTGGGTAAACATCGGAAGCTATTATAATGAAAGCCCAATAACTCGTCAATATAAAGTTTTATTCTTTACAAAGTTTTATTCTTTACAAGTGGCGTAAGCAAATCCAAAGACGTCTTGTTTAGTTTATCCTGTATCTTAATAAATTATTTTCGTTATTTTTTTATATAGAAATAGAAAACTTTTTTTATTTATCCACAAATTTATCCACTTATCCACAATTTCTAATTTTATCCACATTTTAATATTTTTATGTTGATAAGTGTTCTGATTTTCGTAGCCGCCCCTATAAAATCAAGCTGTTTTCCTTGTTGAATTGTGGATAAAAAATATAAACATTTCAACACTTCCATTTCATAAACAAAAAATGTGCACAGTTTCTTATTCTAAGTCCTAAAAAAATTTCCTGTCTTCTTTGTAACTTGATAAAGACCCCCCCATGCTGTAAAATGGATAAGCTTTATCTTCTATATTTACAGGTTCAAAAAAGGGTGCAGTATGACAAAAAATCTGGAAATTATAAAAAATAAATGGAATGAAATACTGGATATGTTCAGAGAAATCGTACCTATGGCTGATGTTACCTACGAATTGTGGATAGCTCCAATGAAGCCTTATGATTTTGTTGATGATAAACTCGTCATTTTAATGAACAAAAAAGAATATCTTTCTATCATCCGAAAAAGGTATAACGATTCCTTTCGTATAGCCATTATGGAAGTTACGGAAATCAATACGGAAGTTTTAATTATCGATGAAGCCGGACTTGACTCTCTTTACAAAAAAGAAAAAGAAGAAGATTTGAGTTTAGCTGATGCCCTGAAAAATGCCAATTTAAACTCCAGGTATACCTTTGATTCCTTTGTTGTAGGTTCTTCCAATGATTTAGCCCATGCCGCCTGTGTAGCTACCGCAGAGCTTCCCGGGGAACAGTACAATCCTCTCTATATTTATGGGGGAGCGGGACTCGGAAAAACACATCTTATGCAATCCGTTGCTCATTTTATTTTACAACAAAACCGGCATGCCAAGATTCGTTACGTTACTTCCGAAACTTTCATTAATGAATTTGTAGACAGTATTCGAAATAAAAATAATATTTCTCCTGCTGAATTTAGGAAGAAATATAGAGAACTCGATGTATTGTTGATTGATGATATTCAATTTTTAATTGGTAAGGAAGGGACACAGGAAGAGTTTTTCCATACCTTTAATGCTCTTTACGATAATCGTAAACAAATCATTATTGCTTCCGATAAACCTCCGAAAGACATTGATAATCTGGAAGAAAGACTTCGTTCTCGATTTGAAGTAGGTCTTATTGTTGATATTCAAATGCCGGATGTAGAAACCCGTATGGCCATTCTCCGTAAAAAGGAAGAGCTGGAAGGCTACAACATTGATAATGAGGTTATTAAGTATATTGCGGACAATATCAAATCCAATGTCAGGGAATTGGAAGGAGCACTCACTAAAGTAGTAGCGAAGTCCCGATTGGTAAAACAGCCTATTACCTTGGAACTGGCTGAGGAATTGTTAAGGGATCATATTACCCCTAGTGAAAGGAAGGAAATTACTTCTGAATTGATTATTGAAGTCGTAGCGGAACATTACAATTTAAAAACTTCCGACTTAGCTTCCGTAACAAAGAAGAAAACGATTGCTTATCCCAGACAAATTGCTATGTACCTTTGCAGAGAATTGACCAATGTTCCTTTGGTTACCGTAGGAGAACTTCTTGGTGGAAGAGACCATTCCACAGTCATTCACGGCTGTGAAAAGATATCCACAGAATTACAAACAAACGAACAATTAAAATCCACAATAGATAGTTTACGGAAAAAAATAGCTCCTTAATTCCGCAATTTATTCTACAGGAATCAACAAGTTTTTTATCTCGTAAGGGCTGATGAATACAGAAGAAAAGGAAGATTTCACATTTCCACAGCCCCTATTAGTACTACTAAAGAAAAAGAAAAAGAAAGAAGGAAAGCGAATGAGATTACTTTTTCAAAAAAATGACCTTATTTCAGCAATACAGATTGTAGGGCGTGCCGTAGCATCAAAAACCACGATGAGTATTATGGAATGTATTCTCATCGATGCTACAGATGGGCAAATTACACTTACAGGTAATAAAACGGAATTCGGCATTGAAACTATTTGCCCCGGTATTATAGAAGAAGCGGGAAAAGTTGCCTTGGAGGCAAAGCTTTTCCAAGAGATTGTAAAACGTCTTCCTCAGACAGAAGAAAATAATCTCTACATTGAAACAGTAGAAAACGGAAATTGTATTATCAGCTGCGAAAAATCCATTTTCAAGATTATGGGAAGAAATGCGGAGGAATTTCCCTCTCTGCCTTTTGTGGAAAAGCAGGAAGCAGTTCTTGTTTCCCAATTCAGCTTACGAAATATGATTAATCAGACTATTTTTTCCACGGCAAACGGAGAAAATAATAAGAGGATGGCGGGAGAATATTTTGAGATTAAGGATAATCTATTTTCCATCACTTCCTTGGACGGACATAGAATCTCTATAAGGAAAACATTTTTAAAAGATTCTTATACGGAACAAAGTGCAATTGTTCCCAAAGAAGTTTTGTCTGATTTAGCGAAGATTTTAACCGGCGATATCGAAGATATGGTGGAAATGTATTTTTCGGGTCAATATTTACTTTTCCATTATGAAAATACAACAGTGGTTACGCAACTTGTAGAAGGCGAATATTTTCATGTTAAGCAAATGTTGTCCACGGATTATGAAACAAGCATTTCCGTGAACAGAAAACAGTTTATGGAAAATATAGATAGAGCTAGAATTTTAGCAAGAGATAATGATAAAAATCCTTTAATTTTTAAAATTACGGAAAATTATCTGTTTTTAAAAATCATTTCCGATTTGGGAAGAATGGATGCGGAAATTCCGATAAAGAAAGAAGGAAATGAGTTAATGATTGCCTTTAACCCGAACTTCCTGATGGATGCTTTACAGAATATAGAAGAGGAAGAGGTTTCCCTTTATTTTACCATTCCCCGTTCTCCGGTATTTATCAGGGATAAGGAAGAAAGCTATATCTATATGATTTTACCGGTTAACTTTAATGCGGATCAAGTAGAATGATAATTGAGTCCATAGAGCTACAAAATTACAGAAATTATGAAAGTCTGAAATTGTCTTTGGGAGAGAAAAACAACATCTTTTATGGAGGCAATTTTTTTTGCGGCCAGTTCCAAGTCCTTTCGTTTTTGTAAGGATAGAGATGTGATTCGTTTTTCGGAGGAAGAAGCTCATATTAAGATGATTCTTCAAAAAAAAGGAATAAAGAATCGTATTGATATTCATGTAAAAAAGAATAAGACAAAGGGGATTGCCATTAACGGTTTTCCGGTAAGAAAAGCTTCCGATCTTTTTGGTTTAGCCAATGTGGTTATTTTTTCTCCGGAGGATTTAAGTCTGATTAAAGATGGTCCCAGGGAAAGAAGAAGATTTATTGATTTGGAACTTTGTCAATTAAATAAAATTTATTTATACAACTTAACGAGGTATAATAGAGTTTTATTACAGAAAAATAAGCTTTTAAAAGATATTTCTTTTAAACCGCAGCTCGAAGACAGTCTTTCCGTTTGGGATGAAGAGCTTGTAAAATATGGTCAGGCCCTTATTCGTTTACGAAGAGAATTTATAGATAGTTTGCAAAAAAAGCTGATACGAATTCATAAAAATATCAGCGGAGGAAGGGAAGAACTTTTACTTAGGTATGAAGAGAATACTAAGGAGGCAGATTTTTTAGAAGCTCTTTTAAGGGCAAGAGAATCTGAAAAAAAACAAAAAATCAGTCTGGTGGGACCGCATAGAGATGACCTTCTCTTTCAAATTAACGGAGAAGACATTCGAAAGTTCGGTTCGCAAGGGCAGAAAAGAACGGCGGCTCTTTCTTTGAAGCTTGCAGAGATTGAGCTCGTAAAGGAAAAGATAGAGGATTATCCTATTTTACTTTTAGATGACGTTTTTTCGGAACTCGATAAAAAAAGGCAGAATTTTTTACTGGATGAAATTTCCGACGTGCAAAGCATTATCACTTGTACCGGATTAGAAGATTTAATAGAAAATCGTTTTCCCATAGATAAACTTTTTTATGTGGAAGGCGGAAAGATTGAATGTCCATAGAGGAGGGTTCATGGCAATAGAGAGAGAAGAGCAGGATCTGAATGAACAGTTTCATGCATCGAAGGAATACGGTGCGGATCAGATTCAGATACTGGAGGGCTTGGAAGCGGTTAGAAAGCGTCCCGGAATGTATATCGGGAGTACTTCTGTTCGCGGCCTGCATCACCTTGTTTATGAAATAGTGGATAATTCCGTAGATGAGGCTCTGGCAGGATTTTGTGACAATATTACCGTCACCATTCATAAGGACAATTCCATTACCGTAGAGGATGACGGTCGAGGAATTCCGGTAGACTTGCAGAAAAAAGCGGGAAAATCCGCTCTGGAAGTTGTTTTTACCGTGCTTCATGCCGGCGGAAAATTCGGCGGCTCCGGTTATAAGGTTTCCGGTGGACTGCACGGTGTGGGAGCCAGTGTTGTGAATGCACTGTCCAGTTTTCTGGATGTTACGGTTTGTAAAGACGGAAAAGTCTATACTATGTCCTTCTCGAAAGGAAAAGTAACGAAGGAAATTGAATGCATCGGAGAGTGCGGAGAAGAGGAACACGGCACGAAAGTGCATTTTCTTCCGGATAACGAGATTTTCGAAGAACATATTTACGATTTTGAGACGCTGAAGATTCGACTCAGAGAAACCGCGTTTTTGACGAAGAATCTCCGCATCAAGCTTGTGGATGAAAGAGAAGAAGAAACAAGAGAAATGACCTTCCACTATGAGGGAGGAATTAAGGAGTTTGTAAGATACTTAAACAAGGGAAAAGAAGCGCTTTACCCGGATGTCATTTATTGTGAAGGGGAAAAGGAGCATATTCTTGTTGAAGTCGCTATGCAGCATAATGATTCCTATACGGAAAACATTTACACCTTCGTAAACAACATCAATACTCCGGAAGGCGGAACCCATCTCACCGGTTTTAAAAATGCTTTAACTAAGACATTTAATGATTATGCAAGACAGAATAAGCTTTTAAAAGACAGTGAGCCGAATCTTTCAGGAGAGGATATTCGTGAGGGTTTAACCTGTATTATTTCCGTAAAAATAGAAGATCCGCAGTTTGAAGGACAAACGAAGCAGAAACTGGGCACCTCTGAAGCCCAGATTGCCGTGCAGGGTATCGTTTCCGAACAGTTGACCTATTTTCTGGAGCAAAACCCGTCCGTAGCAAGAGTTATGTGTGAAAAATCCATCATGGCGCAAAGAGCGAGAGCCGCAGCGAGAAAGGCAAGAGATTTAACAAGACGAAAGTCGGCACTGGACGGTGTAGGACTTCCCGGAAAGCTTGCCGATTGCAGTAGTAAAGACGCGGAACGCTGTGAAATCTTTATTGTAGAGGGAGACTCTGCACTGGGACCTGCGAAAGAGGGAAGAAATCCGGAAACGCAGGCGGTACTTCCTCTTCGCGGAAAAGTCCTGAATGTGCAGAAGGCAAGACTCGATCGGATTTATGCAAATGAAGAGATTAAGGGAATGATTACCGCCTTCGGTACGGGAATCAATGAAGACTTTGACTTATCGAAACTCCGTTACCATAAGATTATTATTATGACGGATGCCGATGTGGACGGTGCACATATTGCGACTTTGATGTTGACTTTCATCTACAATTTCATGCCGGAATTGATTAAGGAAGGGCACGTTTACCTTGCGCAACCTCCACTTTTCAATATTTCGAAAAATAAAAAGCATTATTATGCTTATTCGGATGAGGAGTATCAGAATATATTGAAGGAAATCGGTGCGGAAGGTGCGGATGTATCCCGATTCAAAGGTTTGGGAGAGATGGATACGGAAGAGCTCGCAGAGACGACTATGGATCCGGAAACAAGAACCCTTCTTCGTGTCAACATGGAAGAAGATGATAAGGCGGAGCTCGATATTACCTTTACAACCTTAATGGGAGATCAGGTAGAACCGAGAAGAGAGTTTATTGAGAAAAACGCCCGTTATGTGAAGAATCTCGATGTATAGGAGGTAGAGTTTGGAACCGAATATTTTCGATAAGGTGCAGGATGTTGATTTAAAGAAAACGATGGAGAATTCCTACATCGACTATGCGATGAGTGTTATCGTATCCAGAGCGATTCCGGATGTACGGGACGGTTTGAAACCGGTACAGAGAAGGGTGCTCTATGCTTTACAAACGCTCGGCGTAACACCGGATAAGAAGACGAAGAAGTGTGCCACCATCGTAGGAGAGACGATGGGTAAGTATCATCCGCACGGAGATTCTTCCATCTACGGTTCTCTTGTATACATGGGACAGCC
>QWCI01001419.1_pt1 | contig 10055 bp, 10 predicted proteins | sample 1972541 | NCBI WGS metagenome assembly QWCI01 (sample SAMN09866712, study PRJNA288562) | Human oral metagenome isolate term3_saliva, whole genome shotgun sequencing... | isolation source: mouth | host: Homo sapiens | place: USA: California | reverse complement strand
AACGGTTAAAGGGTAACTTTGTATTTCAAAGTCGTTGGACATAGTCTGCGACAAGTTGGTCTATACGTTTGTGTATTTCTTCTTGCGTATGGCTGTGATTACGCATACAATAGCGTGCATCACGATCGCAAAGTAGGCAGCGACGGGGAACTCTTCCGATCGTTTTGCGCGAGGCGGGTGCTCCGTCCTTTTGAATTACATCTACATCAAACAATCGTCCGAGTGGATGCTGTTCTTCTACATTGCAAGCTATCGCCTTCGCTTCGGGAATCGAGAGGGAGACCAGCAGATAAGCTTCGTAGCCGGTTTCCAAATCAAGCTCTTCCATCTGAAGGAGACGCTCGCCAAAAGCCGTTCGCACAGCTTCGAGGGCAGCTCGCGCTACAATGAGAGATTGGGAATTACGCTTCACACTTCCCGGCATAATGACCGTCAGGCACACAAGCGTCGCTAAAGGGTTTTCCTGCAGCAATGCTTGCTGTTTTGCCCATCTATTTTCGCGGCTGGCCAGAAGTTGGTCAAGCGTAACTCCCATAAAGGATAACTTTATCCCTGTATATTACGGATCACGTCGAGTACCGTGTTGTCACGATACATCACAACGCCAACCACTTTCTCGCCAAACGGCAACTCAGCGGGTTGGCCAATGATCTTTTCTGCGCGTTCTTTCAAATCGTTCAAATCAACAATCTTCAAGCCGGCAGCACGAAGGCGCTCTGCCACTTCCGGACGGCGCGGATTAACGGCGATTCCGTATTCCGTTACGACAACGTCAACCGTAGCACCCGGCGTAATCAAAGTAGTCACCTTATCAACCACACACGGGATTCTTCCGCGGAGCAAGGGGCATACAATAATAGATAGAGCAGAGTCAGCAGCCGTATCAGGGTGACCGCCGATAGCACCACGGATGATACCATCGCTACCTACAAGCACGTTCACATTAAAGTCAACGTCTACCTCCAAAGCAGAAAGGATCACGATATCCAAATAGTGCGTTGCAGAGCCTTGCTCGTCAGCTGCGGCATATTCAGAAGCCGAAACCTCCTTGTGGAATTCATTGTTTTTCACTGATTCAGCGGCAACCTTATCGAAAGATTGCACGTCGATCAAGCGCTTAATGAGTCCCTCTTCGTGCATCTTAACCATATGAGCCGTAATACCACCGAGCGCATAGCTGGCTTTGATGCCTTTTTCGATCATACTTTCGCGGATAAACTTCACAGCAGCCAAAGATGCACCGCCGGAACCCGTCTGGATAGAGAAGCCATCTTTGAAGTAGCCACTATTGATGATTACCTTCGCAGCTTGTTGTGCCAAAAGGATGTCGCGTGGGTTCTTCGTATCGCGAATAGCGCCGGAAGCGATCTTTGAAGAGTCGCCTACTGATTCTACCTCTACAACGAAGTCTACCTTATGTTCTGAAATAGAATTTGGCGTATTCGGATAGTCTACGAGGTCGTCCGTTATGATTACAACCTTATCTGCATATTCAGCATCAGGAAGCGCATAGCCGAGTGAACCGCAAATAGATTTCGGATTCTCAGAGCGAGAATAGCCGGCAGCATTTCCCAACGGGTCGCAAGAAGAAGCGCCGAGGAAAGCTACGTCGATGTGCAAGTCGCCGCGTTTGATGGCACTTGCGCGGTCGCCGTGAGAGCGGAATACGACGGGCTCATCCATCAAGCCGTGTGAAATCTCATTGGCCAATTCGCCGCGAAGACCTGAAGTCGACAAGCGATTGACTACGCCGTTGCGAATATGTTCGATCAAGGGTTTGTGTACGTCCTGCAAGCTTGATGCTGCGATGTGCAGATTCTTGAAGCCCATCTCAGCCAGTTTAGCTACGACCATGTTAACCACCTTATCGCCACCGCGGAAGTGGTGGTGGAAAGAGATGGTCATTCCATCTTTCAAGCCGCTTTGGCGGATAGCTTCCTCCAGCGTAACGACCTTCGAATAAGTCTTTTGATATTCTAAGCGAGGCGTGCCGACTTTCTTAAGATCATCAACAAATGTTTTTTTGCCCATTTTGGCAGCTGCCGCCTCGATCATAGCAGCTCTGTCGTTTATCTTATTCATTGTAAATCCTCCTTAGAAATTATGCCTGACGCGAGGGCCAAGTCGATAGTACGTTGTGCTCTGATTACTACAGGGCGGTCCACCATTTTACCGTTAACGGCAATTACGCCGCTACCGCGCTTTTCAGCTTCTTTAATGGCAGCAATAATCGTTTTAGCCTTTTCAATCGCTTTTTCCGTCGGAGCAAATACTTCGTTGACGATTTCAATCTGACGAGGATTGATGATTGACTTACCGTCGAAGCCCAATTGCTTGATCAACTCTACCTCCTTGCGGAAAGTTTCCATATCGTTCAAGTTAGAGTAGACCGTATCAAGCGCGTCGATGCCGGCTGCGCGAGCAGCCACGACGATTTGTTGGCGAGCGAAGAGCAACTCCGTTCCTTCCGGCGAGCGTTGCGTCTTCAAGTTTGCGCAGTAGTCTTCTGCGCCAAGGGCGATACCCATCATGCGCTCTGAAGCCACGGCAATCTCGTAAGCATTTACGATACCGAGCGTACTTTCAATAGCGGCCATGATTTTGGTGCGGCCGAGACAGCCGATTTCTTTCTCTACGCGCTCTATTTCGCGTTCTACCTCGCGTACCTCTTCAGCTGTTTCTGTTTTCGGCATACGGATCACGTGGACGCCGGCTTTTACGACAGCCTCAACGTCTTTCTTTCCATAAGCCGTATTGAGTGGGTTGATACGCACAACCATTTCCGTGTTGCCGTAATCGATTGTTTTCAGTGCATTATGTACCAACAGGCGAGCCGCATCTTTTTCGGCCATCGTAACCGAGTCTTCAAGGTCCAGCATGATTGAGTCAGGGCCGTAGATAAAAGCATCCTGCATCATTCCCGGATTATTTCCCGGGACGAACATCATAGTTCTTCTTAGTCGTTGCATAGTATTCCTTCTAATAGATGTTTTGTTTTCGGCATTAAGCCCATACGTCCTTGCCCGTGGCGCGTACCGCAGCCGCCGTCACACGAGCGCGGATTGTGCAATCCAAGGCTCCTTTGTCAGTTGCTTTAACCAGTGCGTTGTCTACGCCCAAGTCGGTAAGCGTCTCTGTGATTACTTTTTTGATTTGCTCCCCGAATTGGAAAGCGACGCTGCTTTCCAGATCAACCTGCAGCGTTCCTGTCTCTGAAGGTGCGATCTGAATCAGAATATCCCCCGATTCGAGCGTACCTGCGAAAGCATTTTTTATATCCATAATATTTTACCTGTAAAGGATTAACTGTGTCTTCGTCTCAACAAGGGTACAAATATGCACCCTTTTTTTTATTTGCACAAACCATTTCTCAAAAATATTTCGCGGCATCGGTTCTTTTATATAACAAAAGGACAACTATCAACTTCGGCAATGCGTCCCTTTTTTACTTAATATTGCTATTCGTGTCTCGTAATTTAGCTTTTCGATATCAAAGTGTCTCAAATGATTATTTTACCGCCATCTTGCACATTTTCTGCTTATTTGTGGTAAAGTAATTTCTTGTTCTCCTTTTTGGCCAATTCGTTGTCTTCTTCAAATGTTTAATTTTGTTGATGCTATCAGCTTTATTCTGTCGGAAAAATTTTGATTTATAAATTTATTAGTCAAACAAATCACCCGGCAACGTCTTATTCAATAGATCATAAGTATTCTTATTGCTTTGCTTCGCTTCCGGCCTTTTAGGCGTCGTTTTATTCAATGCAATGCCGCGCTTCAAGTCTTTACAACTCGGGCGCGCCGTTTCATAATACGCACCTTGAAGCGGTTGCTTTGGAGGTAAAGTTAAGGCCTGATGCTCCTTTCTCTTTCGTCGGTCAAGGTGGTTGTGGCGGCGCGGGTCAGCAATGCGTTTCGTTTGATGCGAGCAAACCATTGTTTGTCGGGGATAAACGATGGTTTGGCGGCCACAAACGATGGTTTGCTCGGAGCATACTATCGAGCGAAACAGATTTTCTCCGCTACAAAGCGACATCCTGCTGCGCCGATTTACCCTCGATGCCACGCTATCCAAATGCCGTCCGGCCGAGTGCGATGCCGCGCCGGCAAGGTTCGACCGAAAGCCTCGCGCAATGCTTCAAAATTTTTCCCGTTCGCCCCTTTATAGTCTGCTATATATATAATGTGTACCCCCATTTCGAGGATCAGAGCGACCTCTGTAGCTCTTGGCGGTGTTGGTCAAATATGCGTGGAGCGTAAGCGGCACTTCGCGTGCCCTAAATCTGCATCCGCACCCCGAAAATCTTTATTTTGCCGTTTTCAGACGAAAGCCACAGAAAATAGTTGCTCATTCTTTGCAAAACAATTAAATTAGCGGCAGAATCAAAACCAGAGATCGTCATACGCATATGGAAAAACGTCATAACTATTGTATCCTCCTTGCCGGCGGAGTGGGAAAGCGGCTCTGGCCGCTTAGTCGAAGGAGCAAACCGAAGCAGTTTCTCGATTTTTTTGGCACGGGAAAGACCTTGCTCACACAGACTTACGAGCGCATAGCTCGATTTATACCGACAGAAAACATTTATATCTCCACTTTTTTTGGCTATGAAGAGATGGTCAAAGAGCAGTTGCCCGACATTAGTCCTGACAATATTCTCTCGGAACCCGTCCAACTCTCTACCGCTCCGGCTACGGTCTGGGCCTCTTACCACATTTCGCTGCGTGATCCGAAGGCCAACATTTTAGTTACGCCCTGCGACCAACTCATTAGCGATGAAGCCACTTTCATCAGCGAGATGGAGGCCGGTTTAGCCTTTGTCGCCAACCACGATGCGATGCTGGCGATGGGCGTAAAAGCTCAGTGCGCCAATTCTGCCTATGGCTATATCCAAAAAGGCGATGAAGCCGGCCAAGATCTCTATGCCGTCAAGTCGTTTACCGAGAAGCCTGACCTCGAATATGCCCAAAAATTTGTCGACTCAGGCGAGTTTCTTTGGAATACCGGACTTTATCTTTGGAATGCCGGCACCATCGTGCAGACCCTCCACACCTTGATGCCTGAAATCGACGCCCTCATCAAAAAAGAAGGCCCCACGCTCACCCAAGAAAGCGAGATTCGCCTCGTTCGTCAATTCTATCCGACCAATTATCACCGCTCAATTGACCTCGTAGTCTTAGATAAATGCGAGCACGTCTTTGTGCAGGCGTGCCGTTTTGGTTGGGCCGACATCGGTAGTTGGCCCGAGTTGCACCGCGCTGCGACAAAAGACGTCGACGGCAATGCCGTCTTGGGCGACCCGCAAGTCTTTTTCGCCGGCAGTCAGGGCAATCTCGTCTCTCTTCCGCCCGAAAAGCGCGCCGTTATTCGCGGGCTCGACGGCTATCTGATTGCCGAGCACGGCGATGTGCTCGTCATCTGCCCCAACGACGACCACGAATTGGTCAAGAAGCTTTTTAAGACAGCCGAAATCGTCTTGGGCGAAAAATACGTCTGACCGGCGTCAGCGCAGCCCTGTTGGTTTTTTCTGTCGCCTTGATTCGGGCGCAGCGGCCTTTGCGCCGCGTCGCTCAAGTCTTATCTATCATCAATAAAAGCGCCCCGCCGCGTGCGATCATCGCACGCGGCGGGGCGGCCTTTTGGTACTTTCGTCTCCGTTTCGCAACAAAAGAAGCCGTATAAAGCAGATAATCTTTCGTATGTCTGCTTTTTCTGTTTTATCTTTGTGGCAAAATAGCACGAAGATAAATATGGAAACGACCAGACAGCAAAAAATAGAGCGATTGATCCAGAAAGAATTGAGCGATATGCTGCAGCGACAGACGCAGCAAGTGCCCGGCGTACTCGTCAGTGTGAGTCGCGTCCGGATTTCTCCGGATCTGAGCGTTTGCCGCGGATATTTGAGCGTTTTTCCTTCAGAAAGGGGTGAAGAAATCGTGGCCAACATCAACGCCAACGTAAAGACGGTGCGCTTCGAACTGGGTAAGCGCGTGCGCCATCAGTTGCGCATCATCCCCGAATTGAAATTCTTCATCGACGATTCGCTCGATTATATCGAACACATCGACGAACTGCTCAAGCAATAAGCCTGCGCGCCACGCACTATGAATTTCCCCTTCTTTATCGCCCGTCGTTATCTCTTTTCTAAAAAGAGACACAACGCCATCAACATCATTTCGAGTATCGCCGTCGGGGGTGTGGCGCTCGCCACGATGGCGATGGTTTGCGTACTCTCGGGTTTCAACGGCTTTCACGACTTAATCGGCGGCTTGTTTACGAATATTGATCCGCAGCTCGAAGTTGTGCCCACGAAGGGGAAGGTGGCAGCGGCTGATGATCCGCATCTGGATGCCATCCGTAAAGATCCGGCTGTGGCCGCCTTTTCGGCCACGCTCGAAGATGATGCCCTGATTCTCTTCAAAGGGCGTCCGACGGTCATTCGCCTAAAAGGCATTGATGAACGCTATGCTGACGTGACCGGCATTCGGCAGATCCTCTACGGCAAGGGAGATTTTGAACTTCAACGCGCCAATCTCAATTACGGCGTCCCCGGTTTTGGTCTGGCCAATTCGCTTGGCGGACTCAATTTCGGCGAGGTGGAAATCTGCGTCCCGCGCAAGGGCGAGCAAATCAACCTGCTGAATCCTGCCGAAAACATTAACGTCGGCACCCTTCAGAGTTCGAACCTCTGCTTCCAAGTTTACCAGTCAAAATACGACAACAATTACATGCTTTGTCCCCTCTCCTTTGCGCAGACGCTTTTTGAGAAGCAAGGCTGTATCTCCGGTTTGGAACTCAAATTGAAGTCGGGAGCAGACGAGACTGATGTCAAAGAACGACTGCAAAAGTTGGCCGGCCCTACGTTCAAAGTGATGGACCGCTACGAACAGCAAGAGGGCACTTTCAACGTGATGAAGATCGAAAAACTCTTTGCCTTCTTCTTCCTGACTTTCATTGCCCTCGTGGCCTGCTTCAATATCATCGGCAGTCTCTCGATGCTCATTATCGACAAGCGCGATGACGTGGCCACGCTTCGCCATCTTGGCGCAACGGATAAAGATGTTTTGCGCATCTTCCTTTTTGAGGGTCGACTCATTACGGTGCTTGGCGCGCTCATCGGCCTGCTTTTAGGATTGTTACTCTGCTTCTTACAGCAAGAATACGGTTTGCTGCGTCTCGGGACAACGGCCGGTAGCTTCATCGTCGATGCCTATCCCGTCAGCGTGCGCGCTGAAGACATTTTGGTGATCTTTGTCACCGTCATCGCCGTAGGTTTTCTCTCTGTGCGCTATCCCGTGCGCTATCTCGGTAAGCGTTTGCTTCGCAGTGGGCAAGCGTCTTAAAGGCGAGGGACTAACAACTGATCCTTACATCCTGTTTTCTGCGTAAAACGGCACTGATCGTAGCCGCTTTACTTTTTGCTGTGTATGCTTCCGCCCTTTTTCCGCTCGATTCAGTTTGGCAGAAAGGGCCGCAAGGCTTATGTTTGATAGGCCTGTCTGTCGATTTTGGAGATACTTTCACCCATTAAAAAACGCGCAAAGCCGGTCGGCGATGGGCCGCTATCCCGATTTTTACCTTTGCGCTCACGATAAAAAGCACTTACGCTCGTGAGCGTACACCTTTTTTATCACGAGCGCACACCTTTTTTATCACGATGAAAAACTTCAGATGTGGGAACGAGGCGGCTCATCGTGTAGTGGGACGCAAGACCTTTTCGGGTTTTGCGTGGATACACAATGCGTGCTACTGACTCCCCAAAAAGAAAGCCGTAACGGCCTGCGAAGTATCAGGCGCGCGGGGCAAACATTGCGCAAAAAGTTCGGCGATAGGCGGAAACCGTGTGGAGAGATCTGTGTGGCCCGATGGCGCTTGCAGGGCGCGAAATAGGTCGGCCGATTACCGGGCTACAAAAAACTCCGCACCCACCCAAATGGATTGGGCGAGCGCGGAATCATCAATAAAAATGAAAAAGAAATTGCTTAGTCTTCGATCAAGTCGTGCCCGGTCATTTCCTTGGGCTGTGGCAGGCCAAGTATGTGCAAGATGCTCGGCGCTACATCGGCCAAGACGCCATCTTTCACCTTCGCACGCTTATTTGTCGTGACGTAAATGAAAGGCACGGGGTTGAGCGAGTGGGCCGTATTGGGCGAGCCGTCGGCATTGATTGCATTGTCGGCGTTGCCGTGGTCCGCGATGATAATCGTCTCGTAGTTGGTTTCGTTGGCAGCCGTCACAACTTCATTTACGCACTGGTCGATGGCTTTCACGGCCTTCTCGATGGCTTCGTAGACGCCCGTGTGACCGACCATATCGCCGTTGGCAAAATTGACAACGATAAAGTCGTATTTGTCAGCGCGAATGGCTTCGACGAGCTTATCTTTTACCTCGAAAGCGCTCATTTCGGGCTTTAAATCATAGGTTGCTACTTTCGGAGAGGCTACGAGTATGCGGTCTTCACCTTCATAGGGCGTTTCGCGTCCGCCATTGAAGAAGAACGTGACGTGGGCATATTTCTCCGTCTCGGCCGTGTGGAGCTGCTTTAAGCCCCGGCTGCTCAGATATTCGCCGAGCGTATTTTGTACGTTCTCTTTGGGGAAGAGAATGTGGACGCCTTTGAACGATGCATCGTAGGGCGTCATGCAATAAAATTGCAGTCCCGGTATGGTTTGCATACCTTCTTCGGGCATATCTTGCTGCGTGAGGACGGTGGTCAGCTCCTTGGCGCGGTCGTTGCGATAATTGAAGAAAATAACGACATCGTTGGGCTTAATGCGCCCATCGATTTTGGCGTTAACCAAGGGCTCCATAAACTCATCCGTGTCCTTGTTTTCCTCCGTCGAGCGGTCGTAGCAGCCTTGCACAGCTGCCACCATGTCCGTTTCCTGACGTCCTGTGCCATTAACGAGGTTGTCGTAAGCGATCTTCAATCTGTTCCAGCGCTTATCGCGGTCCATCGCGTAGAAACGGCCGATGATTGTAGCCACGTGTGCGCCCTGCTTGTCGCATTCCTTTTCAAGTTTTTCGATAAAGCCTTTTCCGCTGCGCGGATCCGTATCGCGGCCGTCCATAAAGCAGTGGACGTATGTTTTATCGCCGACGCCGTAAGTGCCGGCTATGTCGATGAGCTTGAATAAGTGGGACAATTCGGAATGCACACCGCCGTTAGAGACGAGTCCCATAATATGTAATCCGCAGCCTTTCGCTTTTGCGTATTCATAAGCCGCAATGATTTCTTTGTTTTCAAGAATGGAGCCGTCGGCAATTGCACGATTGATCTTCACAAGGTCTTGGAAGACGATGCGGCCTGCGCCGATGTTTAAATGGCCCACCTCCGAGTTGCCCATTTGCCCGTCGGGAAGTCCGACGTTTTCACCACTTGCTAATAATTTACTGTGAGGATACTCCGCGTTAAGTTTGTCGAGGAAAGGCGTCGGCGTGTTGTAGATCACATCGCCCTTGCCTTTGTTGCCAATTCCCCAACCATCGAGAATCATTAACAATGCTTTTTTGCGTACCATATCGTTGCACATCGCCCTTGCCTTTGTTGCCAATTCCCCAACCATCGAGAATCATTAACAATGCTTTTTTGCGTACCATATCGTTGTCGTATTTTGATTTCTTGTTCTGTCTTGTCGGCGAATTTACTGTAAAAACGGCATAAAAAGAAGCGGTCGTCTGCAAATTGTCTCCGAAGGTTTGCCTTTTGTCTTTTTTTTCTACATAGTGCGCGGTGAAGTTGGCAAAATGCGAGGCGATAATTCGCTCCTTTGCTTTGCTGTAATTGAAAATCAGACGGAAAGCGCCGCCGATGGCGGAGGAAAATGCACACAGCGTACCCGCTGCGGCGATGTTTGGCGCAAGGGGTACGCTGATAGGAACTTGTCGAAGCCTGTCGGGGCATTGCGCTTTCGGCAGTGGACTTCGATAAAACCGGATGGGCCTATTCGGGCAAAATACTGTCGATTACTTCCGGAAAATGGTGTTGTTCAAGGGTGTGAATCTTGGCTTCGATGGCCGCCACATCGTCGGTGGGGAGCACGGGCACGCGGGCTTGAAA
>QWCI01002441.1_pt1 | contig 10057 bp, 6 predicted proteins | sample 1972541 | NCBI WGS metagenome assembly QWCI01 (sample SAMN09866712, study PRJNA288562) | Human oral metagenome isolate term3_saliva, whole genome shotgun sequencing... | isolation source: mouth | host: Homo sapiens | place: USA: California | reverse complement strand
CTATGCCTTCATCCTGACGCTTCAGAATCGCAAGGCTCGCGGTAACGACCGCTATGATGTCGTCGACAAGCCTAAGGGTGTCGAGTGGGCGTCGCAGAATATGATGGCTCTCGGTGTCATCATCGTCCTCGGGATCTTCCTGCACCTCTTCAATTTCTGGGCTAAGATGCAGCTCGCAGAGATCATCGGTCAGCATGACCTCGGTATCGATGGCGTCACTGGTCCTACGGACGGCGCTGGTCTGATCCGCTACACCTTCTCTAATCCCATCTTCGTAGTCCTCTACCTCATCTGGCTGGGCTCACTGTGGTTCCACCTGTCACACGGGTTCTGGAGCTCACTGCACACCATCGGCTTCAACAACCGCGTCTGGTTTGAGCGTCTGCGTTGCATCTCCAACATCTATACGACGATCATCGTCCTCGGCTTCGCTGTCGTCGTGATCTATTATTTCATCCAAGCCCTCTGCGGGGGCTCCTTGTGGTATTGCTAACCACAGTTCATCCCACAAGTAAGCTATCCATACCTCTAAGATTATGTCTAAGATAGATTCGAAGATCCCCGCCGGCCCATTGGCCGAGAAGTGGACCTCCTATAAGGACCATCAGAAGCTCGTCAACCCAGCTAACAAGCGCCGCCTCGACATCATCGTCGTCGGTACGGGCTTGGCTGGTGCCTCCGCTGCCGCCTCGCTCGCTGAGATGGGCTTCAACGTCTTGAACTTCTGTATCCAGGACTCTCCCCGTCGTGCACACTCGATCGCTGCTCAGGGGGGTATCAATGCCGCTAAGAACTACCAGAACGATGGTGACTCCGTCTACCGCCTCTTCTACGATACGATCAAGGGTGGTGACTACCGTGCTCGCGAAGCAAACGTCTATCGTCTGGCCGAAGTGGCTAATAGCATCATCGACCAGTGCGTCGCTCAGGGTGTGCCTTTCGCTCGCGAATACGGCGGCCTTCTCGACAACCGCTCCTTCGGGGGGGCACAGGTCTCTCGTACATTCTACGCTCGTGGTCAGACGGGGCAGCAGCTCCTCCTCGGTGCTTACTCTGCACTGAGCCGCCAGGTCGGTAAGGGCACGGTGAAGATGTACACCCGCCACGAGATGCTCGACGTCGTCATCATCGACGGCCGTGCTCGTGGTATCATCGCCCGTAACCTCGTCACGGGTAAGATCGAGCGCTTCGCTGCTCACGCTGTCGTCATCGGTACCGGTGGCTATGGTAACGCCTTCTTCCTCTCCACGAACGCTATGGCCTCTAACGGCTCAGCAGCTTGGCAGTGCTACAAGAAGGGTGCTTACTTCGCTAACCCCTGTATGGCACAGATCCACCCCACGTGTATCCCCGTCCACGGCGAATTCCAGTCTAAGCTCACGCTGATGTCTGAGTCGCTCCGTAATGACGGCCGTATCTGGGTGCCCAAGAATATCGAAGACGCTAAGAAGCTCCAGGCTGGTACGCTTCGTCCTACCGATATCAAGGAGGAGGATCGTGACTATTACCTCGAGCGCCGCTATCCCGCCTTCGGTAACCTCGTGCCTCGTGACGTCGCCAGCCGTGCTGCTAAGGAACGCTGCGACGCTGGCTACGGTGTCAACAACACGGGGCTGGCTGTCTTCCTCGACTTCTCCAGCGCTATCAAGCGTCTTGGTAAGGATGTCGTAGAAGCTCGCTATGGTAACCTCTTCCAGATGTACGAAAAGATCACCAACGACAATCCCTACGAGACGCCGATGATGATCTATCCCGCTATCCACTACACGATGGGTGGTATCTGGGTGGACTACGAGCTCATGACCTCTATCCCTGGCCTCTTCGCTATCGGTGAAGCTAACTTCTCCGACCACGGTGCTAACCGCCTCGGTGCTTCGGCTCTGATGCAGGGGCTCGCTGACGGCTACTTCGTACTGCCCTACACGATCCAGAACTATCTGGCTGACCAGATTCAGGTCCCCCGCTTCAGCACGGATCGTCCTGAGTTCGACGAAGCAGAAAAGGGTATCCAGGATCGTATCGCTCGCCTGATGAGCATCAAGGGTAAGCAGTCCGTCGACAGCCTCCACAAGAAGCTCGGTCACATCATGTGGGACTTCGTAGGTATGGGTCGCGAGCGGGAAGGCCTCGAGAAGGCTATCGTCGAGCTCAAGGCTCTGAAGAAGGAGTTCTGGAGCGACGTCCGTATCCCTGGTAAGGCTGACGACCTCAACGTGGAGCTCGAGAAGGCTCTTCGTCTGGCTGACTTCATCGAGATCGGCGAACTCATGGCTCGTGACGCTCACGACCGTGAAGAGAGCTGCGGTGGTCACTTCCGCCTCGAGCACCAGACGCCCGAAGGTGAAGCCCTGCGCCACGATGATCAGTTCGCTTACGTCTCCTGCTGGGAGTACCAGGGCGAAGATCAGGATCCCGTCCTTCTGAAGGAACCTCTGGACTACGAGTTCGTCGTACGTCAGCAGCGTAACTATAAGAACTAACCCCAAGCCAACATCCACAATGGACAAGAATATAAATATCAAGGTTAAGGTCTGGCGTCAGCGTGGCCCCGAGGTAAAGGGTGCGTTCGAAACCTACGACCTGCAGAATATCTCTCAGGGTAGCTCCTTCCTGGAGATGCTCGATATCCTCAACGAGCAGCTCGTACGCGAAGGCAAGGAGCCCGTTGTCTTCGACCACGACTGCCGCGAAGGTATCTGCGGTATGTGCTCGCTCTACATCAATGGGCACCCCCACGGGCCCGATGATAGCATCACGACCTGTCAGCTGCACATGCGTCGCTTCAACGATGGTGACACGATCAAGCTGCCCGCCGTGCTAAGGCTATGGTCGCTAAGATGGATGAGCTGGGCTTCGGTAACTGTACGAACACTCGTGCTTGCGAAGTCGAATGCCCCAAGAACATCTCGATCTCCAATATCGCTCGTCTGAACCGCGAGTTCCTCGCAGCTAAGTTCAAGGACTAAGCTCCGAGATGAATCCCTCTCTTCGGCCTCCTGTGGCGGCTTCTCCCCTTCGCGGGAGAAGTCCTGCGGAGCCGACTACCATCGCTCTCTTCAGGATTCACCTCCTGGATTGAATAGGTTAGATTGGTGTAGTATCGCCCGCCCTCCTGAGCCTACGGCTCCTGAGGACGGGCGATCGCATTAGAGCCTCCCTGCGCTTCTTCTGCGGGGAGGCTTCTTTGTTTCCCCGAAAGGCACTGACCATCCCATAGGGGATGGTGGTGCGAAGCTATATAGGTTGGCGGGCTGACCTATATAGGTCGCTTCATCGACCAATATAGATCGTCGCGTGGAGCTATATAGGTCAGCCCGCCGACCTATATAGGTTACTATTCCTCCCCTCGGCATCTCCCTCTCGCCTCCTCCCGTAGCCTCCGCTCTCCCCCCTTGTGGAGACAGGATGAGAGCCCTATGGGAGGGTAGGTCATTTATAGTAACTTTGAAGTGGAAAATGATTTAAAGACACTTTATGCTAAGTACACAACAGCGAGAGCAACTACATAACCAGATCTGGAAGATGGCTAATGAAGTGCGTGGTGCCGTCGACGGATGGGACTTCAAGCAGTTTGTTTTGGGGATGCTTTTCTATCGCTTTATTTGTGAGCATTTTATTGATTATATCAAAGCTGGAGATCCTGCTATGGACTACGCTCAGATGGCAGATGAAGATATTTCTCCAGAGGCTCGTGTTGGAGTAATTGAAGAGAAGGGATACTTCATTTATCCAAGCCAACTCTTTTGCAGGGTCTATAAGGAGAGTCAGAGTAAAGTGCTTGAGGAAGATAACCTGAATACTCATTTACGCGAGATCTTTGACGCTATCGAATCCTCTGCTGTGGGGACTAAATCCGAACAGGATGTGAAGGGACTCTTTGCAGACTTCGATACTACAAGCTCTCGCTTAGGGAATAATGTGCCAGAGAAGAATCGTCGCCTGCGCGCTGTGATGAAGGGAGTGGCTGAGCTTGACTTTGGGGCCTTTGAAGATAGTCAGATCGATCTCTTTGGGGATGCTTATGAGTTCCTGATCTCGAACTATGCTGCTAATGCAGGGAAGTCGGGCGGGGAGTTCTTCACCCCTCAGCAGGTGTCTAAGCTGATTGCTCAGCTTGCTGTCCATGGTAAGGAGAAGGTTAATAAGATCTATGACCCCGCGTGTGGCTCGGGTTCGCTCCTCTTGCAGGCCCGAAGACTCTTCCGTGAGCATGTCATTAGGGATGGCTTCTTGGGACAGGAGATCAACCTGACCACCTACAACCTGGCGCGTATGAATATGTTCCTCCACGGGATCAATTATGACAAGTTCGACATCAAACATGGCGATACCCTGAAGGAGCCAGGCTTTGAAGAGGAGCGTAAGCGCTATTATGGGTTCGATGCCATAGTGTCTAATCCTCCCTACTCGGTGTATTGGGAGGGTTCCGATAATCCTACTCTCATTAATGATCCTCGCTTCGCACCTGCAGGAGTTTTGGCCCCCCGATCCAAGGCGGACTTTGCATTCATCATGCATATACTCTATTATCTCTCCGCCAAGGGACGAGCTGCGGTGGTCTGCTTCCCTGGGATCTTTTATCGCGGAGGTGCTGAGAAAAAGATCCGTGAGTACCTCGTGGATATGAACTATGTCGAGTGTGTCATCGCTCTACCTCCCAACCTCTTCTATGGCACCTCTATTGCCGTTAATATTCTTACGCTCTCTAAGAATAAGGTTGGTACACGAGTGCGCTTCATCGATGCCAGTGGTGAGGATTTCTATGAGAGTAGGATAAACAATAATGTGCTGCTTGACGAGCATATAGAGAAGATCATTGATCTCTTTTCCAGTGGGGAGGATGTCCCTTACAGGGCGATCTCTATCGACCAGAAGACGATCAAGCAGCAGGACTATAATCTCTCGGTAAGTAGCTACATCGAAGCCGAAGATACTCGGGAGGTAATTGATATTGGTCAGCTCAATGTACAGATTAAGAAGACCGTGGAGCGTATCAATGTGCTCCGCTCAGATATTGACAGTGTAATCGCAGAACTTGAAGCATGATTACATACATTAAAAAGCTCCTCAATGGTCAGCCCGTCGAGTGGAAGACACTCGGGGAGGTAGGTACATTTGTTCGAGGGAGTGGGCTGCAAAAAAAAGATTTAACGGATAGTGGTGTGCCTGCTATTCACTACGGGCAGATATATACTTACTATGGTAGGTCAACCGATGAAACGAAGTCTTTCGTAACGGAGGATTTGGCTGAGAAGTCGAGGCTTGCAAGTCCTGGAGATTTGATTATTGCGACTACGAGTGAGAATGATGAGGACGTATGTAAGGCGGTTGCTTGGCTCGGAGAGGGGGCACTTGTGGTAAGTAGTGACGCTTGTTTCTATTCCCACTCCTTACATCCGAAGTACATCGCTTATATTTTTGAATCTCATATCTTTCAAGATCAGAAGCGAAAGTTTATTACAGGGACAAAGGTTCGCCGTGTAAATGTGCGTGATCTTGCTCAGATTTCAATCCCAGTACCCCCACTCTCCGTGCAGGAGGAGATTGTGCGTATCCTCGATAAGTTTACGGAATTAGAAGCGGAATTAGAAGCGGAATTAGAAGCGGAATTAGAAGCGCGTAAACAGCAATACGAGTACTACCGCAATAGCTTGTTAAGCTTCGCTAACGACCTCGAGGGGGGGGGGTAAAATAGTGTATAAAACCTTGGGGGAAGTGTTCTTTATGCGTAATGGATATACTCCCTCTAAGGCAAAGCAAGAGTTTTGGGAGGGTGGTACAATCCCGTGGTATCGTATGGAGGATTTACGAGCTGGCACGAGAGTACTCTCAGATGCCATTCAGCACGTCACCCCAGAAGCCATTAAGGGGAAAGGGCTCTTTAAGGCTAACTCAATTATAATGGCGACGACGGCAACTATTGGGGAGCATGCTTTACTTGCTGTGGAGGCACTCGCAAATCAACAGTTCACGAACTTTGAGATTAAGCCAGAGTATAAGGGAATGCTCCTCCCCAAGTTTGCGTACTACTATTTCTTCGTGATAGATGCATGGTGTAAGCAAAATACCAATGTCAGTAGTTTCCCCTCCGTCGCTATATCAAACCTCAAGACGCAAGAGATCCCCATCCCTCCTCTCACCGAGCAGGTGCGCATTGTGAATATCCTCGATAAGTTCGATGCACTGACCAACTCGCTCACGGAGGGACTTCCGCAGGAGATCGAGCTGCGATGCAAGCAATACGAATACTATCGGGAGCAGCTACTGATATTTTAATGGATCACAAGGACCATGGGAAAGAGCCTAATAGATATCGTACAAGAACTACGGACGGTCGCAGAACAATCGTCAAAACCCAAGCGAGTGCAACTTATCTATGCATTCAACGGAGTAGGTAAGACCCGTCTGTCTCAGGCATTCAAGGATAATATTAACTCAGGGATAGATAATCCAGATGAAGAGAAGGTCATCTACTATAATGCATTTACAGAGGATCTGTTCTATTGGGATAATCATGTCTCGAAGCTTTGCATACAGCCCAACAGCTTTACGAACTGGATCATCAGAGATCAAGGAGGAGACGCTAATATCGCTACCCATTTTAGTCGTTATACCAATAAGTATCTAACTGCTAAGTTTGAAGGTCTTGACAGTGTGCAGTTCTCTTATGCAGCCGGTAATGATGAGACAATCACCGATATCAAGATATCAAAGGGGGAGGAGAGTTGTTTTATCTGGAGTGTCTTTTACCATCTCCTCAATCTCATTATAGAGGATAGAAACACAGGCGATAGTAAGTCCAAGGAGTTTGGTCGCTATGACTACATCTTTATAGATGACCCTGTAAGCTCACTTGATGAGAATCACCTTATTAATCTCGCCATAGACATAGCTGAGCTCATTAAACGTGATACCTCAAAGCTGAACTTTATCATCACAACACACAATCCCCTCTTCTACAATGTTCTCTGGAATGAATTAAATAGCTCAGCCAAAAGCTCAGAAAAAGGCAAATACAAGCCGAAGAATTGTAGACGGCTACGACTCGATAAGCTAGATGATGGCTCCTACCAAATCGATGATCAGACCGATGATTCACCATTCTCTCACCACATAACCCTGCTACAGGAGATCAACAAAGCCATAGAATCCGGGAAGCTATATAAGTATCACTTTGCTTTCTTACGGCAGATACTCGAGAAGATGTCAACTTTTCTGGGGTACAATGATTGGATGGTCCTTCTACCTCCTGGAGAAGAACTCTATTATAACCGTATCCTAAATCTTTCTAGCCACAGCAAGGTCTCCAGTGAAGAAGTCCCCGATTTAAGTCCTCAAGAGAAAAAGCTATTAAGCTATCTTGTGGATCATATCCATAACGTGTATAGGCTTAGAAGAGACGTTACTACTCCCCCAAATTCAGCATCTGAAGATGAAGCAAACTAATCCCATCGCCGAGACCGCCAACTACATCGTCCTCGATCAGTACGAGCGTATTCCCCTGCTTGATGGAAGCTATCAGAGTGAAGCACAGCTCGAGGAGGAGCTGATCTCAGACCTCCAGCGCCAAGGCTATAAGTATGCTCCAGAGATACGGACACCAGAAGCGCTACTGAAGAATGTACGTGTCCAGATCGAGCACCTCAATGAGATAAGCTTTACAGACGAGGAATGGGTACGCTTCTGCACAGAGTTCGTCGACAGCCCTGGTGATAGTGCCACGGAGAAGGCGAAGAAGGTACATGAGTACCCAGTCTATGACTTCATCTTTGACGACGGGCGGATGAAGAACATCTACCTCTTCGATAAGCGGAATCTCTCACGTAACCAGGTGCAGGTGATCAACCAGATGGAGCAGACAGGGAGCCACACCAACCGCTATGATGTGACCATCCTCATCAATGGGCTTCCACTGGTGCATATTGAGCTCAAGCGTCGAGGGGTCGCTATCCGTGAGGCCTTCAATCAGATCCACCGCTATAGCAAGGAGAGTTTCAACGGCGAAGCCTCGCTATATAAGTACATCCAACTCTTCGTGATCAGCAACGGCACAGATACTCGCTACTTCGCTAATACGACGAAGCGGGATAAGAACAGCTTTGACTTCACGATGAACTGGGCACAGGCAGATAATACTCCGATCAAGGATCTGAAGGACTTCACAGCTACCTTCCTCCAGAAGGAGACCCTTCTGAAGGTGATCCTGACCTACTCGGTACTGGATGTGACGGATACGCTCCTCGTGATGCGCCCCTACCAGATAGCAGCTACCGAGCGTATCCTCTGGAAGATACGAAGCTCCTACGAGGGGAAGAAAGGTCCAGACTCCAAGAAAGGAGGCTACATCTGGCATACGACGGGCTCAGGGAAGACTCTTACGAGCTTCAAGGCTGCCCGACTAGCTACAGAGCTAGACTTCGTCGACAAGGTCTTCTTCGTCGTCGACCGTAAGGACCTCGACTATCAGACGATGAAGGAGTACCAGCGCTTCTCACCCGACAGTGTCAATGGCTCAGAGAGCACCGTTGGACTTAAGCGTAATATCGAGCGAGATGACAACAAGATCATCGTGACGACGATCCAGAAGCTCACCCGCCTGATGAAGACTGAGCCCGATCTTGAGATCTACCAGCGTCAGGTAGTCTTCATCTTCGACGAAGCCCACCGCTCCCAGTTTGGGGAGGGGCAACGCCTCCTGAGTAAGCGCTTCAAGAAGTACTGTCAGTTTGGCTTCACAGGTACCCCGATCTTCACTGATAATGCTCTAGATGATCGGACGACGGCGGATATCTTCGGGCGAGAGCTACACAAGTATGTCATCACCGACGCTATACGCGATGAGAAGGTACTGAAGTTCAAGGTTGACTACAATGACGTGCGTCCACGCTTCAAGCAGATCGAGCAGGAGCAAGATGTGCTCAAACTCAATAGCACCGAGTACCGCAAGGCACTCTTTCACCCCGAGCGTATCCATGAGATCACGAGCTACATCCTAGAGAACGTTGCCCGCAAGACACACCGTACCCTAGACAATAGGGGAGGCTTCAATGCAATGTTTGCCGTCAGTAGTGTCGAGGCAGCCAAGCTCTACTATGAGGAATTCCACCGTCAACAAGAAGGACGATCAAAGCGCCTACGTATAGCTACTATCTTCTCCTTTGCTCCCAACGAAGAGCAGTCTCAGGCAGGAGAGATCTCCGAAGAGAACTTCGAGCCTGAGGACATGAAAGACCTGACGAGTAAGGAGTTCCTGCAGAGAGCTATCGGCGACTACAACCAGATGTACCAGACGAACTATAGCATCGATAGCTCCTCCTTCCAGAACTACTATCGTGACCTCGCCCAGCGCATGCGAGATCAGCAGGTGGATCTACTGATCGTCGTGGGGATGTTCCTCACAGGCTTCGATGCACCCCGACTCAACACACTCTTTGTCGACAAGAACCTTCGCTACCACGGACTGATCCAAGCCTTCTCCCGTACTAATCGCATCTATGACTCGACGAAGAGCTTCGGGAATATCGTTTGCTTCCGTGATCTGGAGCAGGCAACCATCGAAGCGATCACCCTCTTCGGCAATCAGAATACGCGAAGTGTCATCCTCGAGCACCCCTTTGGTGACTACTTGGATGGCTACCATGATGACGCCACGGGTAAGGACTTCAAGGGCTATGCCGAGGTGGTGAGTGAGCTGCGTGAGCGCTTCCCCGATCCCGTCTCCATCGAGACGGATTCCGATAAGTTTGCCTTTGTCAAGCTCTTCGGTGAGTACCTCCGTCTGGACAACACCCTGCAGAACTACGACGAGTACACCGCGCTGCGTGAGCTGCAGACGCTCCCCAGTGACGACCTCGAGGCGCAGGCCGCCCTGCAGGCTAAGTACGATCTGAGTGATGAGGCTATGGAGCACCTGCGCGGTCAGGAGGTGATCTCCGTGCGTGACGCCCAAGACTACCGCTCGGCCTACAATGATATACGTGACTGGATCCTCCATGGTCGTGAGCCGAAGGAGCGAGAGGAGAGCCAGCTGGACTGGGATCAGATCACCTTCGAGGTC
>QWCI01002012.1_pt1 | contig 10058 bp, 12 predicted proteins | sample 1972541 | NCBI WGS metagenome assembly QWCI01 (sample SAMN09866712, study PRJNA288562) | Human oral metagenome isolate term3_saliva, whole genome shotgun sequencing... | isolation source: mouth | host: Homo sapiens | place: USA: California | reverse complement strand
AACTTTATCTTCTATTGATGGACAATATCTTGGACCTTTACCTTCAATTTCTCCTCTAAACATTGGTGATAAGTTTAAATTTTCTCTTATTAACTTATGAGTTTCTTCATTTGTGTATGTTAAATAGCAATTCACTTTATTTTCAATTGGCTTTTCTGTTTCAAAAGAAAAAGGTTCAATATTTTCATCATTTTCTTGTATTTCCATAACTGAAAAGTCAATACTTCTCTTATTTACTCTTGCAGGTGTTCCAGTCTTAAATCTTATCATATTTATCCCTAAGTTTCTTACTATTTCAGATAACTTATTTGATGCTGCTACACCATCTGGACCTGAATCAATAATATTATCTCCTACATAGATCCTTCCTTTTAAATATGTTCCTGTTGCTAATATTATAGCTTTAACATTATATTTTGCTCCTAAATTTGTGATAACAGATTCTACTTTCTTTCCTTCTTTATCTAATAAAATATCAACAATTTCTCCTTGTTTTACATATAAGTTTTCTGTTTCTTCTAAAACTTTCTTCATATATTCATGATATTTTTTTCTATCTATTTGTGCTCTTAAAGATTGAACTGCAGGTCCTTTTGAGCTATTAAGCATCTTTATTGCAATTGCCGAATCATCCGCAGCTCTACCCATTTCACCTCCGAAGTGCATCTATTTCTTTTACTAAATGTCCTTTAGATGTTCCTCCTATTGTTGGATTACATGGCATATTTGCAATACATTCTAAACTTATACTAAATATAAGAGTTTTTGCTCCAAGTCGTGCTGATGCAAGTGCTGCCTCAATCCCTGCATGACCTGCTCCAATTACTGCTACATCATAATCTCCTGCATTATACATTATTATTCCCTTCTTTCTATTCTATGATTAATTTTATTCTCACATTATTTACCTAAGCAAAAATTTTTAAAAATTTCATTTAAAACTTCTTCCTTTACATTTTCCCCTGTTAATTCATTAATCTTATTAATAGTATCTCTAATATTCTCAGAAACCATATCAATTGGTATTAACTCTAAATCTAACAATATTTGTTCTATAATTCTAATAACATCTGTTATAACCCTTTTTTGTCTTTCATGGATAATTATTATATCATTATTTTTATTTATCTTTAAAAATTCTGTTTTTTTTGTAAGCCATTCTATTACTTCATCTATTCCCTCTTTTTCTGACATTGAAGTAAATATATATTCTTTTTTCACATTTTTTATTTCTTCTGGAATATCTTCATTTCTTAATAAATCACATTTATTTAATAATATAAGACTTTCTTTTTCTTTTATAATTTCTAAGATTCTAAAATCATTTTCATTAAATGGTTTTGATATATCAAATATGGCTATTATAAGATCACTTTTTTTAGCAATATCTATTGCCCTTTCTATCCCTATTTTTTCCACTTTTTCATCTGTTTCTCTAATTCCTGCAGTATCTATTATCTTAATATTTATTCCATTAATATTAAGATCTTCTTCTATACTATCCCTTGTAGTACCTTCAATTTCTGTTACTATCGCTCTTTCCTTATTTAATAGATTATTTAAAAGTGATGATTTACCAGCATTAGGTCTTCCTATAATAGAAACCTTTATCCCATCTATTATTTTACTTCCAACATCAAATGTTGATTCAAATTTTTTTAGTTCTGATAAGATCTTAGAGATTGTTTCTACTATTTCTCCCTTGTCTTTTTCTTCTGTATCATATTCTGGATAATCTATATTTACCTCTAAATGCATTAATATATCCATAAGTTTTTCTTTAATATTTACAATCTTATTATATAATTTACCTTGTAATAATTCACCAGATATTCTTAATTCTTCTTCACTTTTAGCATTTAATATTGTTGCTATTGACTCAACTTTTGTAAGATCTATTCTTCCATTTAAGAATGCTCTTTTGGTAAATTCACCTGGTTGTGCTAGTATTGCTCCACTTCTCAACACTAAATCTAATATTTCTTTCATTACAATACTTCCACCATGTGTATTTATTTCTACTAAATCTTCCCTAGTATAACTATTTGGTGATTTAAAAAAAGAGACTAAAACCTCATCAATCATTCTATCTTCTTCATATATTTTCCCATATATAATTGTATTTGGAACTATATCTTCTATTTTTTTAACTTTTTTACTCTTGAATATTTTTAAAAGAACATTAAATGCTTGATCTCCTGTTATTCTTATTATACCTATTCCACCAAGTCCAGGTGCTGTTGATATTGCTGCTATTGTTTCCATAATTACCTCACTATTATAATAAAATTAGCAAGACACCTAGAGGTGCCTTGCCAATTTACTATTGTTCACCATTTTTAGGTTTTATTACTATATACCTATTAGGCTCTTTTCCTTCACTTTTAGTTTTTACATTTTCTTTTTGTAAATATGCATGTATTATTCTTCTTTGATATGAATTCATAGGTTCTAATGCAAATGGCATACCATGTTTCATAACATAATTTAATCCATATTCTGCTTTTTTAATAAGTTTTCTTTCTCTAATTTCTTTATAACCTGCAATATCTGTATAAACCTTGATATTCTTATAATTAGAAATTATATTTTTTAAAAATTTTTGTAATTCTTCTAATGTATGTCCTTCTCTACCAATCCATTTCGGATTTTCATCTGAACTTACATTTACATAAATCTTTCTTCCTGAAACCTTTATATCATATTTAAATTCTGAGCTCTTATATATATTAACTAATGAATCTAAAAAATCACAAATTACAATTTTAGCATTTTGTACATCTTCTACCTTAAATCTATTTTTTTCTACTTTTTCTTCAATTATTTCAACTTTAATAGTTGACTTTTCTTTGTCTAAAATACTAAACATCGTTTTATGTGTATTTTCTGTCTCTACCTCTTCAATAATTAATGCTTCTTGATCTATCCCCAGCTCATTTTCCGCTTTTCTTATTGCTTCATCTTTGTTTATCCCTTTAAATTCATATATTTCCATATTTACACCTTACCTTTGGCATCTTTTTCTAATTTCTTATTTACAATCTCCTTAAGTAAATATATCTTTCCTATATCAACCATACTATTAAATGCCCAATATATTGATATTCCAAGTGATGTTACCATTGATACACTAAAAATCATTATAGGTAATATATATTTCATCATCTTATTACTTGTCATCATTGCATCTTGGAAATCTTCTCCTGTAAACTTATCATCATCTTGTTCTTTTTTCTTATTAGGTTCATCATTAGATTCCACTACTTTAACAACATTTTTTTCCTTATCTTTACTTTGCTCTCTTATATGTTCCATATCTTTTTGAGCAACTCCAAAGCTTATAAATGACATAACAATATATAATACTGGAATTGAAATGATACCTAAATTCTTAGGATCTTTTAAATCATTTATACTCTTTATTGTTTCTGAAGGTATACTTGTTAAATCTAGTCCTAAAAATTCCATATTTATTTTAACAGAATCATCTTTATTTCCAAGTTCCTTAATAATAACCATTTCTTTTTGTCTAATATCTTTTTGAGCTTCTTTTTTAGCCTCTTCTTCTGACTTACCTTCTGATGTTAATTTAGCAACTCTTGCTTCTACTATTTGTGAATATTTACTATCTATTTGTTCATTAGTTAATCCCTTAATATATTTAAGAGGACTCATAACTACAACTATTATTCCTATCATTACTAAAAGCTGAATTATTACCATCAAACATCCGCCAAGTGGTGCCATTGGCGACATGCCTTCTTCTTTATAAAGATCTATCATCGCCTGATTAAAAGCTTGTTGATTATTTTTATATTTTTCCTGTATTTTCTTTTGTTTATCTGCTATCTTAGATGTTTTAATATTAGTAATTCTACCTTTTACTTCTAATGGAAACATTAAAACTTTTATAATTAATGATAATATTATAATAGATAATCCAAAATTCCCTATCAGTGAATAAATAGCACTCAACATAGCTCCTATAATTGTTGCAACTTGTTCCATTAACCCCTCACTTTACTGGATCATAACCACCTTTAGAAAATGGATTGCATCTTAATATTCTCCATATTCCCATAGCAATCCCTTTAATTATTCCATGTTTTTCAATCGCTTGTATTGTATATTCTGAACATGTAGGATAAAATTTACAGCCTATATCTTTAGAGTTTAAACATCTTATATGTTTTTGATAAAATCTTATTAATTTTATAATCCATTTTTTTAACATGATCATCCTTTATCTATATACATATCTAATTCATAAAATGCTTTTCTTATATCACTATATATATCATTATAATTAACACTATCTGTATTAAAACATATTATTATATTATAATGTTGTTTCAATTTTTTTTCTTCTAATCGATATACTTCTCTTATTACTCTTTTAACTCTATTTCTTAGTATTGCACTTTTAATATTTTTTTTAATTGCAATTCCCATTTTATTTTTTTTCTCTTTATTATTAGTAATAAAAACTCTAACTGTTTTTTTATTTACTTTTTTACCCTTTTTTATAATCCATCTAAATTGGTAATTTTTTTTAATTGTTTTTTCTTTATTCATTATGCACTAAGTACTTTTCTGCCTTTTCTTCTTCTTGATCTTAATACTCTTCTACCATTTGCTGTAGACATTCTCTTTAAAAATCCATGAACTTTTTGTCTATGTCTTTTTTTTGGTTGAAATGTTCTCTTCATAAATTCCTCCTTCTTTCAAACTTTATTTTACATCTTTTATTTAATATAAAATAATTATAATACTCTAAAAGTATACTATATTAGAACTTGTAATGTCAAGGTTTCTTTTCTAATGTAACTAGTAAAATTCATAAAAAATATAATCAAATAGATGAAAGGATAACTCAGAATTTTTATTTTTTCTGAGTTATCCTTTCATCTATATTTTTTCATATATTACAAAATCCCATTTATTATGTTTCTCATTCTTTATAATTCTCCATTTTGTGTAATCTATTTCTGGAAAATATGTATCAGCCTCTTTATTTTCATAATTAATATGACTTATATACAATTTTTTAATAATATTTCTATCTAAAAATTGCTTGTATATTTCTCCACCTCCTATTATAAATATCTCTTCTTCAGTATCGATATATCTTTGTATAAAATCTTGCAAACTATTATATACTTCAACATTATAATCCATATATTCTTTTTCAATTTTATACTTTTTTATCTTATCTCTACTTAAAATAACATTTTTTCTAGCAGCCAATGGTTTCCCTATGCTTTCAAATGTTTTTAATCCCATCACTACCATTTTACCTTTAGTGATTTTCTTAAAATTCTTTAAATCTTCAGGTATATGCCATAAGAGTCCATTATTTTTTCCAATTTCATTTTTCTTACCAATTGCAACTATAATTGAAAACATAAATATCATCTCCTTCTTTAATTTTAAACAAAGATTATTTGTATTCTATATTATATTCTTTAGTTCAACTCTATTAATATATATACTAATCATTTTATTATTTTTCAACACCCTTTTATAATAAAAAAGATATATAATTTAAAATTAAATCATATATCCCTTTTACACTCTTTGTTATTGTTATCTTTATCAAGAGAACAACTGTTCTTTAATTTTGTTTATACCTTACTTTATTATTAAACTTTCCCCATCCATTTCTTCAGGCTTTTCTATATTTAATAATTCCAGCATTGTTGGTACAATATCTGCAAGTTTACCATCTTTTCTTAATTTAACGTCTTTATTCTTATTTGATATAAATATAAATGGTACTGGGTTGGTTGTATGTGCTGTATGTGGTTCTCCTGTTTCAGGTTTTACCATTAAATCAGCATTTCCATGGTCTGCAGTTACTAATATATCTCCATCCATAGATAAAACTTTATCTACTATTTCTCCTAAACATTCATCAACTGCTGTACATGCTTTAACAACTGCATCTACAACTCCTGTATGTCCGACCATATCTGGATTTGCAAAATTTAATATTACAGTATCAACATGACCTTTATCTAATTCTTTTATTAAATTATCTTTTACTTCATATGCACTCATTTCTGGTTTTAAATCATATGTAGCAACTTTAGGTGAATGTGAAAGTAATCTTATTTCACCTTCATATGGTTCTTCTTTCCCTCCATTAAAGAAAAATGTAACATGTGCATATTTTTCTGTTTCTGCTGTTCTTACTTGAATAAGACCATTTTTAGCAACTACTTCTCCAAAACCATTAACTATTTTTTCTGGAGGATATGCAACAGGTGCTTCTATTTTTATATCATATTGTGCCATACATACAAACTTAGTATTTAAATATTCTCCTCTATCAAAACCTTTGAATTCTTTATCTACTATTGCTCTTGTTAATTGTCTTGCTCTATCAGGTCTAAAATTTGCAAATATAACTCCATCTTCTCTTTCAATTCTAGTATTTTCATCTGTATTTAAGATAAGTGGTAATATAAATTCATCTGTTACACCACTTTCATATGATTTCTTTACAGAATTTATTAAATCATCTGTCTTATCTCCTTCACCTTTAACTATAGCATTATATGCTTTTTCTGTTCTTTCCCAATTTGTATCTCTATCCATAGCATAATATCTACCAACAACTGTTACTATTTCTCCGAAGACCAATCTTCTTCAATTTTTTGTTTGTTTCTTCTAAATATTTAACTCCTCCTGTTGTTGACGTATCTCTACCATCTGTAATTGCATGTATATAAACTTTTTCAACGCCTTTTTTCTTTGCCATATCAACAAGTCCTATTATATGGTTCATATGTGCATGTACACCACCATCTGATAATAACCCTATTATATGTAATTTTTTATTATTTGTTTTAGTATAATCCATTACATCAACTAGAACTTTATTTTCTAATATTTTACCTTCTCTTATTTCTTTAGTTATCTTAGGTAATAATTGATATACTACTCTACCTGCTCCTATATTCAAATGTCCAACTTCTGAATTACCAAATTGCCCTTCTGGCAATCCTACATATTCTCCATCTGCTCTCAATTCAGTATATGGATATTCTTCTTTATATCTCATAAAGTTTTTGGGATTTGCTATTCTTATCCCATTTACTTGTTCTAAATGATTGTTTACCCCCCAACCATCTAATATGACTAATACTACTGGTTTTTTCATTTTTACACCTCTCCCTCTTTACATATATATTAAGATATTTATATCATATTAAATATTAATTACCTATTATCTAGTATAGTTATAAAGAACAACTGTTCTTTATAACTTTTCCTTCAAATTAAATATATTTGACTATTATATAATTTATATAAATCCAGTTTTTATAATTATTCTAACAATTATACCAAATATACATGTTTAGCTATATTTTATTATATCTTTAATTAATATAATCATATACAAATTAATTATATATAATATTCTTTATAATTTCTAGTATTGATATTGCCTTTTTAATCTTGAGTAAATAAACACTAAATAACTATATATTTTTATTATTTATTATATATATTAACCTACACTAATTTTTTATTTTTCTTATAATCATTTACTTTTTCAATAGTTATCCACATAGTTATCCACATTTTCAAAATCAATATAATCTCTTGTAAATTATAGTTTTTCGGACTTTTGTGTGGATAACTTCTTGACTTTTATCATACTTAATTATATGATGACTTTAGTAAATTTAAAATACTATTTTATCTATAAAGAAAGGAGGGAAACTAAAAAATGTATAATGATAAATATGAACTTTTAAAAAGTGCTAAAGAACAATTTTCTGAAATTTTGCCTACTTTTGCATATAATTTAATTGTAAGACCTTTAGAAATAGAAGAATATACTGATAATCAAATTATATTAGTAGTTCCACAAGAATCACAATCTAATTTAATTCAAGAAGAAAAAAAACAAAGAGAAAGAAGTAAGGTTATCGAAGTTTCCGAAAATTATTCAAATCTAAATCCTAATTATACATTTGAAACATTTGTTGTTGGTAGCAATAATAGTATTGCTGCTGCTGCTGCTGAACAAGTTGCAAAAGGTGGAATTACTAGCCTTAACCCATTATTTATATATGGTGGACCAGGACTTCGGGAAAACTCACCTTATGCAAGCTATTGCAAATGATATATTAAAAAATAAGCCAAATACAAAAATTCTTTATGTATCATCTGAGAAATTTTTAAATGAACTTATAAATTCAATTAAAAACCGTTCTTCAGATACTGAAGAATTTCGACAAAAATACAGAAGTGTTGATGTTCTAATAATGGATGATGTCCAATTTTTATCAGGAAAAGAAAGTGCACAACAAGAACTTTTTAATACTTTTAATGATCTTCATTCAAAAGGAAAACAAATTGTTCTTTCAGCAGATAAAGCACCTAAAAATATACCAGTACTTGAAGAGAGGCTAAAATCTCGTTTTAATCAAGGTGTTATTGTAGATATAGGTCAACCAGATTTTGAAACTCGTTTAGCAATACTTAAAGTTAAATCTGAAGAAAAAAATATTATAATAGATGATAATATTCTTTCATTAATTGCAGATAAGATTGATACAAATATAAGAGACTTAGAAGGTGTTCTTAATAAAGTTGTAGTTATTGCATCATTCACAAAAATGCCAATAACAAGAGAAATTACAGAAAAAGCTATAAATGAGATATCATTAGAACGTGAAAATTCAATAACACCTGATGTTATACTTGATGTTATAGCTAAATATTTTAATATACAAAAGAAAGATCTACTTTCTACCAAGAAATCACAAGAAATAGTTTTTCCAAGACAGATAGCTATGTATCTTTGTAGATCTGAATTAAATCTTCCATATAAAAAGATAGGAGATATATTTGGAAAAAAAGATCATACTACAATAATGCATGCTGAAGCAAAAATCAAAAATTCTATAACTATGGAAAAAAATACCAAATTAATTGTGGAAAGTGTGGAAAACATTTTAAGATCAATAAATGAGTAATACCAAGCATTAAGCTTAAGTATACATAACTTTTTTAAAAGTAGAAGCCACAAACCCTTGATTTCCCTAAGAAAGTTATCCACATTAAAATGTGGACAACTATGTGGATAACCACTCACTAAATGTGGATAACTATTTTTATGTGGAAACTGTGGATAACATTATAAAGATATCCACCAAGTTATCCACAGTAAAGATACTAGGGAAATAAGGACTAAAGTAGGTTTTCCACAATATCCACATAACCTACTACTACTACTACTAATTAATAAATAAAATTAAACTAAAAACAAAAGGAGATATTCATGAAATTTATAAGCGAACAAACTCAATTATTAAAAGCAATAAATTCTGTAATAAATGGTATATCATCTAAAAGAGATACAATATTAGAAGGTATATTAATACAAACATTAGACAATTCTATAAAATTTAATACATATAATGAAGAAATTGGAATTGAATACACAATAAAAGCAAATATTGTGGAAAAAGGAAGTACTGTTATAAAAGCACATACTTTTGCAGAAATAATTAGAAGATTACCAGATACAGATATAAATATTACATTAGATAAAGAAAATAATTTACTTACTATTGAATGTGAAGGATCATGTTATAAATTAAGTACATTAAGACCAGAAGATTTTCCGGAAATACCACAAGTACAAATAGAAAATAGTATTGAAATATCACAAAAAGATTTAAAAAATATAATTAAGCAAACAATATTTGCAGTTGGAACAGATGAAAAGAGAAAGTTATACACAGGAAGTTTATTTGATGTGGATAATACAACACTTAATGTTGTTTCAATTGATGGATATAGACTTGCGATAAGAAAAACAGAAGTTATTTCAGATAGTTCTTTTAAAATGGTAATACCTGGAAAGACTTTAACAGAAATATCAAAAATTATAAATGATTCATTTGATATGGTTAAAATTGGTTTTTCTAATAATCAAGGAATATTTGAATTTGAAAATGGTAAACTTACTACAAAATTATTAGAAGGAGAATTTTTAAATTATAAGGACATAATTAAAACTCCAACTGAAACTAGAA
>QWCI01001288.1_pt1 | contig 10060 bp, 8 predicted proteins | sample 1972541 | NCBI WGS metagenome assembly QWCI01 (sample SAMN09866712, study PRJNA288562) | Human oral metagenome isolate term3_saliva, whole genome shotgun sequencing... | isolation source: mouth | host: Homo sapiens | place: USA: California | reverse complement strand
ACATATTTTCTTTTTCTTGTAATTTTAATGTATCTATCTTATACTGATATGATTTTGTTTCAAAATCACTATATAGATTTCCTTTTATTCCTTCTATAAAATAATTCTTATAATTATAATATCTGTAAATACTCAACTCTCTTACAAAATATGTTTTATAAAATATAAATATATTAAACACAAATAAGATAATTATATTTATATATCCTACTTTTCTATGATTTAACTTTATTTCTTTTTTACTAAGCGTTTTTAATTCTCCAATTGAAGAAATGGAAATTGCAAATCCTACTGAAAAATAAGATAATAATCTTTGCAATATTGGTAACCCATCTAAAACAAAAAATAAACAATATATTATTGATAAATTTTGTAGATACCTCTCTTTCTTTTTTGAAAATTGATAAGAGTAAAAATTTATATATAAATATACAAGAGAAATTAATAATTTAAGTATACTTCTTGAAAAAGAAATCTTTCTAAATCCATAAAGTGGATGATTAATATAATACATATACTTAGATAGTATTGATATAGACATTAATTTTTCAGAGATACTAGGTATTATTAAAACAATTAGATAACTAACTAGCACTAAATATAATACTTTTCTTCTTTTTATTGTAAATTTATCTAAAAAATAAAAAAATATACAAATATAAGCTGAGTTATGAAATTGAGCTGCTAGCATTATTAATAGAAAATACTTTATAAATTTTTTCTTTTCAATATAATTAAAAGCTAATACTACTATTGAAGTTGCTAAAAATTGTCTCATTATTGGTTCCATAGAAAACCCAAAAAGTATATTTACTATAAGTATATAATAAGCCACAAAATAATTATCTGACTTTCTCTTTACAAATCTTAATATAATAAATATACATATTGTTAAGACTATTCCTGAAAACATTTCATAACTAAAGCCTAATTTATAAAAAAATATATTTAGTAGAATATATCCTTTTTCAGATAAAAAAGGAATCTCTCTTCCATTATATAAATCTTGAAGACCTATTTTGGGGATAAAATTATCATAAAAATCTTGATAATTAAGCCAGTCTGACCCCATCTGATAATTAAATGCTAAAACAAAAATAATCATAAAAATAATAAAGTAACCTCTTTTTTCTTTTTTATTTTTTTTCAGATCATATTTTAATGCTCCAAAAAATAAAATAAAAAATATTACTGCATAATACACCATTTATCTTACTCACTCCTTATTTTTATAAATTTTTGCTTTAACTCTAATAAAACAGATTTATAAATAAGTAATACTAATATTATTAATAACACTCCTAATAAAATAGTATATTTAAGGTTATTATAAAATGATAAATACAGTGCATAGCATAACAATAAAGCTATTACTGTATAAATCCTTTTTAAATTAAAACCAAAATTTATTAATTTTATTGAAAAATAAGTTCTAAAAGAAAAAAATATTATATAAGAAATTCCAGTTGAAATAGCTGCTCCTTTTGCACCATATTTTGGAACTAATAATATATTTCCTGCTATATTGAATATAGCTACAATAATTGAAATATATAAAAAATATTTACTTTTTTTCTTAAAACCTATCCCCATCATTGTTGTTTCTGATATCAAATACATAATAGGAACAAATATTAACATTGGCACTATAAATAAAGAGTCATAGTATTTTTCTCCTAATAAGATAATTATAATATTTCTAGTAGCTAATATTGTGATTCCTATCAAAAAAAAGATTAATGATAAATAATCATTTGCTTTTTTATAGAATACTAAATCATCTGGATTTTTTGAATATCTTTCATATATAAATGGTGTCCAAAATGATGTAAATCCAGTTTGAATTACAGAAATTACTGAAACTATTCTAAATGCCCCTGAATATAAACCTAGCTCTTTAAGATTAGAAAATATTTTTATAGTAATTTTATCTGAAGATGCGAAAACCCAAGTTAAAGCTAGTGTGAGAACTAGTGGGGCAGAAAAATTTAACAATTCTTTTTTTTCTATTTTTCTTTTTCCTGATAACTTCCAAATCTTCTTTTCAAGTATTATCATAAAGAATGAAGTAATAAGAGTCGAAAATAATGTTGCTAAAACTATTACTTTATAATCATTACCATAAATTTTAAAAAAAAGAACTATAAAAGAAAACTCTACTACTTTTATAAGGATATAAAAAAAGGAGTAAAGTCCTCCTTTTTGTTGCATTCTCACTACTAAAAATGCAAATGACTTTATAATTAAAGATATTATACTAAATACCACTATTAACCATATCGCTTTTTCTTTCTTTCCTAATATAAATATTGATATTTGATTCCTAAAAATAAAAATAATAAGAGATGAAAAAATTGTTATAAATACAGGATAGTATAAGCAGTCCTGTAATAGTTTTCCTCTTTCCTCTTCTTCAACTTCATAAAAAAACCTAACAAAACTTTGATCTAAAGCTAAAGAACAAAAAACAACTAACATTTCAACAATAATTGAAATCAAAGAAGCTATTCCATATTGTTCAGGAGATAACATTCTTGTGACTATTGGCACTGTTAATAGACCTATTAAAGCATTTACATATCCACCTATAGAAAATGAAAGAAATTTTTTTATCAAATTATTTTTTAACATAAAATTCCTTTATCTTTGATGATACAAATTCTACATCTTCTTCCTTTAATCCATAATAAAGAGGTAATCTTAAAAGTCTTTCACTTTCTTTTGTTGTATATCTGTCCTCACCATGAAATCTACCAAACTTCAATCCTGCTTCTGCTGAATGAAGTGGAATATAATGAAATACTGCATTTATATCATTTTCTTTTAAGAAATCAATCAAACTTGTTCTTTCGTCTAAATCTTTACATTTTATATAAAACATATGAGCATTATGCTTACAATCTTCTGGTATATATTGTAATTCTATTAAATTTTTATCTGCTAATTCTTGTAATAATTCTTTATATTTATTCCAAGTATTCATTCTATCATTATATATTAAATCCGCATTTTCAAGCTGTGCATATAAGTAAGCAGCATTTAGCTCACTTGGCAAATATGATGACCCTTTATCAACCCAAGTGTATTTATCAACTTGTCCTCTAAAAAAACGACTTCTATTCGTTCCTTTTTCTCTTATTATTTCAGCTTTTTCAATATTTTCTTTGTTATTTATAAGTAAAGCTCCTCCTTCACCCATAGAATAATTTTTTGTTTCATGAAAACTAAAACACCCATATTCTCCAATAGTTCCAAGGGGTTTTCCTTTGTATTCAGACATTACTCCTTGAGCTGCATCTTCTATAACAATTAGATTGTATTTTTTAGCTATTTCCATTATTCTATCCATATTACAAGCAACACCAGCATAATGAACTGGAAGTATAGCTTTTGTTTTTTCAGTAATAGCATCCTCTATTAAATTTTCATCCATATTCATTGTTTTAGGATTTATATCTATAAAAACTATCTTTGCTCCTCTTAAAACAAATGGATTTACTGTAGAAACAAATGTAAATGAAGGTGCAATAACTTCATCTCCTTCTTTTATATCAGTTAATATTGCTGTCATTTCTGTTGCATGAGTACATGATGTTGTTAGAAGAACTTTTTCTACATTGAATCTTTTTTCCATCCATTCACTACATTTTTTTGTAAAAAAACCATCTCCACAAATTTTATGATTTTTTTCTATTGCTTCTTTTACATATTCTAACTCTTTTCCAACATATGGTGGAATATTAAATAGTATCATACTTTCCTCCAATTAAATTTCTTCAATCTCTCCTGTAAATATATAATTTACAGCTTCTTTTCCAACATTAAATAAAACATCTAATATAGTAACAAAATGATTAAACTCCCCATTTACTTGAGAGTACTCAGGATAATCATATTTTATATATGCTAGTTTAATTCCATTTTTTTCAAATTTTTCATTCACTATATAATCTTTGGCTGCAGGTCCAGATAAATAATAATCACCTTTTAAGGCTTTCACTATTTCTATTAATTTATCATCTTTTGTCCCTGTTGTATTTAAATCTTTTGAGTTTACAAACTCTGTTTTTATTCCTAATTCTCTTGCTATTAAAGTATTCGTAAAAATATTGAACTCAGATAGATTAGTCCATTTTTTTTCTAAATAAATTTTTTCTAAAAGCCATTTATAATCTCCAAAATACTTAGCTCTTTTATAATATTGTGTTATTGTTTTATAGTGTTTTTCTTGCCAATTATCATCTTGTGAAATTTCTATTTCACATATTTTTGTTCCTCTTGGAGCTTTTTTTACTGGAATAGTTAACCAAACTTCTCCTTCAGAAGTTTTTATCTTATTTCTAGTTCTCCAATCCCTTTTTGTAAAATCTACATCTTCAAAAAAAACAAAAGTATCAACCTTATTCATCATATCAAATACACCTTTCCAAGGTATATAATTTGATTGAAGTATTGCTATTTTTTTCATAATTATTCCTCTTCCAAAACTGCTAAACCTATTCCTGTTTTCCCATAACCATTACCATTGTATAACATATATAATTTATCATTATATTCAAATACATATGGATAACAAACCATTTCAGAATCCCAACCTGATTCAGAACAAGAAAAATTGCTTTCTTTTACTATCCATTTATCTAAATTATCTGCTTCTGCATAACCTATTTTATACTTATCTTTATTTCCTCTGTAAGAATACCACATTCTCCATTTATCTTTCCATTTTATAACTACTGGTCTAGAGAAAGCCTGAGCTTTACCAATTTCATATGGAATACATTTTTTTCTATTATCAAAATTTTTCCCATCCTCACTTATAGCTAAATTTATAATATGTAACATTTCACCATTTCCAAAATCCCAAGTATCTGTTGAGCCATACCACATATAATAATTATCATTTTCTTTAATTACAAATGGATAAGATAAACTAACTTTATCTATATTATCATTCACAGACATTAAAAATCCATTGTCTCTTACCATAGTATTATTTTCTAAATTTAATCTGGCTCTTGCTATATCACCTCTCCAATGTTGTCCTTGAGGTATTTGCCATGCCATATAATACATATATTTTTCACCTAATATCTCTATTATATTTCCTATTCCTATTCCACTTGAGTCAACTTCATCTCCGCTTCCATGGAGCATAACAGGTTTTTCGTTTATACCTATTATTTTATTTTCGTTCATTGAATAATCAAAAGAACCTACATTTGATTTTCCTTCTATATCTCTAGTTGAAAAATATACTCTTATTTCATTAGAATTTAATTTTATACAAACAGGATTTGCTGAATGACTAGCATTCCAACTTTTTTGATTTTTTTCATCTATCTCAAATATTTTACCTAATTTTTTCCATTTCATATTTATATCACCTCTAAGAAATTTTTAAATCTGTACTTTTTTTATTTATTTTTATTGCTTCAGCTGATAGATATACTCCATATTCTTCTGTATTTTTAGAAATCCAAGAACCTGCTCCCAATAATGTCTTATATTTTATTATTATATGATCTCTTAATGTGCTGTTAACTCCTATAAAACAATTATCCTCTATGATACATCTTCCTGATATAACTACATGTGAAGTAATAAAACAGTTATTTCCTATTTTTCCATGATGTCCTATATGATTTCCACTCCAAAGTACATTATTGTTTCCAATTTCTACAAAAGGTTGAACCGTATTATCTTCTAATATAAAATTATTTTCTCCTATTTTATCTGTAAAAATATTAGCTTTAGAGCTTATATAACTAACATATTTATATCCTCTTTTTTTTCCTTCTAAGTATATTTTTTCTCTTACTTCATTCATAGCGGTATAACCTACTGCTATAAATAAATAAAATTCTTCAGGAGGATAAATTTTTTCAAGATTTTCAAATTCAACAACAGGAATTCCCTTAAATTCTTTTTCAATTAAATATTCTTTTTGTACAGTAAAAGCTACTACCTCATAATCATTTTCATATTTTTCATCATTTTCAAAATAATATTTTGCTAGTTCTCCATTGTCTCCTATCCCAAATATAACTACTCTCTTCAAAATTTCCTCCTTTATCTACTTTTAATTTTCAAATATATTTTCCCATTGCTCTATCAACATTTCTTCTGAAAAATTTTCTTCTATTATTCTTCTATTATTTTCTAAAGTATTCTCATCAAATTCCTCCAAATCTACAAGTTTATCAAAAGACCTTACTTCTATTCCCATTGCTTTTAATGTTTGATATGTTGTAACTTTTTCCTTTAAATAAACTGTTTTTTTCATACTCAAAAGAGAAGTAATATTTCCAAAAGCCTGTTGTCTATCATGAGCAAAAATTGCTATATCTAATGAAGATAAAAAATTCATATATTCATCAAATTTCATAAAATCTAAAACTGGATAAAATTTGTCATTAAATACCTCTATACCTTTATCTATTACCTTTTTATTGTACTCTTTATTTCCACCATAAGATAGAATACAAAATAGTTTTATATTCATATCCTTAAACTTTGATAATTTTTCTAAAATTTCAAAATGATTATTTGAAGGATCTGCTGAATTACCAATTTGAATCCATAATTCCTCCTTTTTTTCTCTTCCTATTTCATTTTTTTTATATAAGTTACTTGGATAAGTAAAAGAACTATAAAATTTACCTTTGGCTTTAAAATATTCTTGGGCTAATTTAAATTCCCCTTTTATATAAGATATATATCCTTTCATATTACCTTTTACATAATCTTCTATTTTGTAAAAAAAACTTTTTTTCTTTCTATCATTATAAGAGTACAAATCTCCGCCCCACATAATCCAATAAGATTTTTTTAAAAAGAATCTAAAAATATATAGAAATATTATCATTTTTTTATTAAATAGACCATGTATAAATATTTTTTGAGCCTTTAAACCATAAATTGTAAATTTTATTATAAAAAATATATTTTCTATTAAACTTTTTCCATTTTCTTTAGTATACAAAAATTTATGTTCTTTTTTATCAAAATTTTCTTCTACAAATTCTATAAAATCAGTATAAATTCTTGAGTTTGGTCCAATATGCAAATACTTCATATCCTTATCCTTTTAAATTAATATTTTTCATATCCAAAGTTGAAAACTCTTTAAATTCATCAAATTTTATGGCCATTCCTGTTTTTTGAGATTTATATGCAGCTAATATTATTTTTACTGCATTTAGTCCTGCTATTCCATTTACAAGTGGCTCTCTATTTTCATCTAAAGCATCAACAAAATCTTTATACAATGCTTCATGTCCATAACCATAAACTGAGTTAGGATCTCCACAGTCAATAGATAAATATTCTTGTTCGTTGTCTCCTTCTACTCTCCAAGTATTTATTTTATTAACAGCCATTCCTCCTATAACTACTGTTCCTTTTTCTCCAGTTATAGTTAAAGTTTCTTCAAGATTTTTAGGATAAACTATAGCACTTCCTTCAATAGTTGCTATCTTACCAGATTTATATCTGATTAAAATAACTCCATAATCTTCTGCTTCAATGTTTCTAATATAATTTGAAGTTTGAGCATATACAGTATCTATTTCATCATCCATCATCCAATTTATTAGATCTATATTATGAATACATTGATTCATTAAAGTTCCACCATCTAAAGCCCATGTTCCTCTCCATGGAGCTTGAAGATAATAATTATCATCTCTAGTCCATAAAATTCTTGCCATACCATTAAATATTCTTCCCAATCTATTTTCTTTTATAGCTTTTTTCAAAAGTTGAATAGGATAATTGAATCTATTTTGGTGACTAGCAGCTAATTTTAAATTATTTTTCTTTGCAGTATCAACTAATTTTTGAGCACCTTCTATTGACATAGCTAATGGTTTTTCAATTATAAGATTAACTCCATTTTCAAGAAAATATGATCCTATTTCTTCATGATAACCGCTTTCTGTTGAGATAATTGCTATATCAACTTTATTGTCTTTTAATATTTCTTTATAGTCTTTATATTTTAATATTGTATTTTCTTTTTCTACTTTCTTATTATATGTTTTTTCAGTTTCAAACATCTTTTCTTCTATAGGATCACATAAAACAACTAACTTCATTCTATCATTATTTTTGGCAACTCCTTCTGCTATTTTATGAGATATTCTTCCACAACCTATAATCGCTATATTATACATTTTTATCCTCCAATAAATTTAAAATTATTTTTTCAATTTTTTTAGATAAAACCTTTGTATCATAATTTTCTTCAACATACTTTCTTCCATTTTTTCCTAATACTTCTCTTTGGTCTTTAGACATACTATATAAAGATAGTACTGCATCCTTTATCTTTTCAATATTTTCTGCCTCTACTGAAATTCCAGCATTAGCTTCTTTTACCATATCATTTGCAACATTCCCAGAAAAGATAATAGGTTTTGATGAAGCAAAATACTCAAATATTTTATTGAAACTTATCCCATATTTATATAAAGGTGTATTTTTAGCTACAACAATCATAACATCACCATTTTTTAAAGTATTAGGAATTAAATTTTTATTTATCGGAGGATAAAATCTAACATTTTTTAAATTATATTCTTCAGATTTTTTTATAAGTTCTTCTTTTTTTTCACCTTCACCTATAAAATTAAATACTATATCATCATTTTTTATTAACTTTGCTACCTCTAAAATATTATCTAAACAATTTGCTGTTCCGTGTGCACCAGTATATAATATATTAAATTTATTTTCTAAAAGATTAATAGGAGACTTTTCTTCTAGTAAACTATCATATTTCTCTAAATCTACTCCATTAGATACTATCTCTACTTTCTTTTCATCTACACCAACCGAGATATAATAATCTTTATTTGCAGTTAGTGTTATTATTTTATCTGCATTTTTATATAAAACTTTTTCTATATAGGCAAATACTTTATACAAAATACTTTTTTTAGTTGTAGCTCCCATTGCAACCCATGTTTCAGGCCATAAATCTCTAATTTCTAATATAAATGGACATTTATATTTTCTAGCTAGATACATTCCTGCTAATCCATTAAAAGGGTGTGGACTTGAAGCATAAATTATATCTGGTTTATCTTTTAACTTTTTTGAAAAAAATAAAACTTTGAAAAAAAATTGAATCATTGATAACATACGAACTAGCTTACTTTTATATAAAATTCCAGATAGAATATGATATTTTATTCCTTCACTATTTATTAGTCTATATTTTTCACCTTTATTCAAAATTTCTTCTTTTCTATCATGAACAAAAGAACCACATATTACATCAATATTATATTCTTCTTTTGGAAAATTTTTAAATAAATCAAAATGTCTTCTCCAGTTACTTTTACCAGGAGGATAACTATATTGATTTATTAACCAAATATTAATCATTTCTTTCTCCTATATTTTTTTCAAATTTTCTATAAATTGCTTATGTGGAATTGCAAAATTACCAGTTACAACTTCATTATCTTTTACATCTTTAGTTACAACTGCTCCCATACTAACTTTTGAATTTTCTCCTAAAATTAAACCATTCTTGACTGTACAATTAGGTCCTAAATAAGAATTTTTACCTATTCTTGTTCTTCCTCCTATAAGAGTACATGCTACAACAAGGGTATTATCTCCTATTTTTACATCATGAGCAATATGAACTAGATTATCTACTTTTACATTTTTTCCTAGATAAGTCCTGTCAAACACACCTCTATCAACACATGTATTATTTTGTATTTCAACATTTTCTTCTATTAATACATCACCAGCAAAAGATATAGACAGTACTTCATCTCCAAATCTTGAAAATTCAAATCCATTTCCACCTATTCTGCTTCCTGAACGTATTATTGCTCCCTTTTTTATCATAACATTTTCATATATCGTTACATCTGCTTCAACAATAACATCATCTTCTATAATAATATTGTAACTTCCAATATTAGCTTTTTCAGAAATGTATGCTTTTTCAGAAATTTGATTATCTCTTTTAGTAAAATAAAAATCTTCTTTAACTAATTTATTATGTAGTTCAAAGAAATCTTTTCTTGGATTATTA
>QWCI01001710.1_pt1 | contig 10063 bp, 7 predicted proteins | sample 1972541 | NCBI WGS metagenome assembly QWCI01 (sample SAMN09866712, study PRJNA288562) | Human oral metagenome isolate term3_saliva, whole genome shotgun sequencing... | isolation source: mouth | host: Homo sapiens | place: USA: California | reverse complement strand
GCTTCTCACCACTGCTGGCATTTGTACTGGCCGTGATCCAAAAGAAATTGCTGACGAGATTGGCATGGGCGGCGGCGGAGCACTCAAGGCTTACGTCATTGATGCTGTTAACACCTACTTTGAGCCAATTCGTCAGAGGCGCGCAGAGTTTGCAGCTCAGCCGGACCTTATTCGAGACATCATCCACGACGGAAACGCTCGTGCAAACGTTATTGCTAACGCCACGCTTGACGAGGTTCGTGAGGCAATGGGGATGGTCTACTAAGTGTCTGAGCTCACCTTACACGTTGAACGTATGAGTTATGGCCCAGACGCCATCGCTCATACCCAAGAAGGTAAAACGGTGTTCATCTCTGGTGGCGCTGTCCCTGGAGATACCGTCAGTGTGCAGATTACCGAGGATACAGACAGGTTTTCTCGCGCACAGCTTGTAAAGGTCTTGGAAGCATCTGCGTTCAGAGAGCCATGCCCTAATCCCTTTGTAGCACTCACGGGTGCCACCCCTTGGGGCAACATTGTCTACGAGCAGCAACTTGTCGAGAAACGCAACGGTGTAGTCTCTGCTCTTGAACGCATTGGGCACTTTTCACACGACGATGTCTCTGAGCTGGTAAAAGATATTGTTTCCCCTGGTGAACCGTGGGGATACCGCAACAAAATTGAACTGGCGTTTAAGCGTAACGGCAATAAAACGCTGGTAGGCATGTATGCGCCTAACGGACAAGATATTGTTCGCATTAAAGACTGCCCGCTGTTGGATAAGAGCAATCAGAAGGCAGTCGGCGCTGTAAGCGGCGCTCTCTCCTACCTCTCGGGCTCTCACGAGCTTGATATAGAACGCATTGGCATCAGGGTGTCTAGACGCACTAAAGATTTTGAAGTGGCGCTTTGGACTGCTCCAAGCGGTTTTCCACGCGCACAGATTGCTCGCGTTTTAGGCGATGCCGTAAAGGCAACAAGTGTTGTTCGCGTAATGACCAAAGGCCCAAGTAAAGCTCGTCGTGTTGTAGGCGTTGAGCGTCTAAACGGCTCTGGTTCATGGAGCGAACTGATTGACGGCCAAAAGATGTTGCTCTCTGCTCCTTCTTTTTTCCAGGTCAATACCAAGGGTGCCGAGAAACTCGTTGAGCTTGTACTTTCTGGTTTGGATGTTCAGCCGGATGATGAGGCTATGGACCTCTATTGTGGAGCTGGAACCTTCACGCTTCCTCTTGCAAAACGTGCAGGATTTGTTTCTGCGGTTGAAGCCTATGGTCCGGCAGTCAGAGATCTTCGCCGCAACCTTGAACTGGCAAAGCTTGATAACGTTGACGCAGTAGGTGGAGACGCAGGAAGAGAATTCCCTGATACAGATGCTGATGTGATTGTTGTTGATCATATGTTTCTTGTGACCCCGCTACACTTGCTCGTGACCTTAAGCGCTTTGTTGAGATTGGCTCATACAAACCAGTGAGTGTGACCCCGGTAGATCTTTTCCCACAGACCTTCCATGTGGAAAACGTTGTACTTCTGCAAAAGGCGATTTAGTCGCGATGTATCAAACGAGTTCATAATGCTACTCCTAGAAAACTACTGTGGAGATAGACTAGATATGTATCAAACAAAGAAGGATTTTAGATATGCTCCGAGTATACTTGCAATATTTGTAAAATTTGAATTGTACTGTCTCTAGTGTCATGAAAATATCTCCTAATGAAACTACGGCAAATAAGGATGAAGTAAATGGCTAAGAAAAATACTGCAAATATCGGTTTTGAAAAGCAAATATGGGATGCAGCCTGCGTGCTGTGGGGGCATATCCCTGCATCAGAATACAGAAACGTAATAATCGGGCTTATCTTCTTGAAGTATATCTCCACAGCTTTTGACAAGAAGTATCGACAGCTCGTCGCTGAAGGAGATGGATTCGAGAATGATTCAGATGCATATCTAGAAGATAATGTTTTCTTCGTTCCGGAGGACGCCCGATGGGATAAGATTGCTGCAGCAGCACATAAACCAGAAATCGGAACAGTTATCGATAATGCTATGCGTGCAATCGAGGCTAACAACAAGAAGTTGAAGAATGTACTTCCGAAAAATTATGCCAGCCCCGATTTAGACAAGAGAATTCTCGGTGATGTTGTTGATCTCTTTACCAATATGAACATGGAAGAAACCGAGAGTAACCGTGATGTCCTTGGCAGAACTTACGAATACTGCATCGCTCAATTCGCGAAAAAAGAGGGTAAAGGCGGCGGTGAATTCTACACCCCATCAAGCATTGTAAATACGCTAGTTTCAATTTTGAAACCCTATTCAAACTGCCGCGTATATGATTGTTGCTGTGGTAGTGGCGGCATGTTCGTGCAGAGTGCAAAGTTCATTCAGGCACATTCTGGTAATAGAGGTGCAATTTCTATCTACGGTCAAGAAGCCAATCCAGACACTTGGAAAATGGCCATTATGAATCTTACGATTCGCGGCCTTGATGTCGACCTTGGACCTTACCATGCTGATACCTTTACAAATGATCTCCATCCGACGCTAAAAGCGGACTTCATCCTAGCCAATCCACCCTTCAACTATAAATCGTGGGGATGGGATAAGCTGTTGAATGATGTTCGTTGGAAGTATGGAATCCCGCCTGTAGGCAACGCCAACTTTGCATGGATTCAGCACATGATCCATCACCTTGCGCCAAACGGCAAGATAGGACTTGTTCTTGCAAATGGAGCACTATCTTCCCAGAAGGATGGCGAGGGCGAAATCAGAAAGAAGATCATCGAAGATGACCTTATCGAAGGCATTATTGCAATGCCTTCGCGGCTTTTCTATAGTGTAACGATTCCTGCTACGCTTTGGTTTATTACAAAGGACAAGAGACAGAAAGGTAAAACGGTCTTTATTGATGCCCGCAAGATGGGACACATGGTGGACCGCACACATCGTGATTTCACAGAGAAAGATATCCAGAAACTCTCAGATACTTTTGAGGCTTTTCAAAACGGTACGCTTGAGGATGAAAAAGGCTTCTGCTCTGTAGCAACAATACAGGATATTGCAAAGCAGGACTATGTTTTGACTCCGGGACGCTATGTTGGCATCGAGGAGCAGGAAGATGATGGTGAGCCTTTCGAGGAGAAAATGACCAGACTGACATCGGAGCTTTCCGATATGTTTGAACGCTCTCATGAACTTGAGGACGAAATTCGCAGGAAGTTGGGGGCGATTGGATATGAAATATAAACTTTCAGATATCTGCGAATACGCAAAAGGAAAAATAAAGGTGTCGGCTCTTGATGAGAATATCTATATTTCAACCGAGAATATGCTACCGAACAAAGGTGGTATAACTAAAGCCGCATCCTTACCTACCCAAGAACAGACGCAAGCTTTTATGAAGAATGATGTTCTGGTCTCGAATATTCGACCGTATTTTAAGAAGATATGGTATGCAACTTTCGACGGAGGATGTTCTAACGATGTACTTGTCTTTAGGGCAAAGGGTGGAGTAAGCAGCAGATTCTTGCATTATGTGCTGGCAGATGACACTTTTTTTGATTATTCAATGGCTACATCAAAGGGAACAAAGATGCCTCGTGGTGATAAAAAAACCATTATGGAATACGAAGTGCCTGAGCTCTCATATGAAGACCAATGCAAAATTGTTGGTATCTTGGAGGTGATAGACGAAAAAATCGAGTTAAATACGGATATAAACAAGAATTTAGAAGTACAAGTGCAGGCTCTTTATCGTGAGATGTTCGTAAACACAACAAACGAGCAACGACGCACTTGCCGAGCGGAAGAATACTTCGATATTGCCATCGGAAAAACTCCTCCACGCAAGGAACGTCAATGGTTTACGACGAATCCCTCCGACGTTATATGGATTTCCATTTCGGATATGGGTAGCTGTGGCACCTATATCAGCAGGAGTTCCGAACAGCTTACGCAAGAGGCCATTGACAAGTTCAATATAAAAGTTGTTCCCAGCAATACGGTTCTCTTGAGTTTCAAGCTCACGGTAGGTCGAATTGCAATCACTTACGGTGAAATGACTACCAATGAGGCCATTGCCCACTTCAAGACGGATAAGTCTTTTATCAATGAATATCTGTACTGCTATCTGAAAGATTTTAACTACCAGACTATGGGAAGCACCTCCTCAATAGCAACCGCAGTTAATTCAAAAATCATCAAGGCTATGCCGTTTGTTATTCCTGCGGATGATGAGATTTCTCGTTTCCACTCCGTTGCCGGTCCGATGTTCGAGCAGATTCTTAACAATCAGCTCGAAAACGACTCACTTGCGGAAATAAGAGATGCCCTATTACCGAGGTTAATGTCGGGAGAACTGGATGTTTCCAACCTTGACCTTTAAGCTACTAAATTCTTGTTTACCTCCGTATTCTGTGTTATTTTTCTGTCCAAATTACCAAGAATTTCTACAATCTTTTTCTGCGTAGCAAGTTCAGGAATTTCTATTTCCAAGTCTTTTATATCAGAAGACTTAATAGATGGATACGCTGATTTGCTTTGCTCTGCAATGGCATGAAATGTCTCGATAAGAGCAGGCTGCATCAGCAAATAATAAAGGAAGTCGGCATCAAGTGTATCAACATCCACATCAATCACAGCGAATCCCGTTGAAACAAGAAAATTATCTGGCTGTGTTTTGATGATTCCAAAATGACGCTGATTCGGACGCACTGTAGAATAAATGATGCTGTTCCTTTTAACTTTTCTTCTCGCCCGGCCGGGAAGCTTATCATTTTCTACATCTATATATTGAATGAAATCAATTCTGTTGTCGGTAATGTTTCCTGTATCTAAATAGTTTACAAACTTCCATTTCTCTTTCAGGGAGTAAGAGCTCGCATTAATCACGCACGCATCACTTAATTTGATTTTTCTCCATGCTTTCATCATATCTATCCTAACCAATATATTTTCTGTGTGCCAATTTTACATTGCTTTGTTTCACCATCGCATATTGTAATGTTGTGTCAATACGCTTATGGCCAAGCAACTGCTGTAACTGCTCAATCGGCATTCCTTTGTCAATCGCTATTGTAGCAAGCGTACGGCGAAATTTATGTGGATACACTCTCTCAATATCCAGCTTCTTTCCAAGTTCCCGAAGTCTGCGCTCAATGCCACCGATTTTTAGTCTCTGATGTGGAGCTCGAAGGGATACGAATAGTGCTGGATTATTGTCAGACCGTTCCTGCAAGTAGTTCTGTAAGTGAATCTTAGTCCGTGCATCAAAATACACCATTCGTTCCTTGCTACCTTTACCAAATACCACGCATTCTCGCTCCTCAAAGTCGATGTCTTCCTTGTTAAGAAGCACCAGTTCTCCAACACGCATTCCAGTCGAGGCAAGCATATCTAACAATGCCAAATCTCTGGGTTCATTACAATTGTCTCGCATCTTTTCCAAAGCCTCATCTGTATACGTTTCTTTGATGGTCATGGCTGCCTTCACTTTATGAATACGACGTGCTGGACTCTTCAGAATATAATCCTCATCCTCCAGCCATGAGAAGAAGCTCGATAGTATTCTGCGAATGTTATCCACCGTAACCTTGCTAGAGTTTTTCTCCTGCTGATATTCCATCAAGTAGGTTCGCAAATCGTTCGTCTCCATTTCACGAACATTCTTTTCAACTTTCTCATTCATTGTTTCAATCGTAGTTCGATAATAAGTCAGAGACTTCTCCGAGCATCCCTCAATACGCTTTGCCCCGAGAAAATTCTCTAGAAGCTGTTCATTTGTTAATGCTGCAGTTACTTCTTCCTCCGACTCACTTACTTGCTTACGGAACAACGCATGTCGCAACACTTCCTGCAGCCTTTCCAACTGCACGTTGTTAAGACAACCAAGCATACCTTGTATAACCTCATTGATCACTTTTTGTTTCATAGTCTATTCTCCCTTTCAACCGTAGAGAAAGACTACAAAGTGGCAATCATTCTTTTCAACCTCTGTCGTTCGCAAAAACTATAATTGTATGCTAAACAAGAATTTAGAGGCTTAAGTGTCAAGGTCGGAGACATTCAGTTCGCCGGACATAAGCCTTGGCAAAAGGGTGTCACGGGTTGTAGCTAATCGTATATTTTCATTTTTATTGTGACCAATCGTCTCAAAAATCGGTGTTACAGTGGCTGTGTAATTGTGAACATCGTCAAATTTTAAGTCACCTATCGGCATAGTAGCAATATGCTGAGGATAGATATGCGGATGTGCAGAACCCGTCTGAGCATCATATATTTCTTTCTGTCGCTTTTTTAATAGCACATACCAAAAATAAACATCGTCTGTCATAGAGCTATCAATAAAAGACGAATCGGATGACCAAATTGGTATATTCCATAAACGAACATATCCCGCATTTGCTCCTGAAGCAGATATTGTAAGGACAGGAGCAACTGTATTGGCTACATTATGATAAGTTGATGGTTCTAAACCACCAGCAACAACTGGAACATTTCCGAATATGGCGTTTTTTGATAGCAAGCCTTTACCTCTTTTAGGTATCATGATACTTCCGATAGTATTTTTTCCATTTAATATATTCGGAAACATATCATCAAAAATTGCTTGAGCTTGCTCCTCTAAATTCTTGTTTGAAACAGAGTAAAGATGAATGAAAACTACCTCTTAAAAGATAATAAAGTAAGAAAACAAACAAAGGAGTGAGACTCATGTCAGGATTTTATACCGAGGCGGACTATGAGAATTCGATTATCGAATTATTCCAGAACATAGGGTACCGGTATGTATACGCGCCAGATTTAGAACGCGATTACCGAAGTCCACTATATGAAGAGGAGCTACAAGCGGCCATTCACAGGCTGAATCCAAATATGCCAGAGGATGCCATAATAGATGCGCTGTTCAAGCTGAAAAATTTTGAAAATGCTGAACTCGTCCAGAAAAATGAACTCTTTATGGACTATCTTCAGCACGGAATTGAAGTTCGATATTTCGTTAATGGCGAAGAGCACTCCGGCCTCGTCAATATTGTCGACTATAAAAACCCTGAAAACAATTCCTTTGTTGTTGCAAATCAATGGACTTTCGTAGAAAACAGTAATAAGCGTCCAGACGTGATTCTTTTTCTAAATGGTTTACCTATCATACTCATTGAGCTGAAGTCTCCATCCCGTGAAGAAACGGATGCATCTGAAGGCTATCTACAGATCAGAAATTATATGCAGGAAATTCCATCGATGTTTATTTATAACTGCATCTGTGTTATCAGCGATCATCTGACCAGCAAGGCTGGAACCATCACTTCCGGTGAAGACCGTTTTATGGAGTGGAAAACGAAAGACGGCAGCTATGAAAATACGCAATATGCTCAGTTTGATACTTTCTTTGAGGGAATGTTTGAAAGAGAGCGTCTTCTGGACATCATCAAAAACTTCATTTGCTTCTCGAATGAAGGACTGAAGAAATTTAAGATTCTGGCTGGATACCATCAATACTTCGCTGTCAACAAGGCAATTGAGTCCACAAAACATGCTACGCTTACCGATGGCAAAGGTGGCGTTTTTTGGCATACGCAGGGCAGCGGTAAATCACTGTCAATGGTTTTCTATGCCCACCTACTGCAAAGCGCGCTCGAAAGTCCGACTATTGTAGTTATTACTGACCGCAATGATTTGGATGACCAGCTCTATGGGCAGTTTGTCAAATGTGAAAATTTCCTGCGTCAAAAACCGATACATGCTACCTGTAGAAAACTGACTGGAAGCTCCGGTAAGAATGATATCGGATTAAAGGACTGGCTGGATGGAAGACAAGCAAACGGCATTATTTTTACAACGATGCAGAAGTTTGAAGAATCTTCTGAGCCGCTTTCCGAGCGTCGGAACATCATAGTAATGGCCGATGAGGCTCACCGAGGTCAGTATGGCTTGAAGGAAAAGGTTGACCCCAAGACTGGTGAAATCAAAGTGGGAACTGCTCGTGTTATCCGCGATAGTCTTCCTAATGCAACGTACATAGGCTTTACCGGCACTCCAATTGCTATCAAGGATAGAAATACTCGCGAGGTTTTCGGTGACTATATTGATATTTATGATATGACGCAGGCCGTAGAGGATGGTGCCACGAGGCCAGTCTATTACGAAAGCCGTGTTATTAAGCTTAAATTTGATGAAGCTACTCTTCACTTGATGGATCAAGAATATGACATCATGGCCAATAATGCTGACCCTGAAGTGATTGCAAAGAGCAAAAAGGAGCTCAGCCAGATGGAGGTGGTTCTCGGAAACGACGCTACAATTGATTCGCTGGTCAATGATATTCTTGACCATTACGAAAATTACCGTGCCGATTTGCTTACTGGTAAAGCAATGATCGTTGCTTATTCCCGCGCCATTGCAATGAAGATTTACAAGCGTATTCTTGAACTGCGCCCGGGATGGACTGAGAAAGTTAAGGTTGTTATGACCGAGAGCAACAAAGATCCTGAAGAATGGCGTGCTGTGATTGGAAACAGACATCAACGGGATGAACTTGCCAAGGAATTCAAGGACAACGAAAGTCCGCTGAAAATCGCAATCGTAGTCGATATGTGGCTAACCGGCTTCGATGTTCCTTCTCTCACCACAATGTATGTCTACAAGCCAATGCAAGGCTATGGTCTGATGCAGTCCATAGCTCGTGTAAATCGTGTTTTCCAGGATAAGGAAGGAGGCCTAATCGTTGATTATGTTGGAATAATAGCAGCACTGAAACAAGCTATGAACGACTATACAGCTCGTGATAAGAAAAACTACGGTGATACTGATATTGCTAAGGTAGCCTATCCAAAGTTCCTCGAAAAGTTGTCTATTTGTCGCGATCTATTTCATGGATATGACTATTCTAAGTTTACGAACGGTACCGATCTTGAACGCTCAAAGGCTATCACTGGCGCAGTTAACTTCATTGTAGGTACTGACAAGGAAAGAGAACGAGAAGATTTTATCAAAGAGGCTCTGTTGTTGCGTCAGGCTTTGTCTCTCTGCTCATCACTGGTAGAGCGGGACTTACGAGTTGAGGCAGCATTCTTTGAATCAGTCCGTGTACTTGTTATTCGTCTAATGAATCAGGGCGATGGTAAGAAAATATCCCTACCGGAAATAAATACTCGTATCAATGAGCTTCTGAAGTCCAGCATCAAGAGTGACGGCGTTATCAATTTATTCTCAGGTGATAAAGAAGAATTCTCTTTATTCGATCCTAATTTCCTTGAAGAAATCTCAAAGATGAAGGAAAAAAACCTCGCTGTTGAGCTTTTGAAAAAACTAATTGCAGAGCAGATACAAATTTACAAACGAACCAATGTGGTCAAATCTGAAAAATTCAGTGAAATCATTCAGGGCGTTATGAACCGGTACCTGAATGGAATGCTCACCAATGAAGAAGTCATCGAAGAACTTCTGAAAATAGCGCAGCAAATTCGCGATGCACACGAAGCCGGAAATGAACTTGATCTCTCTGAAGAAGAGTTAGCCTTCTATGATGCCCTTACTAAGCCACAGGCCATAAAGGACTTCTACGAGAATGATGAATTAATCGCCATCACAAAAGAACTTACGGAAACACTTCGTAAAAATCAATCCATCGATTGGCTGAAGCGTGATTCGGCGCGTGCTAAGATGCGTATGATGATTAAGAGACTTCTTAAGAAACACAAGTATCCACCGGAAGGCATGGATGACGCCGTTGCTACGGTAATACTTCAGTGTGAACTGTGGACGGATAACAATGATATGGAACGTTGGACGATCAATTACAGTGAGGAAACTCTTAAAAATTTATAAAACAATTAATTAAATTATTTATGCATAGAATATAATTCCTCATAATGTACTTCTAAGTAACATCTATTGTTATGCACAAACAAAATCAAATATTTTGTCACTTTACAAGCCCAAGACTACCATTAATCATGTTATTTAATTTTTCTTGAATAATATATGTTGCATAACAGCAAAGAAACGTGTAAAAAATACATTGCAATCAAGTAGTCTTGAATGCAAGATAAGTATTACTCGAGTAAGGGGCTCGAGATACGGA
>QWCI01001720.1_pt1 | contig 10064 bp, 5 predicted proteins | sample 1972541 | NCBI WGS metagenome assembly QWCI01 (sample SAMN09866712, study PRJNA288562) | Human oral metagenome isolate term3_saliva, whole genome shotgun sequencing... | isolation source: mouth | host: Homo sapiens | place: USA: California | reverse complement strand
TGATTAATCAAGGCTTCTTTAGTAATCTGTGGCATCCTTTTTCCTCCTTTTCCTTTTTTCTTATGAGACAATTATATACTATTTTTAAAGCGCTTTCAAGAGGTTGTTCTATGATAGATTGCAGTTTTAAAAAGAAAGCAAGTCAAACACCCCCTTTAAAAGTACTTTCAAAGGGGTGCTTGACTTATTATAAGAGAATACCGATATTTATTTTACTATCTCAGATAGCTTCACTTTGCGATCTTCAAACATAGATTGGGTACAAGCATCTGCAGTAGCAATTGCCTCTAGAGCGGCTTCACCTGTCAATAGTTTGGCAAATTCTTCTGATACTGGAGCTCCTTGCATAATCTCATGCAGATAGCGCATTTCTTTATCAATGACAGATGACAACCATAATGGAGTACGTTTACCTGGTTTACCATAAGCAATTGCCCCATCCATTTCTGTACTATGATAGATACGAGTACGATCATCATCTTCTTCTTGCGATTCATGAATCAAGAAATAACTTTCTTGTCCATCTAGCTTAAGAGTTCCTTTACAGTTGTAAAAGAATCCTAAAAACCAGCCTAAAATCCTAGATAATTTTTAGGATTCTAGACTGGTTTATTTTATATGAACCTAAAAGTTCAACGAACAACTATAGACAAATTAACTGTCTTTTCGCTTATAAGAAATCATTGCTCCAAGGAACACTCCTACGAAACCAAATAAGATTGTTAGTGATGAGTCAGACTCACCTGTATTTGGTAATATAGTTTGTTCATTGTTACTTACTTTATTCTCTGATTGGTTTGATTCTGAGTGTTGATTTGTAGATAACAATTTAGGTGAGGGTGAAATCTCCTCCTCTTTTTTATCTTTTGTAGGATTATCAAGTGCTAGATTATCGACAGATAGTCGGAAAGTCATAGCATAGATACTAAAGTGGTTGGTCTCAAAAATGACCTTTCCATCTTTTTGCGTGAATTCAATAGGATGGAGATTTCCTTCTGGATCCACATAGTAAACATTTTCAACAGACTGATCTGTAGAAAATGTAACAAGGACTTTTCCTTCAGGTTGAACATATCTGCCATTTGCATCCTTCAATTTGATATCAAATGCTTTATAGTTTAATGAATCGAAATCGCTAACTTTTACTTCCTCTATTTGTACAGTTTTAACATTTTTCAAAACTTCATCTGAAGCTTGAACTTGAACACTTCCTGCTTCATTTTTGAAAATACGTTGTGAACTAGTAAGAGCTGGGATAACTTGATTAGAGTTTGCTTCATTATAATCTTCTATATCATGAACTGCACTAGCTACTGCATTTACTCCTCCCCGATAATCCTCTTTTTCCTCAAGAAGAGCAAGTACTGAGTTAACTCCGCCTGTAAACTCAGGGTGCTCTACTATTGGGGCTGATTCTTCACCTACTGTAGATAGATCACCCTTGTATTCTGGAAATTCTGTAATAAGAGACGCGCCTTTTACTCCGCCTGTGAAGTCAGATGTTTCTACTGTCGGCGTCGCTTCTTCACCAGATGTCCCCAAGTCACCTGTATAGTCTTTGATATCATAAACAGCACTCTCTACAGCATTCACTCCACCAGGAATAAATGCTCCATCAATGTTGACTGTCAAGTTGTGCATACTTTCAATATTACCATCAACTATACCTGTAATTTCCTGACCAGCATCCTTCTTATCTACCGCGAATAAAAGAGTTTTCGAATCATACTGAGTCATAAAGACGGCTGTACTTCCATTCGCTAATCGCAAAGTAGGGGCTTGGTTTACCAAAACTTCTGAATCAAACTCTAGACCAATAACACCTTTCTTCATTTCAATGATTTGGTTTACCCTTGCTTCTGTTGGGGAAAGAAAATCTTTGCTCACAAAGTCCCAATTGAATTTTTTATATGATAAGGTATAGTAGTTTTGACCATTTTCCCTGTGTTCGTATAACAAACCATACTCACCGTTCCCCAATTCTTGCAGTGAATTATAAGCAAATTCCCCACCTTGAATCAGATTATGTTTCAACCAAGTTAACTCGCCATTCTTTTCAACACGTGCCAAATGAACCAAACCATCTTTTCGTTCACGTTCTGGTCCAGCAGCATTGCTAAGAAGAACATATTCTTTCCCATCATGCATCGTATGAATAGCTGACATTTGAACGTAGGCATCTTTCACTTCTGGATAACGTTTAATTGTTTTCTCCCAAGTAACGCCACCATCTTTACTAGTAGCAACCTGAAGATCTCCAGTTAAGCCACGCATGAAGAGTTTAACATCGCCGTTATTTAATTGAAGTACGGTTGATTCTGTATTTTGCGCACCACCGTTATTCATAGTAGATGAATGAATAACTCCATTTCCTACAGGTCGGTTATCATTTGGTGCTTCTCCAGCATGCCAAGTTACTCCATGATCATCTGAGTAGATTAGACGCGAAGACTGTGAACCACCTAAATGCGAAATATTGTTTGTGGTGTAAGCAGGCACCAATATCCGCCCCTTATGCTCACCTGTACGTAATACAATACCCGTTCCAGGACCTGTTCCAAGGAATTTCATCCAATCTTGACGAATACCTGGTGTAATATCTTTCGGTGCAGACCAAGTCTGTCCATCATCATCACTATAAGACATCCACAAATAGCTAGTATTAGCTACTCTAAATGGATTTTTATCACTTGACTTAAAGTAGATATTTCCAACAAGTTCTTTATCTTTATATAGATTTCCCTTATCTCTATATCCAGCCTCTGTCGGATTTACTACAACTCGGTAGTTTGTTTTTTGGTTTTGTGAATTGAAAATCTCCCCATTCTCTCTTAGAGTATAATGTTCTGTCTCGCCTTGCTTGTAGAGGATCTGATAAGTTTTATCTCCTATCTGTTCATAAGCCTTTTCTGGGTGATCTGGCATACCAAAAACTGCTCGCCCTTCTGGGAACATATCATAAACTGAAAAAATTCGTTTGGTTGTTGGATCTTGAACCAAAACCATATCAATATTAAGGGGCGATGGTGCAGCTGCATCCTTGGCTTCTGGATTGTCACGAAGGTTAGAAATCGTAATTTTATCTCCCCAAGTCTGTCCATTATCTTGACTACGACGGACTACCATACCGATATCACCATAATCAAGATGATGTAAACGGCGTTCATCTCCAGCAGCAAGCAAGGTTCCCTTATCCGTTTTCAGCAAAGCTGGGATTCGATAACTTTTAATTCCTTCACTATTTGGCTGGTTATTTCTCCCACTTTCAAAAACATCTTTTTTGTCAGTGACTTGAGCACCTTCAGGTAACTTTTTGACTAAATCTGCCCGCTCAAATAACTGACTACGCGTTTTAACTTCTTCAGGAGTTAAAGCACGATCATATACGGTTAGATTACGAACCTGAAGATTGGATCCCCACATTGTTTGGTTCGCTCTTTTAGTAGCTCCAATCTGAACCTTATTGACATCTGGCATATCTTGAATAAAACGACCAGATTTCGTATTCGTTCTAGATAATACACCATTTACATATAGACGAACTTGTCCATTTGCTTGATCTGCTTTCGGTCTTTCCACCGTGAAAGTAACTGAATTCCATTGACCAGGTTTTACTTTAAGTGGTGCATCTGAATAACTTCCGTAGAAATGATTTCCATCAGCTCCTCGTGCTTCTACCATTGCAGTACCTCTATTAACGGACATACTGAAATATTCGTCTCTTTTCTTATCACTTGATACAGAGAAGAGATTATAGAATTGCGGAGCATTAGCATCTGGTTTAAACTCCATATGAATAGTCGCATTTTGAAGATGTTGTAACTTATCTAATGCTTCTACCAAATCAACTCTTTGTCCATTTTCAGCATTCGTAGCAAGGTCTTCTTTTTCAAATACAGTTTTAACATTCTTCAAATCTCTAGCAAAGTAATCACGTGGAGGCATAACATTGCTCTCTTCTGATTCTGCTTCATCAGAAGTATTTGTTTCTTCTGGAGTATCTGTTTCCTTTGGAAGTTTTTCACCTTCTACCTCAGTAGCTGTTCCCTCTTTTGGTTTCTTATCATTAGAACCTGCTACATTACCTGGTGTTGTATCTAATTTCCCAGTTGTATTCTTATCTGCATCATCTTTTGGTGCTTCCGTGTCTTTATCTTTCACATAAACTGGGGATTTTGGTTGACCATCAATATAGGAACGAACCCAATCTAATTGTTCTTTTGATAAAACTAAACCACCACTACGATTATCAATAACTCCATTTTGATGAACTCCGATTAAAACACCTTTATCATTGTATAGTCCACCACCAGATGCCCCAGGTTTCGTACCTCCATAGCTGATTCCCTCTATACCTGAACCAAAGTCAGTAGTTCCTACTACTTTACTATCTAAAACTGGACTTAGCTTGTTATCTGGGAAACCATAAACCGAAACTGTATTTCCTTCTGTAACTTTTGCAGATTGCTTCACGACTTCTACAGGAGTTACTCCTTTTACTGCTTCTTTTAATCGAACAAGAGCTAAGTCATTTTTAAAGCCAAAAACAGACTCTGCTTTGTTCCAATAAGCAATCTCTTCATCAGAAAAATTGATAGAAGTTCCATTTGGTAATGTAGCTTTGTAAACTGTATTCTCTTTTCCTGATTTTGTAACAACCTTAGAGCCATTAACTGTTAAAAAGTTATGTGCCACAGTTAATAACAAATTAGGAGCAATTAGGGTTGCTGAACCTGTTCCATCAGGTGTTAAGATATGCGTAGTTGCTTGGAAATTTTGTTCACCATTTGGAGCATTTTTTACTGTCTCACTTGGTTTTGGTAAGTTTGCAGTTCCACTTAAATCAACTTTCCCAACCTCCGTACGAGCAAAATCAGTTTTTGGAGCTACTGAGTCTAACACAGCTTTAATAACCGTATTTCCTAGAGCTACTTTACTTACATAATCACCAGACCAACTAGTATCCGTGACTAACTTATTGATAGGAAGATTATTATAAGACACTATCTTAGCATTCGGAGAATCACCTACTAATCGATTGAAGTCTGAATCTTGTCGTAAATTGAATACGATTGGTGAGTCAACTTCTCCTGTTTGCACCACCTTATCTGCAATCAAGCGATTGCCCTTCACATCTTCCAGACGAAGAAGAACCCGACCTTTTTCAACTCCACTTAATAAGGTTGCTTGACCTCTATCATTGAAACGGTAGCGTGCACCATCAATTTCTTTTTCAACACTCTTTAGAGCTTTATGATTTTCGTCATAATAGTAGCGAGTCGTTCCATCTAGGTACCAGCCCGTGATCGCATATCTATCGACCATAGAACGAATCCACTCTTTATGCTTTTCCGTAAAGATAGTACCACCACCGATACGATTGGCTTCTACTTCACTAGCAGTATTTGTTCCGTGTTGATGGATACCAACTACTTCTCCTTTATCATTAAATAAAGGAGCACCTGAAAAACCACCTAAAGCAGACGTATGGTAAGTAACAGCACCATTTTCTTTATTAAGAGTACTTACTTTCCCTTCAACTTCATAAGGTTTTCCATCTTTTAGTCGATTTCTGTTTTCTTCACTTAGATTAGAGGTTGTGAAGTCATTAGGATAACCAACCATTCGAATCAAATCACCTGTAGCTACCTCAGTCTTACTTAGCTCTCTTGATGAATCCTCTCCATTTGTCATAGCTTCGACAGTTTTCTTAGTTACAACAACTGCCAAGTCATTACCGTAAGACCTTCCAAAATCCTTTTCATTATAAGCATGAATAGCACCTTTATCTACAGCTTCAGTACTACCTGACGTAGGAACTTTATTTACTTTCTCCGTATCTGAATTCATCACGACATAACTTTTAGCGGAATCGCCGCCACGTAAAACCGCAGAGCCATCTTCAGTTTTTTTATCGTAGTAATTATGAGCAACAGTCACCATCACATTTGGTGCAACAAAAACTCCGCTGCCTGATGCTGTTTGTTGACCACTATTTCCACTGTCATAGGTGGTATAGGTCATTGCTACACCATTAGCAGCATCACTATGAACTTCCACATCTTTTATATCGTTACCACCCTGAATAACATCAGCATAAGCAATTCCACCACCAACAACTGGTAACTCTGGTGCAGCTAAGCCAAGCACTGCTGATAATGTCAAGCAACCAACCAAACCATAAGCTTTGGATTTACGGAATTTTCCTAAACCTTTTAAACGTATAAACATATATTACCTCACTTTAACTTTCAAAGTTAATTTGTGCATTAGAATTCCAAATAACTTAATGAGTCCTGCAGCTTCATCCTCCTTCCTACTACACGACTCTCAATATATAATCTATTTTTAATATATATTATTTCTTTAAGTTTTAGACTTACTCTTACAGTATAACACAAGCTGGAATCGCTTGCAATTATAGAATATAATCTTCATTCATCAAATTATTTTAAAACACAAAAAGAATAGCATTTTGAAATACAGAAATATACATCTTGATATATATTCTGGCTTGTAGAGAAATTAAAATTGGATAACTATTAGTAACTTCACATACAATTCTAGCCATAAAATAAACAATAATTTGTAAATAAGTGAAAACTCCTCCTATAGTTCCCAGTGAATTTTTATTTTTCACTATCTGCTAGAAGGGGAATATATCAGAAAGCTACTGGGCTCTCTCATTCATCACTTTATATACTTAAAAGGAATCTCACTACCACATAGCCAATTGTAGACTTGGTCATTGACAAATACATTCATGGCTTCGTGAGCATACTCAGGCATGATGCGATAAACCTTATCGCAGGTCAGACGGTTGTATATCGCAAACTGGGTAATAGGATAGCAAACATCGTCATCCAAGCCCGTAATCATCTTGACCTCTCCTTTGATACGATGGGCAAGATTCTTCACATCGATATAGGCAAGGGTTGCCATGATGTCCTCCTCTGTTTCATGGAAGGGATCGTGGAACTTGAAATAACGGAAAAGTTCGTCGTAAGCCTCGCTAGTATTACCAATCTCAAGCACTCGTCTAAAGTCTGACAAGAAGGGATAGATTGCAACTGTTTTCTGAATCCGAGGATTGAGCGCTGCTGCAACCAAAGCTAAAGCCCCTCCTTGTGAGGCACCATAGCTAGAAAGACGCTTCTCATCCACCTGAGACAGACTAGCAACAATTTCGATCAACTGGTAAATATCTAGATAAACATCCTTATAAAAGAGCTGGTCCCGACCTTCCACAACACCACGGATGATATGTCCTTTAACTGTATTCCCTAGAGGAGAACGCAAGCCGTCTTGCGAATAGCCTGACTGTCCCCGCACATCCATGGAAACAACACCGTAACCAGCTACGGTGAATGCTAACATGTCGGCCCAATCCCAGCCACGTCCCATATAACCATGGAAATGGAAGATTAGAGGAACTTTTTTCTCACTCTTTGGAAGAACGACGCGCGCATAGACCTTACCTTCATTGGTTCCTTCAAATGTTAATTCATAGCACTTGACTTGAGGAATGCAGAAATCTCTTTCCTCCAACTGGTAGACTGGAAGAGTTGAAACTTTTTTCACTTCCTCATCCCAGAAAGCATCAAAGTCTTCTGGAACCTCATCCCTTCCTTTATAAGTCTTGATTTCTTCTAACAAATCTGGATTTTTCATAACATGCTCCTTTTGTTTTTTGTAATCGTTATCACAACTGTAGCATATCTAAGAAATCAATGCAAGAAAGAAGGGTAAATAGAAAATGAATTTAGATTTTTTTCTTCAAACCTACTGACTGAAAGTCTAATAAATTGAATCTAAAATAGTACCAATTAACTTCTAAAGTATTTTTAGAAATTAATGTGAATGCCCCAGTTGATTTGTCTACGGCTTATCTCGATATACTATAGTTTCGATGGAGATTGAATAGAGAATCACACACCAGAAAGCGAGGTAACATCATGAAAGCAATAGGTACGCAAATATTACAGACAAACCGTTTAATCTTGAGAAGATTTGTGGAGAGTGATACGGAAGCCATGTTTCAAAATTGGGCTTCGTCTGCTGAGAATCTGACCTATGTTACTTGGAATCCCCATCCTGATGTTGAGGTCACTCGAAACTCGATTCGTAATTGGGTTGCTTCCTATGCCAATCCCAACTATTACAAATGGGCCATTTACCTCAAAGAAAACCCAGAGCAAGTGATAGGAGATATCAGCATCGTTGAGATGAATGAGGATAATTCCAGTTGTGAAATTGGCTATGTTTTAGGAAAAAACTATTGGAGTCGTAGTCTTATGACAGAGGCCTTAAAAACTATCTTAGACTTCTGTTTTACTCAAGCAGGTTTTCAAAAAGTCAAAGCACGATATGCCAGTCTCAACCCAGCTTCAGGTCATGTTATGGATAAGACTGGAATGTCCTATCTAAAGACTGTTGCAAATGGGGATAGAACCATCGAATCTAGCAAAATTAGATTTTAAAATATGGTATAATAGAAGGAGGGAATGGATGATTCTCAGACATCCGGGCATCAGCCCGACCAATGACTTGGTTGCTAAGAAAATCTTTAGCAACCCAGAAATCACTTGTCAATTTATTCGCGATATGCTGGATTTACCAGCCAAAAATGTGACCATTTTGGAGGGGAGTAATATTCATGTCTTGCCTTCCCTGCCCTACTCAGCACAGGATTTCTATACCAGTATTGATGTCTTAGCGGAGTTGGATAATGGAACGCAGGTTATTATCGAAATCCAAGTTCATCATCAGAGTTTTTTCATCAATCGCCTGTGGGCTTATCTATGCAGTCAGGTCAATCAAAATCTCGAAAAAATTCGCCAGCAAGAGGGCAATACTCACCAGAGCTACAAACACATCGCCCCCGTTTATGCCATCGCAATCGTGGACAGCAATTACTTCTCAGATGACTTGGCTTTTCATAGCTTTAGTATGCGAGAGGACACGACAGGTGAAGCCTTAACCATCACAAATAATAAACAAGAAAACCATTTGGTCAAGATGGCATTCTTGGAACTAAAAAAATACAGAGAAACCAGCAAAGATAGCATTCGCAAACCATGGTTGGAGTTTTTCGGGAATAAACCCTTTACCCAGCAACCTGAGCGAGCCATCAGCCAGGCAGACCAACTGCTGGACTACAAGAGCTGGTCCGAGGAGGACAGGAAGATGTTTAGTCAACTACGTATGCGAGAAGAACAAGCCTTGTTAGCGCAGGACTATGCCTTGGAACAAGCTGAAGAAAAAGGCCTAGAGCGTGGGAAAGTTGAAGGGAGTTTGTCTATGCTATTAAATCTAGTCCATCAAGGCCTTCTGACAGCTGAGGTTGCAAGTGAACAATTAGGAATGACCGTCGCTGAGTTTGAGGCCTTGTTGTAAGACCAGCACTAATGATCAAGAAATCATTTTGTCAAGATGGCATTTTTGGAATTAAAAAAATATAGAGAAACCAGCAAAGACGAGGTTCGCAAGCCGTAGTTGGAGTTTTTGTAAATCATTTAATCAATGACAGATTTTTCCATAATAGATGGAAGAATCTGTTTTTTTTAGTTATGCTAGATGTGGGCTCTGAAATAGTAAGATATAGTGTATTGAAATAAGATATGAACAAAGAAATTAGGAAAGTCAAATTATAGTTAAATGAAATAAAAATTGAACAAATTGATTGCGGAATTCAAACTAATTTCTAACAATGTTTTAGAAAACTCAGTGGACTATTCTAGATTCAATATACTATAATTTCTAGAAATTTTTTAGAATCCGCAGTGTGCTATTTTATAGTATATTGAAATAAGATATGAACAAATTGATTAGAAAAGTCAAATTAATTTCTAGAAATATTTCAGCAGCCGCAGAGTACTATTCTACATTCAATCTACTATAGATTCAATAAATTGTGCTTTTAGAAACAAAAAAGAGCATTTCGCTCTTTCTTCCTTATATTTATATTATTTTGTTGCTTCTTTCTTTTGGAAAGTGGTTTGGTAATTTACTTTAATCGTTACTGTCATGTGAGAGTCCTCGTTTCTTTTTGATGACTCTAGTAT
>QWCI01004298.1_pt1 | contig 10067 bp, 8 predicted proteins | sample 1972541 | NCBI WGS metagenome assembly QWCI01 (sample SAMN09866712, study PRJNA288562) | Human oral metagenome isolate term3_saliva, whole genome shotgun sequencing... | isolation source: mouth | host: Homo sapiens | place: USA: California | reverse complement strand
TAGCGCTGGATGATCGTTTGGTCAGAAGTATAAGAGATCAGATTATTGGCCAAGCCTCCAAGGATGACAACCCAAAACGTGGCAGAACGATAATCCAAACTCCAATCGAAAAGTACAAACTTACGATCATTCATTCCTATATCTACAAATCCCTGAAAGCCACCGGGCGTCTGCCAAATCAAGTAGATAGCAGCCAATATCGCTCCACCAACTAAAATAATTCCTTGAATGACGTCGGCCCATATGACGGCCTCGATTCCTCCCAAGGTGCAATAGATAATAGTAATGACGGCCATCAATAATATACAAAGTGAGATGTCAATATCTGCCACTGCGGATAAGGCCAAAGCAGGCAGGAAAAGGATCAAAGCCATTCGAGCTACCATAAAAGCCATAAATAGTAAGGAGGCCATACAACGCAAGGCATAATTGAATCGGCACTGCAAATACGCATAAGCGGTTGTCACGTTCAAACGTCGAAAGAAAGGGAGATAATACTTTACGACCGGATAAAGAATAAACAACATCATAAACTGAATCGGGTAGTAAGTCCAATCCGTTGCATATACTTTAGCCGGAATACTCATATATGTAATGGCGCTAAACATCGTAGCGAAAATACTAATGGAGGCTGCCCACCAGGGGATGCGCCCCCCGCCCTTGAAAAAGTTGTCAGGATGATCCCCCTTTTTGAAGAAGAGGCCCCCTAAGTATAACATACCTAAGAAATAAACGATCAAGACGGTCCAATTTAGCCAACCAAAATGCACCTCTTTGGTGTTCGTTCGGGTTTCCTTGGCCTGTGTGGGAAGTGTGCTTTGCGCTAAGGTTGTACAGCGTTGCAATGGGGGAAACGTAGCGTTGAGGTTGCGGGATGAAACTCTGATGTGCGGATGAGAATCTTGCTGCTCACTTGACAAAAATGTATGCGCCTTAGCCGATATTATAACTGCCATTTCTTTTTGGGGCGCCTTATTCTTATGTAAAAAGGACTGCGCCGAACATAGTCCGCTAATAGATAGGATAAACAGCAGGAAGGAAAAGATATAAACGCGCTTGCACCGTTGGCTGGATAGGGTAGACATACGAAAAGTGAAGTCAGATAAATGAAAATAGGCGTATCGGTAAGTGATTTTCAGAAAAACGCTTCGCACAATACGAGTTGAAGTTGTGCAAAATTACAACTAATGAAAGAAACATCGAGGCCTGCGACTAAAAACTCTGCAACAAAAAGGGTACGTTTCAATTATTATCCCTACTTTTGTCTTAGCAAAATATGCGTTTTGTTAACTGTACGGAAGCAAAGTTTGAATGAAAACGAGAATAAAAGTATTGCAGGTCATCAATACATTGAACACTGCTGGAGCTGAACGCTTAGTGTGTACGATTGCTGAAGGCATGAATCGGCCGGAAATACAAACAGATGTGCTGGTCCTAAATGGTGTGGAAACAGGATTTATGCGCACTTTAGAAGCAGCCGGTGTTCGAGTAATTCGCCTTGGGAGCAACGAGTATAATCCTTGGTTGATCTATAAGTTGCGCCCTTATTTGGAGACCTATGATATAGTTCACGTTCATTTATTCCCTGCCCAATATTGGGTAGCTCTAACTAAATTCCTGTTCAAATCAAAAGCACATTTGGTGACTACAGAGCATAGTACGTTTAATTTTCGATGTAAATATAAACTTACTACGTGGTCGGATCGTAAAATATATCGTCTATATGAGGCCATTACTTGTATTTCTCCGGCTACGCTCAACTTTATTCGTCATCGTGCCCCTTCTTCCGTGCGCACAGTCTTGATAGAAAATGGAATAGATGTAGCTTTATTCTCTCAAACCAAAAGCGACCGTGCGGTAGTTTTGCCTAATGTTCCCGTTAATGCCTTTGTCTTGATGCAAGTAGCGCGGTTTAAGGAAGAGAAAAATCAGATCGACTTGGTCAAAGTTTTAGCCCAGTTGCCCACTGATATACATGCGGTGTTCGTAGGTGATGGCCCGATGAGGAAGCATAGCTGATATTGTTGTGATGCCTTCTTTATGGGAAGGTTTTGGCTTGTCGGCTGTCGAAGGTATGGCAGCGCATAAGCCTGTTTTAGCTTCAAATGTAGCAGGATTAGCACAAGTTGTTGAAGATGAAAGTTTGTTGTTCCCAGTAAATGATGTAGAAACAATGGCTGGAAGAATAATCAAACTATATAAGAATGATGAATTGCGTATGCGTGTGGGAGAAGAGTGTTATCAGCGTGCACAGAAGTATGATGTAAGGTTTATGTTGGATAATCTTTGGAAATTGTATAGCCAGTTAGAAGATGGAGACACAACAAGCAACTAAGAAGAAGTTACTATTCTGTGATAACTACCTCTGGGGATTGTTGAACTTCAGAGGATATATTATTCAACACTTTATTAACTTGGGGTATGATGTACTCTTGGTAGCTCCTCAGAGTGGGAAAGACGAAAACATACCGAAAGGAGCGCGATATATTCCTATTGAAATGGAGCGTTGTGGTACAAATCCCTGGGCCGATTTTCGCTATTTTCGAGCACTTTATAAGATTTATCGCAAAGAACGTCCCGACTATGTCTTCCATTATACGATCAAGCCCAATATCTATGGTACGCTTGCGGCTCATCGGTTAGGCATACCTTCTACCGCAATGATTCCCGGTTTAGGTTATGCTTTTGCCGGTAAGGGTTTCTTGAAGATACTGGGTGCTCGACTTTATCGAACAGGCTTGCATCGCGCTCATCGTATCATAGTTTTGAACAAATTCAACTACGACTTTATCTTAAAGCAGAGGTTGGCTCCTTCAGACCATCTATTGTTGTTTGAGAATGGAGAAGGTGTGGACTTAACAGCTTTTCCATTTGCAGATAATGAGGCAGATAATTGTATCTTTCTTATGGTGTCTCGTTTGTTATCAGATAAAGGATACAATGAGTTTGTGGCTGCTGCGAGAAAAATAAAAGAGAAGTATCCGCAGTTTAAGTTTCAATTGCTCGGACCAAAGGGAGATAATAATCCGGCTGCGATTTCCGAAGAACAATTAGAGAAAGATGTCACTTCGGGTGCAATAGAGTATTTAGGTATAACGGACGATGTGCAATCTATCGTGGGGCGTCCTGGAACGGTTGTCGTGTTGCCTTCTTACCATGAAGGATTAAGTAGATCATTGATGGAGGCTTGTGCTATGGGCAAGCCCATTATAGCCTCAGATATTCCCGGTTGTAGAGAAACCGTGGAAGATGGCGTAAATGGTTTTTTAGTGCCGCCGCAAAATACAACCGCTTTGATAAAAGCTATGCAACGCTATATTGATTTGTCGAAAGAAGAAAAACAGACCTTTTCCAAGGCGGGCAGACGGATAGCAGAAGAGCGCTTTGATGTAAGGAAAGTGGCCGAACGATATGAGCAGATCTTAGCGGAAGTCTTTGCTGATAAGTGAAGTTAATCGTTCAGAAGATCTTCTGCATATTGAGCATAGTATCGATATAGGTCTTGATTAGAATCGTTAGCGATCGTTTCTGTAGGGATAGCGGCCATCAGATGTCGAGCGATATAAGACTTTGAACGATGGCTTTGTAGATAATGCTCTAATTCTGTCTTCGCTTCCGGCATCATTCCTTTTCGAATAAGAGCTTTTGCCAGAGTTAGACGAGTATTTCCTAAGAGAGATTCTTCCGGTTGTAAATGAAGTAACTTACAGAGAAAGATTATCTTTGTGTCTATATTTCCGTTTAAACATTGTGCAGCCTCATACCAAAGATGATATTTGTCTGGGGTTTCTCGCAATAATTGCTTGAACAGAATAATGGCACAATCATCTTTCTGCTGCCAGTGATAAAGGAATGCTTGATACCTTATTGCCTTTTTATTCTCAGGAAATCTGAACATATATTGTGCTAAGAATTTAGCATACCAATCGAAGTGATCTTGTTTGTTCCTTTCGCAAGCAAGTAGGTTGTGACATCTTTGCAAGACCATTGTTACTAATTCCTCCTGTCTGTTATCCGCTTTGTCATAAGTTGGCCTCCAGTCATCTTCGTCAAAATTACGATAAGACCAGACTTTGAAGAAATCAAGGAAGAAAGCAGCACGATCTCTTCGCAAATACCAGAAAGCCAATTTTAAAGTCCTAGAATGCCAAGTAGAAGGGCCTAGATTACTATTAAACGTGGCATAATCCTTGAAAGCTTGAATCATATTTTCCCACTGCTGCCAATGCTTAAACTGTACAATGCGTCGGAACTGTGCCTGCCTAAAGAGTTCTATCAATTTGTTTTTAGGATAGGCTACGCTTTGTGCTAGGTCTTCGAAACGGAAAGACTCATTATTTTCGACAAGCTGTTTAATCAACTTTTCCAACAAAGATGGGATAGTATGTTCTTCATAGACTTGTCTTTGCAAGTCTTCTTCCCTAAATAGTGCGGGATTCCAACGCTGCAGAAAGGGATAGAGCTTAAAGTCTGAGTGTTCTTGGGAAAACTTAATGCTGTAATTGAGCATTTGAGAATGGAGTAGGGATGGGCGTGGATTTTCTAGTTTTACATAAGTATCAAGTAATTTTTTTGCTTCATCCGATGGTAAGTTATAGAGAATCTCTTTTAGATAACGATACATAATCCACCCTAAGTCTTCTCTGAGTAAAGGATCGAAAAAGCGTGGGAAGTCTATGAAATGTGCAATTTGCGAGAAGGCATCTTTAGGTCTTTGTTTTGAGAGGTGCAAAGCAGGCAGAATGACCTCCGCGCCATTTTGTACTCTATGATAAAGCACTTGGAAAGCTTTCTTCCCCATATCCTTTTCATCGAGCATCGTAGACAAGAAGGCTTTCATTTCTTTGAGACATACTTCCACTTCATCGAAGTAGCCGTGCTTAAAGAATTGGTAGCACATATCCCGCAATACCCAGAATAGAGACATCTGTAAAAACGGATCAGCCTTGTCTCTATCCCAGGCATTGAACGCCAACTCAAAGGCTTTGCTTAATTCCCCTTGGCGTCTTAGTTCGGTAATTTCCTGTATGTGCATTGAGCTATGGCTCAAGACTTAGTCGTCGGAGAAGAGCCTTCGGTCGTTTTCTTTTTTTTCTCACTTCGTATTTTCCAACCGCTCAAAATGCACCAAAAGATGGCTAACCCCATTAAGAAAATATAAAACAGGCTTCCTTTACCCATAAAGGTGTAGATGCGCCCTGTGTGTATTTCGATGCAAACATTACGGAGAGACATCGGGAGCGATGACATTTGATGGGGCATAGGTAGGCTAACAGAACCTTTATTATAATCAACAACAATATTCTGATGAAAAAAGTCGGCGCTATAGCCTGAGATTGCTTGATCTGATATAGGCATACCTGTAGTAGGACGCGCTATCTCCCCCGTAAAATAGTCTGTAATGATGTTGCTGCTTCTGTCCCATTTAAACATTCCATTAAAAGAGCCGATCAGCCATTGGCCTTCCTTGTTTTTTTCTTCTACATTGATCCCCATAACACTTACCATAGGTTGGTGCAATTCTGCTTTGGGAACATCTTGTAAATGCTTCATTGCATAAAAACCATTTGATGTGTGGAGTAGCCAATCTTTCTTTTTTTCATCATAGCGCAAAGTGCGGAGCTTTTCGTGCCATGGATTGTTGCTATCCATTGTGGTTAATGGCATAGGTGGAACTTTTCCGGAAGCTACTGCAATCAAGGCGGGCGGGCGAAGAAACCATCCGGTGACGCATAAGAATAAGGTTAATATGATCGAAATTTTACCTAAACTATTGTGCCATTTAAATAAGTATTTTAGTAGTAAAGCTGGCCTCTTTTTTCTAATATGGGGTACGAACCAAAATAAAATGCCCGTAAAGGTTAAGACGATAAAAATAATTGCAATAAGGTCTACAATAAGTTTCCCTGTTGTTCCGAAGAGCTCGCCGCTATGTAGCAGCCATATTGTTCTAAATAGACTTACCTTTCCATCATCGTTGTTGGACGGTCTCAAAATGATCTGATGAAAAGAACGGAAAGGTGGTGTAGAAAGATATAGACAGGATCGCCCAACAGCAATAACAGAATCTCCTTTAATATAAAGGTCGCTCAATTTTTCATTGTCTGCGGTGGATAGTTTTACGTCTTTCCACCCATCTTTGGCTGTGTAGGTGTACAAACCATATTGCCCAGCTGCAAATAGTTGGCCTGAACTCGTTTGGTCAACCCTCCTTATCTGTCTATAATCGACGCCTTGAGGCAATCCACGGTTAAAATCTTTCAGAGAAACTGCATTGGTGTCTGATAGCCAAATTCCGTTATTTCCATATATTAAAACTTGTCCGCCCCACTTGAGAGACCCTCTCAATAAGCCATTGTTCCATTGCTTATATTGGTAGACTTCAGGGAGCATTTTGCGACTAATATTTACGTCGGCGAAAAGCATCGGATGATTAAGAATCAATCCGGAAAGGGAAAACATAATGATGAAGAAGCCTAAGATCAGGCCTAACCATTTATGATGTTTGCGCCAAGTTTTTTTCTTCATATTGATATAAATGATTATCCAAAGTACTCGGACGAAAAAACGCTGTAATGCTTTAGTGCTTACAACGTTCTTAATTTCTTTTTCAAGTAATTATTTCTTCGGGCTTTATACCTCAAAGTCCGTTAGCGGAAGGTGAGGGATTCAAACCCCCGATACCCAAAAAGGGTATACCGGATTTCGAGTCCAGCGCATTCGGTCACTCTGCCAACCTTCCTTTGTCTATATGGACGTGCAAAAGTAAGCGTTTTGAGGGATACATCCTACTATTTGCTGTAAAAAATATGCGATCCTTATTTCTTATACGCCTTGTTCAGTCCTTCAATGACCTCTTTCGTTATATCAGAACCTGGTGCCGCATACAATACATTAATCGTGGCCTCGCTATTTGTAAGAATCATACTATAGCGTCCATCTTTATTGTATTCGGTAAGATAGTCATTGATACGCTTACGCAATTCCTTTTGATAAGCTTGCGTAGCTTTTGTCATCGCCTCTTCATACTGTTGCTGATGGCGTGTCAAGTTTGTTTGCATTTGCTGCACGGTTGCTGCTTGTTTGCGCTTTAGTATTTCTTGCTGGTCGGTGCAAAACTTATATTGCTTAGACAAGCTGTCTACTTCTACGTAGGCAATTTCTCCTTTTGCTGTGGCACTTCCTTCTGCAGCAACTTTAGGCAGGCCATTCGCATGTTGTTGTGCCGGATTTTGATTGTTCTTGCAGCCCATTATCAATAATGTAGTGAGGGCTAATAGTGCGATTCTTTTCATTTCTTGCTTCATTGTTTATTTAGTTTGAATGTTCAGACACTTTGTGCTTATTGGACTTTCTGCGCTCTTTGCGCTCCATTTCTATCACACATGTAATGCCTTTTTTGTTTAATGCCTTGTTGCCTTCAAGGTGCGTATGCACGAATTTCTTACCAAAAAATAGTCTTACAGCTAAAAAGACTAAGCCAAGAGCAATTAAAACAAGGGCAAGGCCAAAATTCTCAAACATTATCTTTATATTTGCCTGCAAAGATAGACAATTAAAAAATAAAATCAGTCTAAGATTATGGAAAAAAAGGATTTGCAACCTAAGGTTGTATTTGATTGTTTTGCGGAAGTAAACCGCATACCTCGTCCTTCTAAGCACGAAGATCTAATGATGGAATATCTTGTGAAGTTTGCACAAGATTTAGGCTTGGAGTATAAGACAGATGAGACAGGTAACGTCGTAATTAAAAAGCCGGCAACGAAAGGCTACGAAGATCGTCCGACGATCGTTTTGCAGAGCCATATGGATATGGTGTGTGAGAAGAATGCCGACGTTGAGTTCGACTTCAAGAAAGATCCTATTCAGACCTACATTGATGGCGAATGGCTCAAGGCTAAAGGCACGACGCTCGGCGCAGACGATGGTATCGGCGTAGCAATGGAGATGGCAGTGCTCAAGAGCAATGATATTGAGCACGGGCCTATCGAGTGCGTATTTACGCGCGACGAGGAAACCGGTTTAGGTGGTGCTATCGGTATGAAGTCCGACTTTATGAGCGGTGATTATCTGATCAATCTCGACTCAGAAGACGAAGGCGAAATCTTTGTAAGCTGTGCCGGCGGTGCAAATACCGTAGCCGAATTCCCCTTTGACGTTACGCCGATCCCTGCCGGCTACTATACCTGCAAGGTCACGGTGAAAGGCTTGATGGGTGGCCACTCCGGCGATGATATTAACAAGAATCGCGCGAATGCCAATAAGCAATTGGTGCGCTTCCTCTGCCAAGAGTTGAAGAAGACAGACTTGCGCTTGGTCGACATTCAAACGGGTGGTCTGCACAACGCAATTCCTCGTGAGGGCTATGCGATCGTTGCTGTTCCTAATGACTTTAAGGACGAGATGCGCGCCGATCTGAATATCTTTGGCGAGGCTTTGAAAGAAGAATTTTCTGAGACGGAGAAGAACATTCAAGTGCTGCTTGAGACGGAAGAAAACGCCAAGGAAGCGCAAGAACCCGCGCAAGCTCAACGCCAATTGTCCACCTTCCTCGCCGTTTTCAATGGCGTTTTTGCGATGAGCCAAACCATCCCCGGCTTTGTTGAGACCAGCTCCAACTTGGCCAGCATCCATCGCGTGGGCAACAAGGTCGATGTCGTGACGAGTCAGCGCTCAAGCATTATGAGCAACCGCAAACACGTGAGTGCCGTAGTGCGCGCAGCATTCGAGTTGGGCGGTGCTACGAAGATCGTCACCGGCGACGGCTATCCGGGTTGGAACACCGACCCCAACAGCCCGTTGGTGCAGAAAGCCGTTGAGACCTACAAGCAACTCTTCAAGAAAGATCCTATCGTGCGTGGTATTCACGCAGGTTTGGAGTGCGGTCTCTTCAGTGAGAAATATCCGCATATGGATATGGTCAGCGTTGGTCCTACGATGCGCGGCGTGCACAGTCCTGATGAGCGCTTGCTGATACCTACCGTACAGATGGTTTGGGATCACCTCTTAGCACTTTTGAAGGCCATTTGATGAGCCCGGATTATGAGATAACAAAGGGATGTCCGCTTGGGTATCCCTTTGCTTTTCTAAGGCTTGTTTGCAGGATCAGCGTTTATGGCACTCATTTGTCATAAGGCGAGATAGCTGCATTTGAGCATACCGATACGATTCATTATTTAATACTATGACCCAAGAAGAATACAACCAATTAGACCTCGACTTTGCGCATTGCGCCGGCAACCATTGCGCGAAAGCAGGCGAATGTCTGCGCCATACGGCCTACACGATGCTCGCCTCGAGCAAGTCAGAAACCTATACCATGGTCAATTCTGCCCTGATAACCGGCGCGCAGTCCTGCCCATTCTTTATGCCCGATCGCAAGGAGCGTTTCGCGTGGGGCATCTCTAAGATCTACGATAACGTGCGAGCGGCCGATTTGCGCCTTGTTCGCGACAACGTGATGTCGTATTTTGGTACAGGTGTCTACTATAAAATGAAGCAGCAGCGGCGTGTCATCACCGAGAGAGAGCAGCAGTTAATCCGCCAAAGCTTTACAGAAATGGGTTACGACGGCAGTTCCATCTCGTTTGATCGTTATGAAGAACAATATCCCGCCTTGATGCCATTATCCGGAAAGAAATAAGGTTTCTGCGCCATACTCATAACCAATTTGTCTACTCCCGTACTTGGTTCTTAGCAAAACGTCACTACTATCTAGCGGACTGTTTATTGGTTTTTGGATGGAATGATAGAAAGCTTTGACGCTTTTCCAACTAGGAAATTACTCGTACGATATTATTATTCTGCAATTATGATATGTACTTCCACCTGCAACATTAGTAGTATTTCATATTAACCTCATCTGTCTTTACAAGCGGAATAATCTCTTCAATCGATTAGAGAAATTAGGTTAAACGATTGGAACAATTAGGATAATCGGTTGGAATAATTAGGATAATCGGTTGGAATGTAATGTCCTAGAATTAGTTGACAACCTTGGTTTCTTAATTTCATTCTTCTTTGACAAGTTTATTTGCTAAGTTCAAGCTCGCTTGTCGTGGTCTTTT
>QWCI01001282.1_pt1 | contig 10087 bp, 10 predicted proteins | sample 1972541 | NCBI WGS metagenome assembly QWCI01 (sample SAMN09866712, study PRJNA288562) | Human oral metagenome isolate term3_saliva, whole genome shotgun sequencing... | isolation source: mouth | host: Homo sapiens | place: USA: California | reverse complement strand
TCTTAGGAAAACAAGCTTTCCGGAATTCACTTGGGTACTTGTTTTTCCTATGCATTCCACGGCATCTTTCCCAAAACGGGAGAAAGTGAGTGCAGTATGAATCAAATACAAATCAAACGTATTTATGAGGGAAAGTCCGAAAAAGACGGTTTTCGTATACTGACAGACCGCTTATGGCCAAGAGGCGTAGCAAAAGAAAAAGCGGCCATTGACTACTGGGCCAAAGATATCAGCCCTTCCACCTATTTGAGAAAATGGTACAACCACGAAGAAGAGCTCTTTCCCCGTTTTCGAGAGTTATACAGAGAAGAGCTGGATAAAAATCCGGAAAAGGAGAACTTTATTCAGCTTGTGAAAGAAAAACTGGAAAAGGAAGACGTCACTCTGCTTTTTGCCTCAAAAGAGGAAAAGAGAAACCAGGCGGTTGTCCTTGCAGAGTGGTTGGGCGACCATTTGCATTAAGGAAACAGTTCCTCCACTATCTCCTTCACGGGTACAATTTCCTGAAGCTTATCGATATTCGCTCCGGAGAAAAAGAGACCCTCCTCTATATTTCCCTCGACAGCGGAAATCAGAGCATGCGTAATACAGTATTTCACTGTTCCCGGGTCACAGCTGTTAATACAGCGTGAGCAGTGCTTCGGAGGAATTCGCCCTGTAAGCCCCAATTGTTCCAAGAAGGGACTCTTCACCGCTCTTCCCGGCATTCCCACCGGACTGTGAATGATGCCGAGGTCTTCCTTCCCTTTACTGATAAGATATTGTTTATAGGCATTACTTGCGTCACATTCCTTAGTCCCGATAAAGCGGGTGGCCATCTGTACTCCATAGGCTCCCTCCTCTTGCACCCGGAGAACGTCTTCTCTGCTCCATATTCCTCCTGCTGCAAAAAGCGGAATCCTCCTTCCGAATTCCTCTTCAAAACTCTGCAGGACGGAGAGAACCTCCGGAATCAATGCCGTGAGGCATTTCGCTTTTCCTTCCTCTACCTCCGGGGCTTTGAATCCCAGATGTCCTCCGGCCAAAGGCCCTTCCAGCACTACAAAATCAGCAGTTCTTCCATATTTTTGACTCCAGTTTTTTAATAAAATCTTCGCCGCTCTCCCGCCGGAAATGATGGGCGCAATGAAAGCTTTCCCCTCCGGTACAAGCTCAGGCAGGCTTAAAGGCAGACCTGCCCCGGAAATCACTGCGTCAATCCCCTCTTCCACGGCAACTTTTACCGCATCCGCCCACTGTCTTGTAGCCACCATTGCATTGATGGAAAGAAGTCCTCTCCCTCCGCTAAGCTCCTTTGCCCTTCGAATTTCCTTTCTTAACGCCCGAAGATTCGCCTCTTCCGGACAGCGAAGAAAATCTTCTTCACGGTAGCCGCAATCAGCCGTACTGATAGAACCCATAGCACCTGTCTTTGCCACGGCCCCGGCCAATCCGGAAAGCGATACTCCTACTCCCATACCGCCCTGTATCAGAGGAAGTTCCAAACCTCTTTTTTTTAAATAATCCATCATCTATCCCCACTTTTTATTCATATTTTGTCCACGTCTTCTGCTCATTTTTCCATCCATATAATTCAATATATTTAATTATATGGATGTCTTATCTTAAATCTATTAAGAATTCCGGTAAAGTGGTTTTTAAAAGGATATTCTTGTTTTTTTATTAAATATTTTGAAATGAAGAAAAGAGGCCTGCCGCAACAAGACCTCTTTTCTTCGTTGTTATTCATAACGAGCATCGCTCGCAAAGCGTGCACCCTCTTCGGTTTACGCCTTGGCAAGTGCCTCTCCAAGAGCCTTACAGTTCGCCAGGCCTTCCTCATCGGGAGTAAGATTACAAATAACGGGCTCTGCCACCAAAACCGCTCCCGCTTCCTTCATTCTCGCCTCCCAACTGCGCATCCACTCTCCGTCTCCCCAATCATAAGATCCGAAAAGAGCAATCTTCTTTCCGGAAACGGAAGGAAGAAGTTCCTCTACAAACGGCTCCATTTCTCCCTCATCCAAGGTCTCATCTCCCATTGCCGGGCAACCCAAAGCAAACACTTCTTCTCCTGCAATTTCGGACGCGGAAACATCGGATACACTGATTGCCTTTCCTTCTTTTCCTGCCGCCTTAATTCCCTCTACTACCGCATCGGCCATAGCCTCCGTGTTCCCTGTCTGACTCCAAAATACAACCTTAATCATTTTTCTGTCCTCCTTTTTTTCTTTATGCTTATATCATACTATTCTAGTAGGATTTATATGTTGCTTTCGCAACATTTCCTCTAAAATAGTTGCAAAACTGACCTTAGCGACTTTACTTTCTTTCCCGGATTAAAAAGAAAGAAGACTGCCTTATGCCGCCTGTACCTGCCTTAAACAAATCTCCACCATTCCGCTTAAGCTTTCACTGTGCTTTGCCATATCCATGAATTCGTTTATACATTGATCAAAAAGCCGAAAGCGTTTCAAGGCGCCTTCCGGATTGAAATACACCTTCCAATAGCCTGTAAACTGTGCTTTTTTCTCCGGTGTTTCTATAAAAGCGCGAATGTCCCATAAGGGATAGCCTAAGAAAACCCCTACTTCATGGGGAAAAATCTCTCCTTCTTCCTTATATCTTCTAAAACGCTCTTTGAAGCGACATAAGCTGTTCTCTCCCTCCAGGTATCCGAGCTTTAACGAAGAGAGAAAGCGCTTTATCTTTTTCTGTGCAAGTTGTCTCTCCATCAGTGCTTTTCGGTAAAGCAGAATGCTGTCCTTTGTTCCGGAATGGAGCGTTTCAATAAAGAGATCCGAATCTTTTGAGAAAATTTCTTCCAGAATTTCCTTCTCCGCCTTTGTAACCGTAAAGATTGCAGCCGGCTTCAATCCCATAATTACCGGCGCATTAAGACAAATATGTTCTTTGACGGAATCCTCTACTGTTTTTTTGAAGAAATAATCTTTTTGAATCATCTATATCCTCCCAAAAAGTTAGTTTATGTAAACTAACCACAAGGCAAATTATATTAGCTTATGCTAACTTTGTCCAGTAATTCTTTGCTTTTCTTGCAAGACCTGCAGGATATGTATCTTATTATTGATTTTTCAGTTCTTTACTTTTTCATTCTATGCTTTTCCCCTCTTAGATTTTTTATTTTTGCCTTGTACAGCCGTCTTACAAAATTTCCTCTGTACCTCCGAATAAGGCGTGCTATACTGGTTACACCAAGTGAATTTACGCTTTAACAAAGGAGGCTTTATGCTTTGTATTGAAAAGGGAACGATTGTCCGTCCCGAAAACAGTTTCAAAGGAAATCTCTATATAGAAGGAGAAAAAATCAAAAAAATATTTCATGAAGCGGAACGAGAGGAAGAGCAAAAATTCCTTCAATCTTTGCCGGAAATGCCTGAAAAAATAAATGCCGAAGGAAGGCTGCTTTTTCCGGGCTTTATCGACTGTCACACCCATTTTGATCTGCATGTAGCAGGAACAGTGACCTGTGACGACTTCCCTTCCGGTACGAAAGCGGCGATATCGGGAGGAACCACAAGTATTGTGGACTTCGGAACACAGTATAAGGGAGAAAGCCTGATGGAGGGCTTCCATAACTGGCAGAAGAAGGCGGAAAAAGGCGCTTCATGCGACTACGGTTTCCACATGTCGATTACCGATTGGAACAAAAACAGTAAAGAAGAATGCCGAAAAATGATGGAGGAAGGTTTAAGCACCTTTAAAATCTACATGACCTACGATATACAAGTAGATGATGAAGAAATGTTTGAAATTCTGGAGGAGTTGAAAAGAGTTGGCGGCATTACAGGAGTTCACTGTGAAAATACAGGCATGATTGCCGCCTTGCAAAAAGAACTTGCCGAGAATCCCCAAACAAAGACGAAGGTTTCCTCCCATTATCTTTCCAGACCGGACGATGCGGAGGCGGAAGCCATTAACCGTATGCTCTACATTGCCAATGTAGTGGACACACCGATTATCGATGTTCATCTGACCTGTGAGAAGGGATTGAATGAGATTCGTGCGGCAAGAAAAAGAGGACAAACCGTTTTTGCAGAAACCTGTCCTCAATATCTGACGATGACGGAGGATTTATATAATTCGGATGATTTTCTCCGTTCCGCACGCTATGTTATTGCACCTCCTCTTAGAAAGAAATCGGACCGGGAAGCTTTGTGGAAAGCTCTTAGAGACAAAGAAATTCAGACTGTCTGTACCGACCACTGCTCCTTTACTCTCGGGCAAAAAGCACTGGGGAAAGAGGATTTCCGAAAAATCCCCGGCGGAATGCCCGGTGTAGAGACAAGAGGGGAAGTGATTTTTTCGGAAGGCGTCGTAAAGGGACGAATCACAAAGGAGAGAATGTGTGCTCTGCTTTCTGAAAATCCGGCAAAGCTCTACGGAATGTATCCTGAAAAAGGAAGATTGGAAGAAGGCTTTGATGCCGACATTGTCCTGATGGATCCGAATAAAAAGAAAAAAATCAGTAAGGAGACCCAGGTTTCCCGTTCCGACTACGCCCCCTTGGAAGGCTTGGAAATCCAAGGCGTGATAGAAGAGGTCTTTTTAAGAGGTAAGCTTGTAGCAAAATGCGGAAAAGTGCTTAAGGAGAATCAAGGAAAATATTTAAAGCGAAAAAAATTCCAATCGGTAGTGTAAGAAATTTTTTCACTTACTAAAATATTTCTTTATATTTTTTATTTTTCTTTAAGTCATAAAACATAATTTCATCACAGAAGGGCGGTATCCTATACACAGTTACATAAGATGTAACTACAAAAAAGCTTTTCATACTCAGCTCCGGAGCCTTCTCCTGATAAAAACGGTTTCGGAGCCCCCCCTTCAAAATGATAGCGAAAAAGAGCAAGGTAAACACCCTGCTCTTTTTTGTTTTTAACGAGTATCCCTCATGTAGTATGCGATATCTCGTTTCGTCCTATAAGTCAAGATATCGCCTGCAACTCCCTATAAGTCGAAACCGGCCGCTTTTTCCCTGCATTTCTCAGCCAAAGCACGAAAAGCCGGAAGTGATGCCTCTATTTTCTCATAAGGAACGCAATAAGCGATTCTAAAGTATCCGGGAAGACCGAATCCATCCGTGGGAACCAGTATGATGTGTTCTTCCTCACAGAGTTTTATAAAAGCTTCCGTATCTTCCATGGGGGATTTAATAAGAAGATAAAACGCTCCTTCAGGCGGTATGCAATGAAACCCCATATCCGTAAGCTCCGTATAAAGCAGCTTTCTGTTTCTATCATAGAAACCGAGATCAATTTTCACATCCAGGCACTGCCCGATAACCTTCTGAAAAAGAGACGGCGCATTAACAAAGCCCAGCGTTCTTCCCGCTATGATAGCCGCCTGCATGAGAATCTTCCCTTCCTCTACGGAATCGGAAATGGCAAGATATCCTATTCGTTCTCCCGGGATGGATAAAGTTTTGGAAAAGGAGTAGAGATAAATACTGTTCCTATACAGCTTAGGCATAAAAAGAACTTCTCTTCCGTCATAAGCCAGTTCTCTATAGGGCTCATCACAAATCAGATAAATCGGATGTCCAACTCTTTCCTCCGCCTTCTCCAGCATCAGAGCCAGTACTCGCAGTTCTTCCTCGCTGTAAATGATTCCGCTCGGATTGTTGGGATTATTTAAAATGACCGCCTTGGTTCTTCTTCCGATTCGCTTCTCCGCTTCTTCCACATTTAAAGAAAAATCATTTTCTTTCACCGGAATAACCGTGAGCTTCCCTTTATAATGCGATACATAAGATTCATATTCCGTAAAATAGGGAGCAAAGCAGAGAACCTCATCTTCCTCATCCAAAAGGCAGCGCGCGAGGATATTTAAGCCGCCCGCCGCACCGGCGCAAAGAAGAATATTTTCCTTCGTATAGTCTACAGAAAAGCGCTTTTTCAGATGCTCCGCCACCGCCTCTCTTACATCTTCAAAACCCGCATTCTGCATATAACCGTGAATTTCATGAGGGTCTTGATTTTCCAAGAGACTGATAATCGCGTTTTTTACTTCATAGGGCACCTCTGCAACAGGATTTCCCAGGCTAAAATCATAAACTGCGTCTTTTCCGTATTTTTTTGCCATTTCCCGTCCCAGTTCGAACATTTTCCGAATAACGGAATTGCCCTCCATAAGACTTTCCATACTCTTTGCTAACACCATTTTTTCCTCCTAAAGAAGACTTTCTCTCTTCTTCTCTTTTAAGGGCTTAAGTGCCGCCGACTTCAAATCATCAAACCCCTTGTCCGAAGAAACCGCCTCCGGATTGTTCCGCAACATGGTTTTAGTCCACCAATGCATCTTTCCGCTGCGGGCGTTTCCTCCGTCTTCCAAAACAGCAAGTCTCTCTTCCATTCTTTCTTTATCCTCTTCCAAGTCTTCCCAACTTCTCTTTTTTAAGGGCGACCTGTCCATCACAGTACTGGCTACGGCGGAAACGGAATCTTTGACCGTTCCGGCCATCATAACCGTGGATCTTTTCACACTGTTTGCCATCGCCACCGTTGAATCTTTCATACTTGTTGCCATTGCTACCGTTGAATCCTTAACCGTGTCTGCCATAAATTTCGCCGCAGCAACATTTCCCTCATTTTTTTGTACATAGCGAAGTTCTTCTGCGGAAAGCTCAAAACCTGCTCTCGCCTCGGATAGTTTTTCATAAACTTCCGCAATTGACCTCCTGAGAGACTGTATTTCTTCGGAATTTGCCGCCAGGCGAGCTACTCTCTCCTTCAACTCCAATGCCGCTATGGTGGAAAAAATCAAATCCTCCACAAAAAGGGTGTAAAACATCGTATTTAAAACCACAAACGTAATATACGACCAATGCTCCGGAATGGAAGAAATCCTCGGATGCAGAAGCTTCATCACGATGAGTGCCGCGCCCCCCCAGCCAATAGACGCCGGAAGGCAAACATAACCGTGAAAGTTTAAAGGATTTTGAGAGTAATCCCACCACCTCATATGGAAAATCTTATTCATGATGACCCCTGTGATGAGTTCCAATAGAGTCCCGCCCACAAGTCCCGTCATAAAAAGATAAATTCCATTTTCCTCGTATCCATGGGTCATAAAAACCAAAAGGCAACTTCCTACGCCGTAAAGCGGAACCCACGGGCCATGACAAAAACCTCTATTCTGTAAATGTCCCGATTTGATAGAGCAATATGTTGATTCAAAGCACCAACCGAAAATAGAATAGAGCATAAAAAAAGTAGTCCACTGCAATACAGTATACGACCCCATACCTTTCACCTCTACGAATTCTTAACCAAGTACCACCATGCCATTCACCTCTACGAATTCTTAACTAAGTACCATATACTAGCATATTGTGGCCTATTTTACAAATTTTCCGCTTTTAAGGACGATCTTCTCCACGCGGTAGACGAACTCTCTTCTTCGGTTTTTCCTTCTTGCCGCCCTGTTTTCTTTCTCCTTCTTCCGCCACAGCTGTCTTCGGAAAAAGAAAGCTCTCTGCGGCGTAATAAAAGGAATTCTCCCTTCTTTCCTTTTCTTCCAGTTTTTCTTTGGCTTCGCGTAACTCCTCTTCCATTTTTTGAATCTTTTCTTCTTCTTTTCGGATTTCTTCTAAAAAGCGGGACTTTCTTGCCGCCTCTTCCTCCTCCTTTTTTCGACGCTTTTCCTTATTAAATTCTTCTAATAGCCAGGAACTTTTCTTTTTTCCGCCACCGATAGCCGCTTTCCATTCCAAGCTGCTTTCCGTTTCTTTCTCCCCGGGATTCGCCTCCCTCGTTATACTGCTCCGGTAAAGTGAATGCGTCTTCCCTGCATGTACTGTGTTTACTACATCTACTGCATTTTCTGCATTTTCTGTATTTTCTGCATTTTCCGACTCTCTTTTCCTTTTGTTGAAAGGCGTTTTCTTCTCCCCCAAGGTTTCCAGAGCGAAATTTTCAATCCACTCGTGAAAATCCTGCTCTACGGATAAAAGCCGTTCTTTTTTATCCATATCGCGGAAGATTCCTTCCACCGCCTCCTGAAACATTTCGGAAAGGCAATCCTTCATATTAAGAAAATAAGGATAAAAACGACTGAACATCGGATTGAAATTTCCAAAAAGCAGGGCATCCGGGCTTTGTTCCAGGGCATTGGCTATCGCTAAAAGCATTTCTAAACTGCAACCTGTATTCCCAATCTCCAAACGGGAAATCGTATTTGTCGTACTATAGACGCGCTTCGCCAAATCCTTTTGTCTTAATCCCCTTTCTACTCTGTATTTTTTAATCTGTTTTCCCAGCTGAACCCCATCCAGCTTACTGTTTTCCCAAATACCGTATCCCTTATTGTCCTGTATTCCCTTGCTTTCCATGCCTTCTTCACAAGCTCCCTTTTTTAGTCCTTAATCTTCTCCCTGAATGCGTACAAATCTTTCCCCAACTCCATAAACTGTCACAATCGGAGAGACCTCCATAAAAGCATTGGGATAATGCTCCGCGAGATAGGAGCGAATCATTGCGGACTGTCTCGGAGACACAATGGAGGAAAGTAAAATCTTATCCGATTTGGTATACGCTCCTACTGCATTGTAAAGCGTAACCCCTCTTCCAAGTCCTAAAATATATCGACTGATTTCTTCACTGTCTTCCTTGTCATGGGGAATGATGCTTGCCTTGTACAGCTTCTGCCTAAAGCCGAAGAGCATATAATCCATGATATATATGCAAATAACATGGTTAACCAGGGCGTAGAGCGCCACATCTTTATTAAATACAAAACCGAGTGAAATGAGAATACTCCCATCCAGAATAAGCATAATTTTACTTAAAGCAATTCCTTTAAATACTTTTCTGTTCAGAATTCTTGCAATGGTATCCGTGCCGCCAAAAGTCACTCCCGCTCTTAGTACAAGACCGGATCCGAAGCCGTAGAAAAGCGAAAAATAAATGCAGACCAAAAACATCTCTCCCTGTACAAAAATAAAATGAAACATTCTGGTAAGCACTAAAACAGTGGGGTAGAGAAAGGAAACAAAAATAATCTTCATAAACTCTTCCCGCTTCAGTGTAAAAAACGCCAAAATCAATATCGTAATACTGAAGAAATAGTAAATATAGCTGTAATTCAATCCTGTAAACTGCTCCATCATCTGGGAAATTCCCGTCACACCGCTCGTAGACAGCTTATTCGGTATTAAAATGCAATTCACTGCAAATCCTGTAATAAAACAGCCTGCAATAATTTGCAAATAATTGAGTATCTTTCCCCTATGCTTCTGCAAAAACTCCATTTTTCCTTCTCCTTATGTCCCTTCCGTTATCCTGCTTATTCTATCACAAAAGGCTGTAGGAAAAAATAAATCTTTCCCACAGCCTTTGAAAAGCCTTTTAAAGTCTTATGAACTGTACCCGAGCTCGCTTTTTACGCCATTTTACTTCTCGATGTCCATGATACGATCCTGTCCGCGCTTCTCCAGCTCTTTCAGAACCTTTGCAGGATTCTTGAACTTCTCTAAAAGAATCATAGCTGCAATAACATACGGTTTGAAGGAAGCCTCCTTGTAAAGAGGATCTCTGTAGCGATCAAATACGGAAGCATCTACTTCACCTTCCTTGCAGGATACGCCGGTGATGTCAGCCGGCAAGCAGTGCATGTAGAGAGCCTTTCCGCCCTTGGTAAGCTTCATCATTTCTTCAGTACAAGCCCAATCCTTGTGCTGTGCATTCTGTGCAAGAAGCTCCTTCTCTAAAGCCTTGATTCCCTCTGTATCACCCTCACCGTAAAGGTTTGTTCTCTTCTCCATAGCGGCAAACGGAGCCCAAGACTTCGGATAAACGATATCCGCATCCTTAAATGCTTCCTTCATATCGTTGGTTACCTTGAAGGAACCGCCGGATTCCTTGGCATTCTTCTTGGCAACATCTACAACATCGCCCATTACGTCATATCCTTCCGGATGAGCAAGAACAACGTCCATGCCAAGTCTTGTGAAAAGACCGATTACACCCTGCGGAACGGAAAGCGGCTTTCCGTAAGAGGGAGAATAAGCCCAAGTCATAGCGAGCTTCTTCCCCTTTAAGTTCTCGATTCCGCCCATCTCGTGGATTACATGTAAAGCGTCAGCCATACA
>QWCI01001280.1_pt1 | contig 10099 bp, 10 predicted proteins | sample 1972541 | NCBI WGS metagenome assembly QWCI01 (sample SAMN09866712, study PRJNA288562) | Human oral metagenome isolate term3_saliva, whole genome shotgun sequencing... | isolation source: mouth | host: Homo sapiens | place: USA: California | reverse complement strand
TCTTGGCAGCCTCATTCCTATAAAGATCTGCCGCTGCGTATTGCAGAGTTTGGAACAGTGTATCGCTATGAACAGAGTGGCGAGTTGCACGGATTGACCAGGGTTCGCGGGTTTACGCAAGATGATGCCCACATATTCTGCCGCCCGGATCAGGTTAAGCAGGAGTTCCTTCGCGTTATGGATATTATTATGATTGTATTCCGCGCGCTCAACTTTGAGCAATTTGAAGCACAGATCTCTTTGCGCGACAAAGTAAAGCGCGAAAAATATATCGGATCAGACGAAGTATGGGACAAAGCCGAACAAGCAATCATCGAAGCCTGCGAGGAGAAAGGACTGCAGGCGAAAATAGAATATGGAGAAGCGGCTTTCTACGGCCCCAAACTTGACTTTATGGTTAAGGATGCTTTAGGAAGACGTTGGCAATTAGGCACGATCCAAGTCGACTACAACCTTCCCGAGCGCTTCCAGCTTGAATACACGGGAGAAGACAGCAAAAAGCATCGTCCGGTTATGATTCACCGCGCACCATTTGGTAGTCTTGAGCGCTTTACGGCTGTACTGATAGAGCACACAGGCGGCCATTTCCCGCTCTGGTTGATGCCTGATCAATGCGTGATTTTGCCTATTTCAGAGCGTTTCAATGACTATGCGCACAAAGTCAAAGAACAATTGGAGACTGCCGGAATTCGCGCCAATATAGATGAGCGAAACGAGAAAGTTGGGCGCAAAATTCGCGACAACGAAATAAAGCACATCCCATATCTTTTGGTTGTCGGTGAAAAAGAGCAAGCAGATGGCAGCGTAAATGTCAGGAAGCAAGGCGAAGGCACGCAAGAAACGATGACGATTCCTCTGTTTGCCGAGAAAGTACTCAAAGAAGTGGCCGAACTGACCGAGAAATATTGATCACAAGAGCAAATCAGTGAAGTACAAGGTAAAAACATGGAATCTACTTTGTACTTCACTAATCTTTTATTACTTTTGCCGCCGAATTTATAAAAGAAATCAGTGAAGAACGACAAGAAAAAGTTGCAATATCGCATTAACCGGCAAATCCGAGTGCCGGAAGTACGCATCGTGGGTGATGATATAGAGTCACAGGTAATTGCGACCCGTCAAGCCCTGCAACTTGCGGAGCAAAAGGGTCTCGACTTGGTTGAAATATCCCCTAACGCTCAGCCACCGGTATGTCGTATTATAGATTATAGTAAGTTCCTCTATCAACAGAAGAAGCACCAGAAGGAGCTTAAGGCCAAACAGGTTAAGATTGAAGTCAAAGAGATTCGTTTCGGTCCTCAGACCGATGAGCACGACTACGATTTCAAGCTCAAGCACGCCAAGGAGTTTTTATCCGACGGCAACAAAGTGAAGGCCTATGTCTTCTTTCGCGGTCGCAGCATTTTGTTTAAAGAGCAAGGAGAAGTTCTTTTGCTGCGCTTTGCCAACGATTTGGAAGAATACGGAAAAGTCGAGCAGATGTCGGTATTAGAAGGGAAGCGAATGATCATCTTCCTAACTCCTAAAAAGACAGCAGTTCCGAAGTCGTCCGAAAAGGCTGAAGCATCTGCATCTTTCAAAGAAGAGCGGAAAGCTCCACAGCAAAAAGCGAAGAAAGAATATGCCGGCCCGCGAGTAGAAGGCGAGGATTTTTAGTTCAAGAAAAAGTTGTGCGCGCTGTGTTTGGTATCTCACGCAGCCGCCTTTAATTATAAATAATAAAGAAAATGCCAAAAGTAAAGACAAACTCCAGTGCGAAGAAAAGATTCGTTCTTACCGGCTCAGGCAAAGTTGTTAGACGTCATGCCTACCACAGCCACATCCTGACCAAGAAGACGAAGAAGCAAAAGCGCAATTTGGTTCACACCGCTATTGCCCACAAGTCAAACGTTAAGCAGGTACGCGAACTTCTTTGCCTCCGCTAATTCACCAGAGTTTCAAATCGGATGTTTAGCCCCAAAGTCCGCCTACGCGCGGCGCTAGCATCGCAAAACAAGAAAGAAAATGCCAAGATCAGTAAATCACGTAGCTTCGAGAGCTAAAAGAAAAAGAATCCTCAAGTTAACCCGCGGTTATTACGGCGCCCGCAAAAATGTTTGGACCGTTGCAAAGAACACGTGGGAGAAAGGTTTAACTTACGCTTTCCGTGATCGTCGTAACAAGAAGCGCAATTTCCGCGCATTGTGGATCCAACGTATCAATGCAGCAGCACGCCTTGAGGGCCTCTCTTACTCTCAATTGATGGGCAACTTGCACAAGGCCGGCATCGAGATCAACCGCAAAGTGCTTGCAGACTTAGCAGTCAACAATCCCCAAGCATTTAAGGCTATCGTAGAGAAAGTGAAATAAATTTTCGTAAAAACAATTATTGAGCGTATAATGCTATCCGGGTTATACGCTCAGTTGTTTTATGTTTACAAATCCAAGTCCCATCAGGCTTTCCTACCCTACTGCCACATCTCCGGCCGCACTAATTTCTTTCTAAGCGCACATATTATACACGTAGTAAAATCCACGAATGACTATGTAGTCGACTGCAACCCTTAAGTCTTGAAAACCAATCAAAAAGCTTGAACGTTTATGCGGCACAGCGTATTTTGCGGCATTTCTCTCACGAGAAAAAGGGTGTAGCCTCACGAGATAAAGAGTATACGCACGCGAGCGTACATTCATACCGTCACGATGGCATAAGAGTCAAGCGGTATTTGAGATCAAGAAATCAAGTAGTATGCAGAAAAATTGCTGTCCGTCTTGCTTGGGATGCAGAGCTACGCCTTGCAGCGAATATTATCGCGAAGCAGAAAGCAACAGGAAGCATTAGCAAAAGCGAGCACCGATGAGCTACTAGCGCTATCTGCTACTTCCCACCGACCGGCGGCAGTCCAATTGGATAGCTCCGATAAGAAATAAAGCCTACCCTTTGTTTGTAACTTAATTAATATATATCTTTGTACTTATTCCAAGATGTTTAACCTCTATGTCAGTTACCACAAAGAAAGATACGGTGCAATTAATTTCTTTTCCTGCATTCAAAGATAGCAGAGGTGAATTGTGCTTCGTGCAATCCGGGGCGCCTCCACTCCCATTTGATCCGAAAAGAGTCTTTTGGATTTATGGTGTGCCCGAAGGCCGGCAGCGAGGTTGCCATGCTCATCGCACTTGTGCCGAGCTAGTCTTTGCTGTAAGCGGGAGCGTAAAAATCACGACCATAGATCGGGGAGAGCAAAAAGCGTATGTACTCAACGATCCGACGGAGGGACTCTTTATTCCGCCAATGGTTTGGTGTCAATTGGAGGATTTTTCAGACAACTGCGTCTGTGTTTGCCTTGCTTCAGAAGCGTACGACACAGTAGGATATATTAACGACTTATCTCAATTCAAAAAAGAGTTGGGCCTATAATGATGCAACTTATTCCATATACAACTGAAAGGAAAACGATGTGGGATTGTTTTATCAAGCAATCTCGCAACGCTACGTTTCTTTTTTATCGCGATTATATGGAATACCATCAAAGTCGGTTTGAAGATGGCTCTTTGCTCTTTCTAAATGAGCGCGGCGCGTGTTGTGGCTTGCTGCCCTGCAACTTGCTTCCTCACGAGGCGACCATCGTCTCACACGGCGGTTTGACCTATGGCGGCTTGCTTTTGACAAAGAAGACCTCAGCTGAAGAAGTGAGGGAAATGCTTAAAGCTACGGCAGACTATTACATCGCAAAAGGCTATAAGCAGCTTATTTATAAGCCTATTCCATACATCTATCACCGTTATGCGACGCAAGAAGAGCTGTATTGGTTGTTTCGTGCAAAAGGACAATTAATCAGCCGTGCGTTGTCCTCTACGATAAGCCTAACTGATCCGTTAGCATTTAGCGAACTTCGGCGGCGTAAAGTGAAGAAAGCGAAGAAAAATACCTTAGCGATACGTCGAGGAGACGAGCAAATGCTTGTCGATTTTTGGAATTTACTAACTGCAACTTTGAAGTCCTATCATCAAGTAGCTCCAGTACACAGCATTGATGAGATCTTATACTTAAAACGCCTATTTCCCAAAGAAGTATCTGCATTCTGTATCTATGAAGGCGAGCAACTGGTGGCCGGCACCCTACTCTTCATCACCGGGCATACTGTGCACGTCCAATATATTGCGGCCAGTGAGCGCGGCCGTATGGAGGGTGCTTTAGACTTTCTCTTTGATCAATTGATTGAAAAGTATAGAAACGAAGGAAAAACTTACTTCGACTTCGGCATTTCCACGGAGCAACAAGGCGCAATACTGAACCAAGGCCTGCTCTTTCAAAAAGAAGGCTTCGGCGGCCGAGGGGTTTGTTATGATGCTTACAGCGTCGAATTAAAGAATTTATGCACATACCTTTCTTAAATGTAAAAGCCATCACGGAAAGTTTTGAACCGGCACTCTCGGCAAGCGTCAGAGAAGTAGTCCTTTCCGGTCGTTATTTGAATGGTGAGGCAGTGCGACAATTTGAAACGCGCTTCGCCTCTTTCCTGGGGGCGCGCCATTGCATCGGTGTGGGCAACGGCTTAGATGCTTTGACGCTCATCTTGACCGCGATGAAGCACATAGAGGGTTGGGACAGCGAAACGGAAGTAATCGTGCCGGCCTTTACCTTTATAGCCACAGCCGAAGCGGTTGTGCGAGCAGGCTTAAAGCCACGCTTTTGCGACATAACAGAGACAACTTACACGTTAGATCCCGCGTCAGTCCGACAACAGCTCACCCAACATACACGTGCTATCCTACCGGTGCACTTATATGGACACGCTTGTGATGTTTCGTCATTAAAAAATATGGGTCTAAAAGTGATAGAAGACGCCGCACAGAGTCACGGAGCAGTCGTTGGTGGGCAAAAAGTAGGCACATTAGGCGATGCTGCCGGCTTTAGCTTTTATCCGGGTAAGAATTTAGGCGCTTTGGGAGATGGTGGAGCCGTCGTTACGAACGATGATGAATTAGCAGATCTTATTAGAACGATGGCTAATTATGGAGCAAAGGAGAAGTATTTCCACAAAGTGATGGGCGTAAATAGCAGGTTAGATGAGATACAAGCCGCCGTTCTGCATGTTAAATTAGAGCGTTTAGAGCAAGACAATGAACAGCGCCGCAGAATAGCAGGGATTTACAATAAAGAAATCAGCAACTCGAAAGTTAAAACGCCTTATAAGGGTGAAGTTAAAGATAGTGTGTTTCACATATACCCCATACTTTGTCACGAAAGAGAAAGGCTACAAGACTACTTAAGACAACAGGGGGTAGAAACACTTATCCACTACCCGCTCGCACTGCATCAACAAGAAGTTTTTTCAGTCTATAAAAACCTACATCTGCCCATTGCAGAGCGCATTGCAAAAGAAGAGCTCAGCCTTCCGATAAGTCCTGTGATGACTACAGAAGAAGCTCGATACGTAGCCAATTGTATAAACCGATTCACTTAATATACACAACATCATGACCATCGATATCTTAATCTGCTCTTACAACAAAGGCATCGTACGCATGGATGATGTCTTACTTCCGCCCCAAGAGGGGATCCATTACATTGTTTCTTATCAGTATTCTGATGAGCGCTACTTGGACTTAATCCCAAAATTGCTCGCAACGCGCGCTGATGTAACCATTTTCAAATATAAGGGTCAAGGCTTATCCGTTAACCGAAACTTAGCGGTAGAAAAGGCCTCGGCAGACCTTATTATGTTTGCTGATGATGATACCCGCTTATCGCCAAATGCCTTTCAAGATGTGCGGAAAGTATTTGAGAAATATCCGGATTTAGATATAGCGTTTTTCAATGCCAGCACTTATACAGGCAAACCCCTTAAGAAGTACCCTAAAGAAGAGATGTGGTTGACCGGAATGCCGCAGGGCTATACGATATCTGCCATTGAGATCGCGGCCAAGCGGGAGTGCGTCCAAAATAGGTTGCGCTTCGACGAGCGTTTTGGGCTCGGCACAAAATTTCTAACGTGCGGAGAAGAGGAAATATGGATGGAAGACGCGGTGAAGGCGGGACTAAAGATGCGCTATTTCCCCATAAAGACCGTTGAAACTTCAACGTTGCTAAAGAAATCTCTACTATATGTTGACGCTGGTGTACAACGAAGTTTCGGCGCTGTGACCTATTATAAACATAGAGAGAAAGCTTGGTTGATTTGCTTTAACTTTGCGTTACAAGCAGCCAAAGACGGCTATTGTCATTTCTGGCCATTGATGAGGCATTTTTCAGAGGGTATCCGCTATATGAAGAGGACGAAATAATGCCATCAAAGATTTTAGAAGTCTTAATCTGTACGATAGATCATCGTATTGAGCATGCGTTGCGCGTACTCTTAGAACCACAGCCGCACATTCGATACCTGATCGCTTGGCAGCAAACATCAGAGGCTGTGCTCTCGGAGCTCGCGCTTCCAGAGAGGGAAGACCTTCGCATAATAAAAAGCTGCGGGAAAGGACTATCCAAAAATAGGAATGTGGCGCTGCGCAACGCATCAGGAGATATTCTGCTCATTGCCGATGATGACAACCGCTATACGCTCGATTATCTGAATCATATTTTAAAAGCCTTCGAACGCTTCTCGACAGCCGACATCATTACCTTTCAGGCTCTTGATATGGACAACCGGCCACTTAAGCGCTATCCGCCAACTTCATTCCTTTACCATCATCGGCCTAAAGGATTTTATGTAAGTTCGGTTGAAATCGCCTTGAAGAAAGAAGCAGAGTTACCATTCTTTGATGAGCGGTTTGGTTTAGGAACAGAATTTTTGACTTGCGGGGAGGAAGAGAAATTTATTGAAGATGCGGCTAAAGCCGGGCTGGAGATAATCTATGTTCCCTGTGTCATTGTAAAAACACCTGCGGAGACATCTGGTTCAAAATTTCACGAGGAAGTCGGCATCAGAAGATCTAAAGGAGCTATTCTTTACTGCATTCACGGAGCGATAGGAGCCTATTTACGTAGTTTCAAATACATTCTGTCTCTACGTCGACTTCCTTTAAAGCAACGTTACTCTTTTCTAAAAGATATGCTTACCGGTATTCACTATGTCAAAGCGACGTCCTAGCCATCCCCTCGTTTCTATAATTGTTCCCTTTCATAATAGGGCTGCTTACTTGCAAAGGACGCTCCTTTCTATATTTAAGCAGGCCTATCATCCGGTAGAGCTTATTTTAATCGACAACAACTCTACCGATGATTCTATGTCTGTCTGCGAATCTTTGATTAGCACCGCGCCATTTCCTTTCCAAATAACTAAAGCTTCCAAGCAAGGGGCTTCAGCGGCAAGAAACGAAGGGGTAAGGTTAGCACAAGGCGAGTATTTGTTCTTTTTCGATTCGGATGATGAGATGAGCGAAGAATTCCTTTCTGATGCGCTTCCATTCTTAGAAGGTAATGATATTGTCGCGGCGCCAACAAAGATGATTTTTGCAAATGGGGCTGCGCGCTGCAGAAAGGTTTACCCAAACGCGTCTGTATCCGATCAAATTCTAACCGGAATGCTTGCGACACAAGGTATGATCATTCGAAAGGCGTTCTTTATCAATGCTGGAGGCTGGAATGAAGACTTACCTAAATGGAATGATTGGGAATTAGGCGTTCGCCTACTGCTTCATCGCCCTCGCATTCATTGGTTGTCCAAGTCTTACCATAGAATATACCAACACGAAGATAGTTTGACTGGCCCATCGCTTGCAAAGACTATCCGGCAGGTTATGCCGGCCATAAACGCGGTAAGCCAACTGCCGTTATCGTCGAAAGAGCAGCAAGCCTTAGAGGCACGAAAAGTAATCTTGGCTGCCGAACTCGCCAGGGAAGGAAAGCAAGACGAGGCTACACAATTATATAAAGGGCAACTGAAATGGTTGTATCTGTATACAAAGACAATACATAAAGGCGCCTGGTGGCTCTATCGATCTTTTCACAAGCTATTTCATTGATTAGTTCTCCTCCACTCCGATCAAAATGCACTCAGAATGAATAGCTGTGAACCATTAGACGAACTCAACGTTTTAAGGACAGTAGAAGATCCCATAGAGCTTCATATTGCCTTGCGCCATTTGCTTAGAGATATTCTAGAGAAAGCTTTGGAGTCATCCGACTTAAAGTTTTCAGGCCCCTATCCACAGCTACATTATTTATATATCAAGCGCAAAATAAGTAAGACGAGCTTTTTGTTAGCCAATGCTTTTAGAGCAAGAGCAGAGCAGTTGACTTTACCGGAATTAAATCAAAAAAGAGAGGAATCGATCGCTGCTATTGCCTTTCTTATCGAAGAACTTTTTACAGTCAAAATCCCGGATTGTTGGGGTATAGCCCCGAAGAACACTTTCTTGTTAGAGCAGGAGCGCGGGGAGATTAAGCAAACTTACGTGCGGGCCTTTGTTTTGGACTGGGACAGCACGACAATACGAGTCCATCTCAAATCATATGGTGATAAGGTCTTTCAACTGGCTTATCAAGGCGGCGACAACAATGGAGATCGGGCGTATTTAGAACAACTCTTGTTCCCAAATGCCCAATTAAACCTCATCCATCCGCAATTCAATGGTGAGCATATCACTTGCGAACTCATTATATTTGAGCCGGATTGCCTATTAAATATCTCTGCCGTGGCCGCTTGCATAAGCACGTATTCGCCCTTACAATACCTTTTATCCAAGTTTGAGCCTTCGATAAGCCATAAACCTTATATCTTATTAGGTAATTTCGCTGGCCAATTACTAGATGAGGCCCTCAATCAAGCGGAAGAGGTAGATTATACCAATAGTGCGCTAAATTTCTTCCGAAAAAATGCCTTAAGTCTCTTAGCTGCTGAAGACTTAAGCACTTTCCATAAGGAAGCTAAGCAGCAAAAGGCGAATATCAGCAAAGCTATTCAGACAATAAAGAAAGATGACCCGCTGGCTCGCACAGACCAGGTGATATTGGAGCCTTCTTTTTTCTGCGAAATGTTAGGCTTACAAGGGCGTATGGACTTATTGCAGGAGGACTTTCGACTGCTTATCGAGCAAAAAGCCGGTAAATGGGACGAATGGAGGCAAACTCATCAAGAGGCTCATTACGTGCAAATGCTGCTTTATTTGGCTTTGCTTCACTTCAACTTCAATATAAAAAACGCGGATATCTCTTGTTATCTGCTCTATTCTAAATATTCTGAAGGCCTACGTCGTGAAGGACCGGCGCCGCGTTTGTTAGAAAGGGCCATCAAGTTGCGCAATCAAATCATCGCCAACGAATACCTTTTTGCGCAAGAAGGCGGTCGCAAGATGATTGAGCAACTTCAGGTCGAACAACTCAGAGAAAAAGTCAGTATCAATGATAAATTCTGGCAAAACTACTTGGCACCGGGCTTTCAAACCACACTGCAAACGATCCAAAACGCGCCAACACTTGCGAAAGACTACTTCTTCCGCTTCTTCCGTTTCATAGAGCGCGAACAATTGCTCTCTCACCTTGGTTCTTCGGCGCAGGCGGGAGATGGCTTCTCTTCTTTATGGAATGCTACGCTTGAAGAGAAGAGGGAGAATGGCAATATCTTGGAGCAGTTGAAGCTGGAATCCGGCCATAAGTTTTCCCCAAAAGAAGGCTTTGATCAACTAGTTTTAGCTGTCACTACGGACCACGACAACTATCTTCCCAATTTCAGAAAGGGCGACAAGGTTGTAGTCTATAAGTATAAGCAGAAAACTACGCCCGACGTAAGAAAGACGATTGTCATACGCGCTGCCATAGAAGAAATTACGGATACGAAGATCACGCTGAGGCTAAATGCGCCGCAGAAGAATCAATCCGTATTTTCCACACCCAAAGGTTACGCTTGGGCGATTGAACATGATCTTACTGATGCCTCACGCTCGCTATATCAAGGCTTATTCTCCTTTCTGCAAATGCCCAACTCTCGCAGAGAAGTCCTGCTTTTACAACAAAAGCCGGCCGTGCGCATCTACCAACGCAAGGGTGAATACGGGGCCTTTAATGAGTTAGTCGAGCGAGCCTTGTCTGCAGAAGATTTCTTCTTGATTGTGGGCCCTCCGGGTACGGGAAAAACCTCTTTCGGACTGATGAACATATTGCAAGAGGAGCTGT
>QWCI01001277.1_pt1 | contig 10106 bp, 7 predicted proteins | sample 1972541 | NCBI WGS metagenome assembly QWCI01 (sample SAMN09866712, study PRJNA288562) | Human oral metagenome isolate term3_saliva, whole genome shotgun sequencing... | isolation source: mouth | host: Homo sapiens | place: USA: California | reverse complement strand
GCGTCGATGCCGAGCCAGCAGCGGCCCTCGGCCTCGTCGAGGCTGGCCTTGGGGATGACGTCGAGGCTGTGGCGGGCCATGAACTCCTCGCGATCCTCGGGGGTGGCGAAGAGGGGGTCCATGCGCGGGGACTCGACCTGCACGGGGGCGGCGGCGAGGCGCTCCATGAGGGTCGTGAGCTTCTCGCCGCGGGCATCGACGGAGGTTGCGCCTGCTTCCTCGGCCTGGCGTTGTTTTTTGGCGGCCTCCTTCTGCGCGAGGAGGGCCGCGCCAATCGCGACGTAGAGTTGGGCGTCATCGGGGGTGACGAAGGCGTCGGCCTTGGGCAGGAGGGCTTTGTAGGCCTCGCGCAGGGCGGGCAGGAAGTGCAGGGGGCCGCCAAGGAACATGACAGTTCCGCGGATCGGGCGCCCGCACGCCAGGCCTGCGATGGTCTGGGTGGCGACGGCGTTGAAGATGGAGGCGGCCAGATCCTCGTGGGCGGCACCCTGGTTGATGAGAGGCTGAATATCAGACTTGGCGAAGACGCCGCAGCGCGAGGCGATCGGGTAGAGCTGGGTGTGGCGGGTTGCCAGCTCGCCGAGGCCGGAGGCGTCCGTGTGCAGGAGGGTCGCCATCTGGTCGATGAAGGCACCGGTGCCACCCGCGCAGGTGCCGTTCATACGCTGCTCGGGGGTGGGGTGCAGGTAGGTGAGCTTAGCGTCCTCGCCGCCCAGTTCGATGACGACGTCGACCTCGGGGTGGAGGCGCTGGGTGGCCTCGGTGCCCGCGATGACCTCCTGGACAAAGGGGATACCCATGGCGCGGGCGGTCGTCAAGCCGCCGGAGCCGGTGATGGCCGCGTGGACGCGAGCACCGGGCAGGGCGCGCTCGACGTCGGTGAGGAGGGCCCCGAGCGATGCGCGCACGTCGGCGTTGTGACGACGGTAGTCAGAGAAGAGGCGACGGTTTCCATCCAGAACGACGGCCTTGACCGTCGTGGAGCCGACGTCGATGCCGAGCTGGTAGGGGCGCGTGGCCTCGTGGTGACCCTGTGTTGTCATGGGACCTCCTTGAATCACCCAACAACATAGGTCGCGGGTGTTACCCCGTCAAAGGTATGGATTCCCTTGCCCAAAAACCACAGTAAAACGGCATAGAACCGGGGAAAATCGCCTGTCCGCCGGTGAGGGGTGAGGAGGCGAAGCACAGCACGTCTGACAAGAATTACAACATGTGAAGCGTTTCAAAATTAACCCCTTCGTCAAGATGGCGGTCGACTCAGCTTGTCTGCGCCCACGCGGCGCCACACTGCCTGCCGTGCCCCACCCGGCCATGGCCTCAGCGTCAAATCCCCAACGAACACCACCCGCACCAAGCGGCTGAATCGTAGCTACCATGAACTTGCAGACAAGCCCGCCTCATCGCACGCTAAGCTAGTCATACGAGCAGGCCGCCACATCGCAGGCCCGGGAGGGGATCAGTATGAGTGGACGTATCACGTACCGCGACACGAAACCCTTTTGTGTTCCCGCATCGCTTGATGAACTCGCGGGTCCATCCACGGGTATCGTGCATCTCCCCGTGCGCTTGAGCTGGGCACCGGGAGATGGTTCCTTTAGCCTTGATGACGACGGCGAACGAACGACGGTCTACCAATGCGTCATCGGTGAGGGCAGCGTGGAAGACCAACGACGCTACCTCAACTGCGACATCCTCAGCGACATGTGGCCAACACTGCGCCTTGACCTGGCGATCACAGCCACATGGGAAAACCGCTTCAAGGCACTGTGCGGGAGGAACAAATGGCTCACTCTGCACAAGAGACGCAGCGCCAGCTAATCGCATGCGCACTCGAGGTCCTCGCAGATACGGGCTTCGCCCTCGCTGGTTCAGGCGCGATCCGTGAACACGGGATGACGCAGCGACCCACCAACGACATTGACCTCTTCACGGTCATGCAAGCCTCCACGCGGTTCCCTCACGCAGTAGACAGCCTCATTGAACACCTCACTGCCAACAACTACGACGTCACCGTCGAACGCGTAAGCCCCTCTTTCGCCCAGCTCTCCGTCACACCACCGCACGGGGTTCCACTCAGCGTTGATCTCGCTATCGACTGGCGCGCCCACACACCTGTTCGCCTCGACGTTGGCCCCGTTCTTGACATTGAGGATGCCGTCGGTAACAAACTGTGCGCTCTGTACTCCAGGAGCTACCCCCGCGACTATCTCGACGTCGATGCGATCCGCTCCACCGGAACGATCAGCGATGCGCGCCTCATCGAGCTCCTTCAGGAACGCGACGCAGGCTTCGACGTAGAATTCTTTACGGAGTGTCTGCGCGGAGCACACAGTATCAGTCTGACACAAGTTGCGGCCTATGGCATCAATGCCTCGCAGCTCCATACAATCCAACAACGTTTCCACGCCTGGGCCGACGACATCGACAATCAATGCAACGAATAGCCGCAAAGACGGCGTGACGTCCTCCGACGTGAATCCCCACCACTCACAGATGAGGCATGCAACCTCGTCACACCTGCCGTGCCCGCCCCGCCATGGCCTCGTGCACCTTCAGAGCACGCCGTGCCCCACTCTTCCACCCATTAGCCCTCTATTCCGCACGTAAACCCTCTTACCTGTACGTGGGCAGGGCCGCCCACGTACGGAAGAGCGGGTTAGCGTGCGGATCAGAGGTCCCACACTCGGAAATAGCAGGTAAGCGCGCGTCGCGTAGGAAGCATCCGCCAAGAGACGACACGTACTCCCCGACTCACGCACGGGCGGCGACGGGGATTGCACGGACCTGGGTGGCCTTGACACTCGCCCAGAGGGAATCACCGACGCCGAGGCCCAGGTCGACCCACGCGGACGCCGTAACCCGGGCGGTTACCGAGACCCCGCCCGCGAGCGCGACGCGCACGGTGACGAGGGAGCCGTCGACGTCGATGCCTGCGACGACGCCGGGTAGGACGCTTCTCGGCGAGGCGTGGGATTCTTCGCGGGAGAGGGCGACGGCCTCGGGCGGGAAGGTGAGGGCGATGCGCGCCGGCTCTTCTTCGGAGATAGTGCTGTCGGAGGCCGCCCACAGTGTCCCCTCGCCGACGCGCACCCCGATGAGGCCGGGGCGGGCGACAGCGGGGCCGGTGATGATGTTGAGTCCGGCCAGGCGGGCCGCGAACACCGACGTGGGCGAGGCGAGCACGCGGGCGGGTTCGCCTTCCTCGACGATGCACCCCTCCCCCATGACGATCATGTGGGAAGCGAGGGCCAGGACTTCGGCGATGTCGTGCGAGACAAGCAGGGTCGTGATGCCCGCGTCCGTGAGGCGCTCGCGCAGGACAGCGGAGACCTGGGCGGTGGCTTCGACGTCGAGGGCAGCCGTCGGCTCGTCGAGGATGAGCACATCGGGGCGGAACACGAGCGCGCGTGCGATGGCGACGCGCGCCGCCTGCCCGCCGGACAGGTCGGAGGCGCGCTTGTGGGCAAGATCGGCGATACCCACGGCCCGCAGCTGGTCGAGGGCGGCGGCCCGAGCCTCAGCTCGCCCGACGCCGCGCACGCGTAGCGGGAACGCGACGTTGCTGAGGACGCTCATGTGCGTGAAGATGCGCGGCGACTGGGAGACCATGGCGACGCCGCGCCTCCGTGCGGGCACGAAGGTGGCGGCGTCGTCGACAAGACGCTCGCCGATCTGCGCGCGGCCGGAGTCGAGCCGCAGGGTCCCGGCGACAACTTGGGCGAGGGTAGACTTGCCCGCACCGTTGTGCCCGACGACGGCCGTCACGAGGCCGGGGCTCAGTTGCACATCCACGTCCCAGCCGCGCTCATTCACCGTCCCGGCGACGTGGACAGCGGCGGCGGAAGCGTCGTCACCGGAATCGCCGATGCCGGATTCCGGGTCAGCCGCCAGAGATCCCTTGGCGCGAGCACCCGAGGCACTCCCGGACGCAGAACCGCACCCCAACCTCGTCGATGACAGACGTGAACGCACGAGGGAGGCGATACTCCCCCACGGGGTTTCCGTCAGCGCGACGACGAGCGCGGCGACACCCAGCAGGACGACGCCGAGCGCGAGGGCCAGGTCCGCGTCAGACTCGCGGGCTAGGTAAATCTGGAGCGGCATCGTGCGGGTCACGCCCTGCATGGACCCCGCGAAGGTGAGGGTCGCGCCGAATTCGCCGAGGCAGCGGGCCAGCGCAAGGGCAGCACCGCGCCCCAGGCCGGGCAGAACGGTCGGCAGCGTAATCTGCCAGAACACGCGCGAGGGCGAAGCCCCCAGGGAGGAGGCCATCTCGTCAAGGCCCGGCTCGCGGGCACGCAGCGCGGATTCGAGGGTGACGATGAGGAAGGGCAGGGAGACGAAGACCTGCGCGATGACGACGGCTGTGGTCGTGAATGCGATGTCAAGGCCGGCGCCGGTCAGCAGGGCACCCAGCGTCGAGCGCCTGCCGAAGGCCGAGAGCAGCGCGATGCCGGCAACGACGGGCGGCAGCGAGAGCGGCAGGGCGACGAGGATGCGGGCGGCGCGCACGCCCCGCCACGAGCGGGACAAGATGAGGGCAGCGGGCACCCCGAGGAGGATGTCAACGCCGAGGGCCACGGCGCACGTGCGCAGCGACAAGCTCAGGGCGGCGGCGGCCTCGGGCGTCGCGAGCGTGGTCCCCAAGCTGGCCCAGTTGACGCGCCCCAGCATGAAGGCGAGGGGCAGGATCAGGAAGCAGAGGGCGAGCGCGCCGAGGCCCCCTGCCCAGACAGGCAGGGGGCTGACGGCGGGCGTCCTGCGTGAGGTCATGCGTCGACGCTACTTGACGGCGGGAGTGAAGCCAGCCTCACTGAGGAGGGCCTGTCCTTCCTCGGAGAGGACCAGGTCGATCCACTTCTGCCCGTAGTCCTTCTTCGTGGAGGTACTCACGAGCGCGATCGGGTACTCGTTGACGGCCTCGTCGGCACCCTGAATGTCGACGGTATCGACGGCGTCGCCCTCGGCCAGGGCATCGGACTTGTAGACGATGCCGGCGTCGGCCTGGCCGGAGGACACCTTGCCGCGCACGTCGGTGACGGCCTGTTCCTCGGAGACGGGGTGCAGGGTCACGCCGAGCTTCTCGGTGAGGGTCTTGGTGAGCTTGCCGCAGGGGACCTCGGGCGCGCAGATGACCAGCTTAACGCCGTCGAGCGAGGAGTCGAGGCCCGTGACGCTGGCCGGGTTACCGGGCGTCGTGATGAGGGTGAGGCTGTTAGACGCGAAGAGGGTCTGGTCGTCAACCTGCCCCGCGTCGGCGGCCTTCTTCATGGTGGACTCGTTCGCGGTGGCCAGGACATCGACGTCGGCACCCTCGCCGAGCTGGGCGATCAGGTCCTGCGACCCGGCGAAGTTGAAGCGGACATCGACGTTCGGGTAGGCGGCCTCAAAAGAGGATTCGAGTTCCTCGAAGGTCTCGGTCAGCGAGGCGGCAGCGTAGACGTTGAGAACGACCTCGCGGGAGGGGACCGTTGCGTTGTCGGACGAGGCCGTGGCATCGGCCTGCGGGGTCGCGCCGCCCGAGCAGGCGGCCAGGGCCAGGGCGGCTGCACCCACGAGGGGGAGGAAGCGGAGGGAACGCACAGGGATCTCCTTTTGAGAGGGGATTGAACGAGATAAATCTAACAAGTGCGATGCAGCCAGGCAACAGGCTGACACGACAGTACTCTGCCGACGCTGGATGCCTTCATTCTCAAGGAAAATACCCCTACCTGTTTAATTTGCTCTCACCCCGCTTAAAAAGACTCACGGGAGATCACCGACCTCCGATCCACCACACAAACCGCACCCGGAGCGCACAAGCCAGCAATTGCCTCGGCCCCACCGGACATAAAACACACCCACACCCCATGCCCTCACAGCCCTCTCACACCCACGAAAGGGACTAGGATCACACTCATACGTAACCACTTCTCGGAGGACACCATGCCCACATCCGTCGACTACGACCTGAGCCAGATCAACGCCCACATCATCGCCTACTCGGACCGCATCCAGCGCGGCACGAAGGAGGATCGGGCGACCCCCGCATGCGTCGGAGCGCTGACTACGGCAGGCCTGGACCAGGTGACGATGGCCGCGATCCCCGAGAGCGCCGACGTCCTCGACACGGAAATCCGCGAGGCACTCGCCGCTGGCGCGCGTTTCATCCTGATCCTGGGGGGCTCAGGCTTCGGCGTGGGCAACTACGCGCCCGAAGTCGTCCGCTCGATCATCGAGGTCGAAATCCCCGGCATCGCCGAGCAGATCCGCGCCCATGGCCTGACCAACACCCCCCTGTCGGGCCTATCCCGAGAGGTCGTCGGCGTGACCGCGCGCGACTCCTCGGGGGCACTCATCATCTCCTCCCCCGGCTCACACGGCGGCGCGCTCGACACCCTCGAGGTGGTCACACCCCTGCTGCCAGCGATCTTCCACCAGCTCGACGAGCAGCGCTGACCCACCACTCAGCAACAGACGAGGCCTCGGCTCGTTAGTGTCCGGGGACAGCGACCAGGCAGCGGCGGGCACTGAGCACACCACGGCCTCGTTGTTGTCGGAAGGTCAGCCCTTGCGTCGACGCAGGAACACAGCACCACCCGCGAGGACGACGAGCGCGCCGCCTCCGGCGATGAACCACCACAGGCTGGGGACGGGCGTCGCCGAGGAACTCGAGGACGCGGTCGTGACGACCGTGACGTTGCCGTCCGCATCCTTCTGTTCAATGAGCGCCCCGGTGGCGTCGAAGTGGTACGAGAAGCCGTCAACATCGAGCCACTGGTCGACCACGGCTGAGTCGGAATTGTTGAAGTAGTAGCGGTTGCCGGAGGGGCCGTCCCACCAGCCGGTTGTCGCGGCGGGGCGACCCGCCTTGAACCACCAGGCGCGCGGGGTCTCGGATTCGTATTCGTGGCCCCACTCGGAGTTTTCAACACCGACGTAGGTGATGCCGTCAGCACTAAACTCGCAGACCAGCGCGGGGACTTTAATGGAGTCCCAGATGTCGCCCATTGGGAACCACTTGGTGTCGCCGTGGAGGACCAGGAAGGACAGGCGGTCGGGACTGTCGTCGGGCATGCCGGTCTGGATGATCGCGCCGGGGTGGAGTTTTTGCATGAAGGGGATGGAGTTGGAGGACTCGGCACCATGGTGACCGACCTTGAGCATATCGACGTCGCCGACTTCTTCTGCGATGCGGTCCTCGAATCCATTGGGGGTTTCCCAGTCAGATTCGGTGCTCATGAGGTCGGCGGCCAGGAAAGCGGTGTGCCCGTTGGCGGTGACCTTCGTCCCCCAGCCCATGAGGTTCGCGTCGGTGGTACCACGCGTCTTGTAGTATTCGTCCGCATCGAAGGGGATCATCTGGATGTCGGCACCGCCGAGCGCAATGTGCGTGTTGTAGCCATCCACGCGCTGAATGAAGGTCGCGCCGTAACTGTCGACCGCCCAGTTTGCGGCGGTCACGAGGTGATCGTAGACGTACTGGTTGTCCCATAGGGAGTTGTCGTCGGTGATCCATTCGTCGGAGTATTCGGGGCTTAGGATGACCTTGGGCCGGTACTTGTAGATGATGTCGTCTGCGTTGGCGATGTGGTCGGCGTGGGCGTGGGTGCCCAGGTAGAAGGCAACGTTGGTGTCGTTGACGCCCTGCGCGTCAAGGTAACCCATCAGCCAGTCGGTGGTGGCGGCGGCCGTCGCGATGCCGGTGCGCACGGGGTAGCGCGGGTCGGAGCCGTCGGGCAGGTCGGCGTCCTCGCCGCCGTCGATGAGGCCGTACCAGCCGCCGGACTCGACGAGGATGGCGTCGGAGGAACCCGAGGAGAGGATGATGATCTTGGTCGGCTCGTCGGTGGTGCCCGTGTAGGTGAGGGTGGAGGCGCTCACGTTCGAGGCCTCGATGGACTTCGCGTTCGCCAGCGGGATCGTGGTGCCGGGCACCCACGAACCGGACTGGGTGCCGCTCTGAGCGCCGCTCTGGGTATCGTCGGCGCGGGCGACCGGGGCGCTCGCCAGGGTCAGGGACGAGGACGTGGCCGCCACTGCGGCGAGCGCGAGGAGGACGGTGCGGCGAGTGCATGACGACATCGGAGGGACCTTTCGCGCGGGATTTTTGTGTGTAGAATACCGCGCAAAGCACCACCCACCTGCGTCGATACGCGGCGCGCGGCGCTTCGTGAGGATGGTCGCCAGCGGCTGTCATGTAGGACTTCGGGCAACTAACTGATCGAGCCAAGCGACGAGTTCAGGCATGTCAGACCATGGGCCTGAGTCCCAGGCCGTCGCGCCGTGCTGAAAGCTCTTCCGCCTCTGCTTGACCCGTGCACATGCCTGATCTGTTCGCTCGATCAACCAATCGGGGATGCCCATTCCCTTCACGTAGGCTCCCTGCACCCACTGCCGTTCGAGCTCCTTCAGAACAGACGAAGCTTCCTTACTCACACAGGTGTCTGAGCAGTGGTAGACAAACCACGCCTCGATACAGGGATTCGACAGCGCCACTGCGCGGCGACACCCACTGGCCCCAGCCAACCAGTTCTCCAGATCATGAATATGGAGGGCATTGTCATCCACGTCACAGACGATCCAGGCTCCAGCAGCACCGTCACACCCAACATCATCAGCCTTCCGCTTGATACTGACGATGAGATTCTTAAGCGACGACTTGTCTCGATTGCGACAGAAATTGAAGGCGAAAGCTCCCCGATAGCGCCACTGGTTGAGCGCCTTCAGATACTCCCTCTCCGTTGCCCCTTCGACGGCGAGAACAACGACTGGCCGAGGGGCCTTATCGAAGGACTTCCCTCGTTTTCCCCGAGAGGAGTGCCTCGTCGGCGCCTGCTTCTTCTTACCCATAACGCTCCTTAGATCCGTGGGACACCTCCGAGGCGACCCGACATGTATATCCGCGGCAGGTCGCTGCCCTTTCGAAGCACGTCTGAAGGAAAGTCAGTCAGCCGCGTCAATTCAGACCGGTGTTCGTTCTTCTCGACCAGCCAAATCTCGTCGCGCCGCAGCAGATCGGCACGCAGAAGGTGGAGCTCGTGCGTCGTAAAGATCAACTGACGCTTCTCGCCCGGCCCCGATGAGCCAAGGAACAGCCGAAGTAGCTCCTCCGTCAGCTTGGGATGAAGAGAATCTTCGAGTTCATCGATCAGGTAGACCCCGGAGTGCTGACTCTTTCCCGCCCAGTACAGGATGGGCAATAGATTCAGGTAACGAATGCTCCCGTCGGATTCCTGCTCGAGAGGAAGACGAAACTCGTGAGCACCGTCCTTATGGACGGTCACGAGGCGCTCATACACGACGTCACCATCATCACCAAGCCGAGCGCGAAAAACAGCCCCGCTTTCAGCAGTGAGGTATGCCTCGGAGGTCTTGTCGGTCAGCTGGTCTTCAATCTCTTCGAGAACCTTGTCTTGTGCCGGAACCTTGTCACGAGGAACGCTCGTGTAGCAAATGCCTGAAATACCGGTATCAGCGACCGTCAACCCCTGCCCGACGGCAGCGCGAAATGCATCATCGTGGGCAATCTGCTGAGGCATGAGGATGTAGCGCGCGCCTCTCCCCACAATGGTGAGGCGTTTAAACCAGTCGATGACAGAACCAAGCAGGCTACTCTCATCGTCGACCAAAGCTGCATTGAAGCAGGTCTCGAGGAATAGACGATTGGGCTGGACTGTCTTCGAGGCAGCGTCGAGCGACGAATCATCTTCCAGATCACCATAAAGAGCAATATTCTGCTCCTGGCGCACGAAGACCGCCTCCTCGTCTTCCGAGCGCAGGCGATAGAGGGCTTCCTCGACGATTGCATCCGCATTGAAGGCTACCTCGTAGTAGACGATGGCCTTTCGATCCGAGGTCGCATCCTGCACATCCAGGACGATTTCGACCCCAATGACGCTGGGTCGATCCGTCCCGAAGAGCTGATGCGGGTGATAGTGCAGGCGCTGCCCACGCTTGCGCGGCTCGCGCAGCATGACCTGCAGGTGAGCCAGAGCATCGAGCAGGGTCGACTTTCCCGCTGCGTTTGCACCGTAGATTGCCGCAACGGGCAGGACACGGGACTTTCCGTCACGATAGAGAGTCCCACCGTAGCGACTCTCCTTCCCCGCAATCATCGTAAA
>QWCI01001753.1_pt1 | contig 10116 bp, 9 predicted proteins | sample 1972541 | NCBI WGS metagenome assembly QWCI01 (sample SAMN09866712, study PRJNA288562) | Human oral metagenome isolate term3_saliva, whole genome shotgun sequencing... | isolation source: mouth | host: Homo sapiens | place: USA: California | reverse complement strand
TTTTAAATGCCTCAACAACTTCCAATCTTTTAATGATTTTTGCTCTCTTTTGTCCAGAAGCATCATCTAATTGGGCTTTTAATTCCTCTGAATCCTTCTCCAAATCAATTCCCTGTAAGAGTTCCAAAATAGCCTCTGCACCCATTCCTGCACGGAATGAACCAAAGCCAAATTTCTCTACAGCTTCTCTGTATTCCTTCTCTGACAAAACTTGCTTATAGGTCAATCCGGATTCCTTGGCATCCAACACCACATAGGAAGCAAAATAGAGTACCTTCTCCAATACTCTTGGTGTCATGTCAAGGATGAGTCCCATGCGAGATGGGATACCCTTGAAATACCAAATATGGGAAACTGGCGCTGCCAATGCAATATGCCCCATGCGCTCACGGCGCACACTAGATTTTGTGACCTCAACTCCACAGCGGTCACAGACAACTCCCTTGTAGCGAATCTTCTTATACTTTCCACAATGACATTCCCAGTCCTTGCTCGGTCCAAAGATTCTCTCGCAGAACAAACCGTCTCTCTCCGGCTTTAATGTTCTATAATTGATGGTCTCTGGTTTTTTTACCTCTCCATGGGACCACTCAAGAATCTTTTCCGGAGATGCCAAGCCGATCTTAATGGCATCAAAAACAATCGGCTGGTATGTCTCGTTATTCTCAGGCATAAATTGTTCTCCCTTCTAACTTATTCGTCGTCATCTTCTGAAAAATCATCTAAATCTGCTAGGTTGTAGTCGCCATCGGAATCATCATCATCACCAGCATCAACTAACTCTCCATCAACAAACTCCTGCTTTGAAAAGCCTGCGCCTGCAAATTTGTCTTCATCTCTATATCTTCGATCACCTTCGATAATGGAATTAATACTCAAATCACCATAATCGATGTTCTCCTTTAATTCGACCTCTTCACCATTGTCATCTAAGATGCGAACATCCAATGCCAATGATTGGAGCTCCTTGAGCAATACCTTAAAGGATTCAGGAACTCCTGCCTCAGGAATATTTTCGCCCTTAATAATTGCCTCATAAGTCTTTACACGTCCGACAACATCATCGGACTTAAAGGTCAAGATCTCTTGCAAGGTATAGGAAGCACCATAGGCCTCAAGTGCCCAAACCTCCATCTCTCCAAATCTCTGTCCACCAAATTGTGCCTTACCGCCGAGTGGCTGTTGTGTCACTAATGAATATGGACCTGTTGAACGAGCATGAATCTTATCATCAACAAGATGATGAAGCTTCAAATAGTGCATATGGCCAATGGTTACTGGACTATCAAAGTACTCACCTGTTCTACCATCACGAAGTCTAACTTTTCCATCTCTTTGAATTGGCACACCCTTCCAAAGCTCTCTGTGATCAAGATGTTCTCCGAGATATTGCATCACACCCTCATCAAGGGTTTCCTTGTATTTATTGCTAAATTCTTCCCACTCCGTGTTGACATAGTCATTGGCCACTTCGAGCATATCCATAATGTCTCGCTCGTTCGCACCATCAAACACAGGGGTTGCCACATTAAATCCAAGAGCTTTTGCAGCCAAAGACAAGTGAATCTCAAGAACCTGTCCAATGTTCATACGAGAAGGTACACCCAAAGGATTCAACACGATATCCAGCGGTCTTCCATTTGGAAGGAATGGCATATCCTCCACAGGCAAAACTCTTGAAACCACACCCTTATTTCCATGACGACCAGCCATCTTATCGCCAACAGAAATCTTTCTCTTTTGGGCAATATAGATGCGTACATTTTGTGTCACTCCTGGTTGCAGTTCATCGCCATTGTCTCTTGTAAATACCTTGGCAGATACAACCACTCCATATGCTCCATGTGGAAGTTTTAATGAAGTATCTCTTACTTCTCTGGCTTTTTCTCCAAAAATAGCACGAAGCAAACGCTCCTCTGCTGTAAGCTCTGTCTCTCCCTTTGGTGTTACCTTTCCGACAAGAATATCTCCCGCACGGACTTCTGCACCAATGCGAATAATTCCTCTCTCATCGAGGTCTTTGAGGGCATCATCGCCAACGCCTGGAACATCTCTTGTAATTTCCTCTGGTCCAAGCTTTGTATCACGAGCTGCACACTCATATTCCTCCAAATGGATAGAGGTATAAACATCATTTTGTACAAGACGCTCACTCAAAAGTACTGCATCCTCGTAGTTATATCCTTCCCAAGTCATAAATCCAATCAGTGGATTCTTTCCAAGTGCAATCTCACCATTCTTTGTCGATGGACCATCGGCAATCACCTCGCCAGCCTCCACATGATCTCCCTTAAATACGATTGGCTTTTGATTATAGGAATTGGATTGATTGGATCTTGAGAACTTAATTAAGCGATATCTTTCCTTTTCTCCATTGTCATCTCTGCGCACCACAATCTCATTGGATGCCGAAACAAGAACTTCTCCCGAATGTCGAGCGATGACACAGACTCCCGAATCGACTGCCGTTTTGCTCTCCATACCTGTGCCGACAGCTGGAGCTTCCGTAATCATCAGTGGAACCGCCTGACGCTGCATGTTTGAACCCATCAAGGCACGGTTTGCATCATCATTTTCAAGGAATGGGATCATACTTGTCGCCACGGAGAATACCATTCGTGGCGATACATCCATCAAATCAATATTTCTCTTTTGGAAGGCTGATGTTGCCTCACGATAGCGACCAGAAACATTGTTATGGATAAAATGTCCTTCCTCATCCAATGGCTCATTCGCCTGTGCAACAATAAAATCATCTTCTTCATCCGCTGTGAGGTACACTACTTCATCTGTAACTATCGGATTTGTACTATCTACAGACTTATCTACCAAGCGATATGGTGCTTCTATAAATCCATACTCATTGACTCTTGCATAGCTTGCTAAGGAGTTGATGAGACCAATGTTTGGTCCCTCAGGTGTCTCAATTGGGCACATACGACCATAGTGGGTGTAATGTACATCTCGAACCTCAAATCCCGCACGATCTCTGGAAAGACCACCAGGTCCAAGGGCTGAAAGACGCCTCTTATGTGTAAGTTCAGACAAAGGATTGTTCTGATCCATAAACTGTGAAAGCTGGGAACTGCCGAAAAATTCCTTAACTGCTGCAGTCACAGGTTTAATATTGATTAAAGACTGTGGTGTGATACCTTCAATATCCTGTGTGGACATTCTCTCTCTGACCACACGTTCCATTCTCGAAAAGCCAATGCGATACTGATTCTGTAAGAGCTCTCCAACCGCACGAATGCGTCGATTTCCTAAGTGATCGATATCATCCTTTGTTCCAATATGCTCTTCGATATGCATATTGTAATTGATGGTTGCAAAGATATCTTCCTTTGTGATATGCTTTGGTATCAATTCATTGATATGACTCTTGATCGCTGTCAATAATTCCTCTTGATCAGAATACTTCTCCATCAATTCTTTCAAAACTGGATAAAAGACATCCTCAGTGATCCCCAATTCCTCTGGATTTTCAATATCCACATGGGCACGGATGTCGACCATCATATTGGAAAGTACTTTTACCTTTCTCTCGTTCTGACCTTCCAGCCATACATATTCTACACCTGCATTTTGGATATCTTCCGCGAGCTGTTTATCAACAACCGTACCTGCCTCGGCTAAAACTTCTCCTGTCTCCATATTGGCCACATCCTCAGCCAAGGTATGACCAACAATTCGACTTCTAAAATGTAATTTTTTATTGAACTTATAGCGTCCAACTCTTGCCAAATCATATCTTCTTGCATCAAAGAACATTGAATTCAATAAATTCTCTGCGCTATCTACAGAAAGTGGCTCGCCCGGTCTAATCTTTTTATATAATTCCAAGAGACCATCAGAATAATTTTCTGCTGAATCCTTTGCAAAGCTTGCAAGAAGCTTTGGTTCCTCGCCAAAGAGGTCTGTAATTTCTTTATTTGTTCCCAGTCCCAATGCTCTCAACAATACAGTAACAGGTACTTTTCTTGTCCTGTCTACTCTCGCATAGAAGACATCATTTGAATCGGTCTCATATTCCAACCAAGCTCCACGGTTTGGGATAACTTGACAGAAATAACATTCCTTACCAATTTTATCATGTTCAATTGTATAATAAATACCTGGAGAACGAACTAACTGGCTAACGATAACACGCTCAGCTCCATTGATTACGAAGGAACCTGTATCTGTCATCAGTGGAAGATCACCCATAAAGATTTCGTGTTCATTAATTTCATCTTTGTCATTATTGCAGAGTCTTACCTTCACCTTTAATGGTGCCGCATAAGTCGCATCTCTGTCCTTGCATTCTTCGATTGAATATTTTACCTCATCCCTGCATAGAGTAAAATCCACGAAGTCAAGACTCAAATGTCCTGCAAAATCTTCAATTGGGAAGATATCACGAAAGACCTCTTTGAGTCCTTCATCAAGGAACCATTGATAAGAGTCCTTCTGGATTTCAATCAGGTTTGGCATCTCTAGGACTTCTTTTCTTGTCGAAAAGTTCATTCTTATGCTTTTTCCGGATTTTTTAGGACGCATCTTACTTTTTTCCATTGACGTTTTCACCCCTGTCTGTAAATTTGAATAATAGTTACCGTGACGCACCTCTACCATTTTAGTGCAACTTTCATCTTAGCACCTTTATATTGACTTGTCAATATGTTATACTTGATTTTTCCTCTTAAATCTGCTATACTACTCCAGTTAGGATATACACTTTTCACAACTGGAGGACAATAAAGCCATGAACATTCTTTTAACTGTGCTCATTGTAATCTTGGTGATCGCCTTGATTGCTCTAGTCGCACTGTACTTCTTTGGCCGCAAGCTTGAGAGCAAACAACTCGAACAAAAAGATGCCCTAGAGGCAGCAAAGCAGACAATTTCTATCTTAGTCATTGACAAAAAGAGAGTCAAAATTAAGGACTCTGGTTTGCCAGATATTGTCTATCAACAGACTCCTTGGTACTTGCGCCGTGCAAAAGTTCCTATCGTCAAGGCAAAAATTGGACCAAAAATTCAAGTTCTTATGGCCGAAGACAAAGCTTTTGAACAGCTCCCTGTCAAGACAGAAGCCAAGGTCGTTGTCAGTGGCATCTATATCTCAGAAGTCAAGAGTGCCAGAGGTGGGCTACTTACCCCTCCTGCAAAAAAGAAGGGATTATTATCTCGATTTAAAAAATAGCCAAAAGGGCAGTGAAAAAATTACATTTTTCACCGCCCTTTTTTAGTACGACTCAATATGAATAATATTGGTTTGCTTGACATCATCAGGAAGTATGGATGTCGCAAAATCTTTAAATTGCTCCGCCATATCGCTGACATAAAACTGATATTTTTCCTCACCATCTGCCATCGGAAAATGATTGAGCAATTGATGAGAAGCAAGTACATCCTTTAATTCAATTGCTGTTTCATAAGCTGGATTGACTAAAGCAACTTCATCTCCCATAATTCTTCGAATAGCCGAGCGAAGAAGTGGATAGTGTGTACACCCCAGCACTAAAGTGTCAATATACTTTTGCTTTAAACCACTGACATAGCGAGAAATAATTTCATCTGTCACGCTGTCATGCAAAAGTCCCTCCTCGACAAGAGGACAGAGCAATGGACAGGCCTTTTGAATCACTTCCACTTTGGGATTGATGGCCAAAATCTCTTCTGGATAAATTCCCGTCGAAATCGTCGCCTGTGTTCCAATCACTCCAATTTTTCCATTTCTTGTCACCTGTGCGGCACTCTTTGCACCTGCATGAATAACACCCAATATCGGAATATCACTTTCTGCAACCACTGTCTCCAAAGCATAAGCACTAGCTGTATTACAGGCAATAACAATAGCCTTTACTTCTTGTGTTCGCAAAAAGCGAATAATTTGTCTGGAATAGCGAATCACAGTGTCCTTTGACTTACTTCCATAGGGAACTCTTGCTGTGTCCCCAAAATAGACCAACCTCTCCTGTGGCATTTGGCGTATAATCTCCCTTGCTACTGTCAATCCACCTACACCAGAATCAAACACGCCAATCGGTGCTCTCTCTCGTCCCATTCTTATGCCCTCTCAAAGGCAAGGGCAATCAAATCATTGACCAATTGCTTTGTTTCAATTCCCTTTGCCTTCCAAAGTGTTGGATACATACTAATTGCTGTAAATCCTGGCATTGTGTTAATTTCATTAAACACAATTTCACCTTCCTCAGTGACAAAAAAATCTACCCTTGAAAGACCAAATCCGTCAATTGCCTCAAATATCCTCTTCGCAATCTCTGGAATTTTCTTCTCTGCCTCTCCAGGAAGCTTTGGATCTACAACTGTCTTTGAGTCATGATTGTAATACTTTGCCTCAAAATCATAAAAAGCTGCTTCCTTTGCTGCAAGAATTTCACCCACACCACTGGCCTTTACGGGAACTTTTCCACCACCAAACACTGCACATTCCACTTCATGTCCAACAATCGTCTCTTCTACAAGAATCTTTCGATCATGAATGGCCGCCTCTTTGAGGGCATAAATCAATTCTTCTGTCGAATTCGCCTTATTGACTCCTTTACTTGATCCTGCATTGGACGGCTTGACAAATACAGGGTAGGAAAAATGTCCCTCCACGCGATTGACCACTGCCGCCATGTCCCTCTCAATTTGGGCTCTTGTCACCAACTCAAAGTCTGCCTGACGAACTCCAATGTGATTGACAATAATCTTTGTGTACACCTTATCCATTCCCACAGCACTGGCCAACACCCCACAGCCAACATAAGGGATCTGTGCCATCTCACAAAGTCCCTGTATTGTTCCGTCCTCTCCATAGAGTCCATGCATCACAGGATAGACAATATCCACTCGCACCTTTGTATAGGATGTTCCCTCGTGAATGAGAATGCACTTTTCTACCGCATCTGGCAATAAGACAGCTTCGGTCTTTGTCTCTACCCAACGACCATTTTCAATCTGCTCTACACTATCCACTTTTAGCCACTGCCCTTCTTTCGTGATTCCGATCAATGTCACATCATAGAGTTCTGTGTCCACCTGTCGAATTACAGTTGTTGCTGAAATACATGAAATCTCGTGCTCTGAGGACTGTCCCCCAAAAATTATTGCAATCATTTTCTTTGTCATTTTCTTATGCCTCTTTTATATTTTTAGAAATTGTTACTTCCTGGTTATCAATATGGCTGCGAATCGCACTCTTTGCCTGACTCACCTGCCTTGACTGTATGGCATTAATGATTTCTTCATGTTCAGCCAACAGTGTCTGGCGTGTCTTTTCATCCTTAATATATTCCAATCGGTAGCGATACATCTGCTCGCGCAAATTATTGAGCATTTGCACCAATTTATCATTCTCTGTTGCCTGAAAAATAATATCGTGAAATTTTTCATCCATTCGTGCAATTTTAATGGCATCACTTCCTGTTGTAGCATCCTTAAAATCTCTCTCCGCTGCAACAAGTTCTGTCACCATATCCTCATGAATTCTTTCACACGCAAGTTCAATCGCCAACTCCTCGAGTGCTCTTCTGACTTCCAAAACATCGCGCAAATTCTTTTCTGTAATTCCCGCGACCTCAGCCCCCTTTCTTGGCACCATAGTCACTAATCCCTCTAGCTCAAGCTTTCGAATGGCCTCTCGAATGGGAGTTCTGCTCACTCCCAGCTTTTTTGCCAGCTGAATCTCCATCAATCGCTCTCCAGGAACCATATCGCCTTTGAGAATCGCCTGTCTCAATGTCTTAAACACAACATCTCTAAGCGGCATATACTCATTTACTTCGTTGCTAAAATCTGACATCTTACCTCCTATGCATACCTGTCAAATATATCTCCTTTACTTTGGTCTTCATCTGTCCAAAGCGCAGCTGTTCATAGCATCTTTTTGCTGCCTTCTCATCTTCAAACAATCCAAATACCGTTGGTCCACTGCCGCTCATTAAGCTAACCATTGCTCCATTGGTGTTCATCACATCTTTGATTTCTCCAATCACAGGATATTCTGTCTGCGTCACACGCTCCAAAATATTTTCCATATAGGCTGCTGCCCCCCATAGATCCTGATTTTCAAGCCTTTCAATTACTTTATCCATATCTGGATGTTCTTCCTTTGGTATTGTGTTGACATGCAAATTTTCATAAATATACTTTGTTGAAACATCAATTGGTGGTTTTGCAATTACAATCGAACAATCGGGCACTGATGGCAGAGGCCGCAAGATTTCTCCAATCCCCTCTGACACGGCGGTTCCTCCCATAATACAATAGGGAACATCCGCACCAATTTTTATTGCCCTTTCCATCAATTCTTTTTCGCTCAATCCCAGTGAATAAAATGCATTGACACCACAAAGCACTGCCGCAGCATCTGCGCTTCCACCGGCCATTCCTGCAGCCACAGGAATATATTTTTGTAATTGTATATTCAAACCTCCACGAATAGAAAACTCATCAAACAACATTTTTGCCGCCTTATAGGCTATATTTCCTTCATTTGTTGGCAAAGAATAGTGATTGGTTCTTATGTCAATCCCATCCTCTCCTGTTCTCTCCAAAAAAATTCGATCAAAAAGATCTACTGTCTGCAGCCATCGTCTCTTTGTCGAATGACATCAAGCCCTAAGTTAATCTTCGCATAGGCTTTTAAATTCAATATATCACTCATACGTCCCCCGCCTTAGTACTTTTATCTTCTGCATACATAGATTGTATTATATCGCATACAATCACAATTCGCAATCCCAAACTATTTTGACGAAAACCCCCATTTCTTCTGCCAAATGCAAAGAAACCAGATTATCTCGAAAAATTTTTGCACAGATGGATTTTTCTATATTCATCTTTTCCTTGTAAGAAATCAAGCCCTCTATGGCTTTTTTAGCATATCCTCTCCTTCGATAAGGTGAAAAAATCCAATAGCCCAACTCAAGTTCTTCCTCAACACAACTTAAGCTGGCCACTCCAACACAAATGTCGCCATGAAATATTCCCCAAGTACCAAGCTCACTTTGCAAATATCCAAATTTGACCATTGCATAAAAAGTTTCTTCATCGAGTAAACATTTTATCTCTTCCCCAAGCCAGTGTTTCTCCTTTTCTACACTTCTCTGATATTGTGCACAAATTTCAGGATAGTCCTCAAAAGAAAGCTCCCTCAATTGAATTTCTCCAAGATCAGCCCTGACGATTGGTATTTTTTTATAACGCATAGCCACTTCATTTAAAAATTCTTCTGTAATATCTTCTAAGCACTCCACTGCAAATGATGTGGATGTAATGTCAATGTCTGCCCAATTCTTCCCCAAAACAGCAACAGCGGCTCTTCCCTCTGCCTTTGCATTGAGAAGAACCGCATTGTTATTGGATATTATGATCTCTACCCATTCGCCACCTACATACACTCGGCGAGTCTCATTCACTAGCAAACCTCTGGCTCACCATAATCCACACCCAATGTATCCACTGTCACTGTCTTGATGATTTGTGGAGTCTTTGGCTTGTCATTGTAATCTGTATCGACATCAGCAATTTCGTCTACAACATCCATCCCTTCAATGACCTTTCCAAATGCTGCATATTGCCCATCCAAATGTGGTGCATTCTGATGCATAATAAAGAACTGACTACCTGCTGAGTTTGGCATCATTGATCTCGCCATAGAAATCACACCTCTTGTGTGTGCAAGATCATTGTCCACACCATTTTGTGCAAATTCTCCAACGATTGAATATCCTGGACCACCTGTGCCCGTTCCCTGTGGGCAACCACCTTGAATCATAAAGCCACTGATCACTCTGTGAAAAGTTAAGCCATCATAAAAGCCCTTCTTTACAAGGCTAATAAAATTCTTTACTGTATTTGGTGCCTTGTCTGGATATAATTCCACCTTCATTTCTTTGCCACTATCCATTGTTATTGTTACTATTGGATTGCTCATCTTGCTTTCTCCGTTTCTTTTCTTCATTGTGCCAAGCACTTGCGTCTATTATATTTTATCCTGTGCCAATGTGCAACTATATTACCTGTCATATTTTATTCACAATTTCGCCAAACTCTGGACAACTTTATACTTTATACTCTAATTAACGGTTCTAGGAAACATACATACAAGAATATCTAGAATCC
>QWCI01004735.1_pt1 | contig 10117 bp, 8 predicted proteins | sample 1972541 | NCBI WGS metagenome assembly QWCI01 (sample SAMN09866712, study PRJNA288562) | Human oral metagenome isolate term3_saliva, whole genome shotgun sequencing... | isolation source: mouth | host: Homo sapiens | place: USA: California | reverse complement strand
TATCTGGATGGGAATCAAGAAAATTCGAAGTTAGAAATACTTAAAGAAGATGAAGATAATAAAAACAAAAAATGGTTTGAAAAACCCCTTGTGACTCTTCTTTTTGACTATAAACGATGGAATCGTCCATTGCGATATATAAAGGCTCGATTTCAAATTAAAAAAGCTGTAAGAAATGAAATGTCACAATATTTTTTTTATACATGCCTCAGTGATGGAAAACAAAGAATATCTTTTACATATCCCCCCAGTTTGTCAATTTTTTTGGAAATGATACAAAGAAAGATGTCTTTGTCCACAACAGAAAGACTCTCCTATGACGAACTATATAATCATTGGATTTATACCAATGAACAAAAAGAAAACACACTAAGAAAGGAGTTTATAACGAGAATCGAGGCTCTAGACAATGGATCGCTTACTCTGGATGTACTGGAAAAAAGAACTAGATTGTGTAATGATGCAACTAAAAAAGAATACTTGCCTAAAATATATGATCCTTTCTTGAACGGACCATATCGTGGAACAATCAAAAAAATGTTTTCACCTTCAATCATAAATGAAACTTCCAGAGAAAATTCCATAGAGAAGTTTCGCATAAATAAGATTTACGGTATCCTTTTTGCTATTGATTATCGAGAATTTGAACATACATTTGATAGAAAATCATTATCAACAAAAATTGGTTATTTTTTGAACTTAATCAATCAATTTACTATAGAATCACCATCAAATTTGAATTTGAAAAGACTTTCGTTATTTCCAGAACAAGGAAAAGTTGATTCAGATTCAGAAGATCAAGCAAAATTTTTAAATTTTTTTTTCGATAGAGTTATAACTGACCCCAAGGATCAAACAATTAGAAAAAAATCTATTGGAATAAAAGAAATCAGTAAAAAAGTCCCCCGATGGTCATACAAATTAATGAAGAATGAGGAGGAAGGAGAAACTTTAGTGGTGTACCAGGAGATTCGTTCAAGAAAATCCAAACATGTAGTGATTTTTACCGATAATCAACAGAATGCCGATACTTATACTGCTAACGCTAACAAGGATATTGATAATTCTGAGCAAACAAACGAAGTCGCTTTGATCCGTTATTCACAACAATCGGATTTTCGTCGAGATATAATCAAAGGCTCCATGCGCGCTCAAAGACGTAAAATAGTTATTCGGGAACTCTTTCAAGCAAATGTACATTCCCCCCTTTTTTTGGACAGAATATACAAACCCATCTTTTTTTCTTTTGATATTTCTGGATTGATAAAACTCATTTTTGAAAATTGGAAGGAGAAAAACAAAAAATGGAAAATTCCGAATTATGCAGAGGAAAAGACAAGGGAGAAAAGACAGAAGGCCAAAAGAGAGGAAAAAGCACGGATAAAAATAGCCGAAGTCTGGGATACCGTCCTATTTGCTCAAGTAATAAGAGGTTGCTTGTTATTAACCCAATCAATTTTTCGAAAATATATTATATTACCTTCATTGATAATAGCTAAAAACATCGGTCGTATGTTATTATTTCAATCTCCCGAGTGGTCCGAAGATTTAAAGGATTGGAATCGAGAAATGCATGTTAAATGCACCTATAATGGTGTTCAATTATCAGAAACAGAATTTCCGCAAAACTGGTTAAGAGACGGTATTCAAATAAAGATCCTATTTCCTTTCTGTCTGAAACCTTGGCACAAACCTCAAGAAAGGTCCCTTGATAAAGATTCAATGAAAGATAAAGTAAAAAAATTTTGTTTTTTAACAGTTTGGGGAATGGAAACTGATCTGCCTTTTGGTTCTCCCCGAAAACGACCTTCCTTTTTTAAACCCATTTTGAAAGAACTTGAAAAAAGAATTCGAAAATTTAAAAACAAGTGTTTTCTAGTTCTAACAGTTTTAAAAGAACGAACAAAATTGTTTATATTTTTAAGGGTCTCAAAAGAAACAAAAAAATGGGTTATCAAAAGTGTTCTATTTATAAATATAAAAAAAATAATAAAAGAACTCTTAAAAATAAATCCAACTCTATTATTTGGATTGAGAGAAGTATATGAATCTAGTGAAACTCAAAAACAAAAGGATTCGATAATCAATAATCAGATGATTCACAAATCGTCTATTCAAATTCGATCTATGAATTGGACAAATTATTCACTGACAGAAAAAAAAGTGAAAGATCTGACTGATAGAACAAGCACAATTAGAAAAAAAATAGAAAAAATTATAAAAGACAAGAAAAAACTCTTTCTAACTCCAGAGATAAATATTAGCCCTAACAAAGCTAGTTATAATGCTAAAAGATTAGAATCACAAAAAAGCATTTGGCAAATATTAAAAAGAAGGAATTCTCGATTAATTCGCAAATTACATTATTTTATAAAATTTTTCATTGAAAGGATATACATAGATATTCTTCTATGTCTCATTAATATTCCCAGAACCAATGCACAATTTTTTATTGAATCAACAAAAAAAATTATTGATAAATACGTTTACAATAATGAAAGAAATCAAAAAAGAATTGGTAAACCAAATCAAAAGAAAATTCACTTTATTTCGATTATAAAAAGGTCAGTTTCTAGTATTAGTAATAAGAGTTCACAGATTTTTTGTGACTTATCCTCCTTGTCACAAGCATATGTATTTTACAAATTATCACAAACCCAAGTTATTAACTTGTATAAGTTAAGATCTGTCCTTCAATATAACGGAACATCTCTTTTTCTTAAGAACGAAAGAAAAGATTATTTTGGTTTTGGAGCACACGAAATATTTCATTACGAATTAAGACATAAGAAACTTCGTAATTCTGGAATGAATCAATGGAAGAACTGGTTAAGAGGTCATTATCGATATAAATATTTATCTCCGATTATATGGTCTAGATTAGTACCACAAAAGTGGCGAAATAGAGTAAATCAACATTGTGTGGCTCAAAATCAAAATAAAGATTTAAGCAAATGGGATTTATCTCAAAAAGATCAATTAATTCATTACAACAAACAAAATGATTATGAAGCAGACTCATTAACGAATCAAAAAGAAAATTTTAAAAAACACTATAGATATGACCTTTTATCATATAAATATATTAATTATGAAGATAAGAATGACTCATATATTTATGGATCACCATTACAAGTAAATAATAACCAAGATATTTCTTATAATTACAACACACATAAACGCAAATTTTTTGATATGCTGGAAGGTATCCCTATCAATAATTACCTAGGCGAAGATGATATTATGTATATAGAGTATATAAAGAAAAACCCGGATAGAAAATATTTTGATTGGAAAATTCTCCATTTTTGCTTTAGAAAGAAGGTCGATATTGAGGTCTGGATCAATACCAGTATCAACAGTAATAAAAATACCAAGACCGGGTCGAATAATTATCAAATAATTGATAAGAAAGGTCTTTTTTATCTCACACAAGATCAAGAAATCAAACCATCCAATCAAAAAGACCTTTTTGATTGGATGGGGATGAATGAAGAAATACTAAATCGTTCCATATCGAATCTGGAACCTTGGTTCTTCCCAGAATTTGTGCTACTTTATAATACATATAAAATGAAACCCTGGGTTATACCAATCAAATTACTTCTTTTAAATTTTAATGGAAATAAAAATTATAGTAAAAATAGAAATAGCAATAGAAAGCAAAAAGGGAATCTTTTTATATCATCCAATGAAAAAAAACTTTTAAAATTAGAGAATCGAAATCAAGAAGAAAAAGAATCCGCAGGACAAGTAGATCTTGGATCAGATGTACAAAACCAAGGAAATCTTGAATCAGTCCTCTCAAACCACGAAAAAGATATTGAAGAAGATTATGCAGGATCAGACTCAGACATGCAAAAACGTACAAAGAAAAAGCAATTCAAGAATCACACGGAAGCAGAACTCGATTTATTCCTAAAAAGATATTTGCTTTTTCAATTGAGATGGGATGATTCTTTAAATCAAAAAATGATCAATAATATCAAGGTATATTGTCTCCTGCTTAGACTGATAAATCCAAGAGAAATTTGTATATCTGCTATTCAAAGGGGAGAAATGAGTCTGGATCTAATACCGGTTCATAAAGATTTAACTCTTACAGAATTGATGAAAATGAAAAGAGGTATATTTATTATCGAACCAATTCGTCTGTCTGTAAAAAATGATGGACAATTTATTATGTATCAAACTATAGGTATTTCATTGGTTCATAAGAGTAAGTACCAAACTAATCAAAGATACCGAGAAGAAAGATATGTTGATAATAAGAATTGTGATAAATTCAGTGCAAGATGTCAAAAGATGATTGGAAATAAAGACAAAAATCATTATGATTTGCTTGTTCCTGAAAATATTTTATCGCCTAGACGTCGTAGAAAATTTAGAATTCTAATTTGTTTCAATTTGAGGAATAGGAGTGGTGTGGCTAGAAATCCAGTATTTTGCAATGGGAACAGCTGTAATAAATTTTTGGATGAAAACAAACATCTTGATAGAGATAAAAATCAATTAATTAAATTAAAAAAATTAAAGTTATTTCTCTGGCCCAATTATCGATTAGAAGATTTAGCTTGTATGAATCGCTATTGGTTTGATACCAATAATGGTAGTTGTTTTAGTATGATAAGGATACATATGTATCCACGATTGAAAATTCGTTGATGTCACATTTTTTATATATCCTTACTAGATCTAGTATATGAAAGTAAACAAATGCACACATGCGATGTCTTACATTACATTCTGATGCATGATACTAATACGTATCAATTAGATTTTTTATTGATATTGATTAATTTTATTTCATAAACGAGGTATCCATAACGAAATAAAGATTATTGCGTATACTAGATTAAAATGACCAAAAAAGAAAAAAAGGGAGGGAAGAGAAGATTTCGTTTTATGGTAAAAAACTTATTCATCTCAGTTATTTCTCAAAAAGAAGCAAATAGGGGATCTGTTGAATTTCAAGTATTCAGTTTCACCAATAAGATCCGAAGACTTACTTCACATTTGGAATTGCACAGAAAAGACTATTTATCTCAGAGAGGTCTACGGAAAATTCTGGGAAAACGTCAACGGTTGCTGTCTTATTTGGCAAAGAAAAATAGAGTACGTTATAAAGAATTAATTGGTCAGTTGGGTATTCGGGAGACAAAAATTCGTTAATTTGAAGAGTCCTTTTGAATTATTTGATTTAGTAGATCTTGAATTTTGATGAACTTCTTTTCGTTTTCAGCAATTCATGGAAGAATGAATCAGGGGAAAACCTATGAATGTACCAGCTACAAGAGAAGACCTCATGATAGTCAATATGGGTCCTCATCACCCATCAATGCACGGTGTTCTTCGACTCATCGTTACTTTAGATGGTGAAGATGTTATTGACTGTGAACCAATACTAGGTTATTTGCACAGAGGGATGGAAAAAATTGCAGAAAACCGAACAATTATACAATATTTGCCTTATGTAACACGTTGGGATTATTTAGCTACTATGTTCACTTCTATATTTTCAGAGAAAGAGAGTTAGTCTATGATCTATTCGAAGCTGCCACCGGTATGAGAATGATGCATAATTATTTTCGTATAGGAGGAGTAGCTGCTGATCTACCGCATGGATGGATAGATAAATGTTTGGATTTCTGCGATTATTTTTTAACAGGGGTTGCTGAATATCAAAAACTTATTACGCGTAATCCTATTTTTTTAGAACGAGTTGAGGGAGTAGGCATTATTGGTGTAGAAGAAGCAATAAATTGGGGTTTGTCAGGACCAATGCTACGAGCTTCCGGAATACAATGGGATCTTCGTAAAGTTGATCATTATGAGTGTTATGACGAATTTGATTGGGAAGTCCAATGGCAAAAAGAAGGAGATTCATTATCTCGTTATTTAGTACGAATTGGTGAAATGGTGGCATCTATAAAAATTATTCAACAGGCTCTGGAAGGAATTCCGGGAGGGCCGTATGAGAATTTAGAAATCCGATGCTTTGATAGAGCGAGGGATCCCAAATTGAATGATTTTGAATATCGATTTATTAGTAAAAAGCCTTCTCCCACTTTTGAATTGTCGAAACAAGAACTTTATGTGAGAGTCGAAGCCCCAAAGGGAGAGTTGGGAATTTTTCTGATAGGGGATCAGAATGTTTTTCCTTGGAGATGGAAAATTCGACCGCCGGGTTTTATCAATTTGCAAATTCTTCCTCAGTTAGTTAAAAGAATGAAATTGGCTGACATTATGACGATACTAGGTAGCATAGATATAATTATGGGAGAAGTTGATCGTTGAAATGATAATTGATACACCAGAAGTACAAGATATCAATTCTTTTTCCCGATTGGAATACTTAAAAGAGGTTTATGGGATCATATGGATGCTTGTACCTATTTTTACTCCTGTATTGGGAATCACAATAGGTGTACTAGCAATTGTGTGGTTAGAAAGAGAAATATCCGCAGGGATACAACAACGTATTGGACCTGAATATGCCGGTCCTTTGGGAATTCTTCAAGCTCTAGCAGATGGCACAAAACTACTTTTCAAAGAGAATCTTCTTCCATCTAGAGGAGATACTCGTTTATTCAGTATCGGACCATCCATAGCAGTCATATCAATTCTACTAAGTTATTTAATAATTCCTTTTGGCTCTAACCTTGTTCTATCCGATCTCAATATCGGTGTTTTTTTATGGATCGCCATTTCAAGTATTGCTCCCATTGGACTTCTTATGTCAGGATATGGATCAAATAATAAATATTCCTTTTTAGGTGGTCTACGAGCTGCTGCTCAATCAATTAGTTATGAAATACCATTAACTCTATGCGTGTTATCAATATCTCTACGTGCGATTCGTTGAGACATAAACCTTTCTCTATTCCCTTTCTTTTCTTTCTTTTTTTATAGGAAAGAAGTTGAATGAATTGAATAAATATCGTCATTTTTTATTCATCATTCGGGTTGATAAACTAAATCAGATAGTTATATGAGTGAAATAAAACAGCTTATAAATTCGCAGTAAAAGGATTGAGTCTCATTTCCTATGTACAAGAGTTAAGCGGAAATAAACATAAGCAAGCAGTAGAGACTGTCTGTTTATCCCAAGATTGATTGATTAGGCATCAATCACGACTTGAAGCGGGTTCAAAAGACCAACTGTATGGAGTTTTGTTTTCACTATCTTTTCTATGTATTAACATATATGTAGTACCATAACGGGGGGATTGAGCAAAAATAAGTGGATGGCTAGGAACACCAAGGTACATAAAGGATTAGTAATGGAGATTATGTAAGTTATCCAAGGGACATTTTTGCATAAAAGGAATACTAATTGGGGCTTTAAATTAGTAGAAATGATCAGGCAGTACTCCCCATGATTCCGATCCAGAGTATGCTCCTATCCACTAATTAAAGAAATAGCTATCAGGAACGAAATAATCCTTTACTTTCTTTTAAAGCCCCCTTCACTTTTTTTAGAAAGAAGACTAGGAACGAAAAAAAAAAGAAAGAATGTAATTACAATAGAAAAAATCTTTTCTTATTCTTTCTTTCTTATATCCATATTCATAGAGATAGAATTCTTGTCAGGATTCATGAACTAATATAATGTCTAATTCTTTTTCGTAATGGAAAAGGCGGGGTTGAAATATCTATTGATATTTCTGCAAGGAGTATTTTATTGAAGGATTAAGTTATTACTCAACAAAGAAAATATTAAAGGATGAGAGCAATTCAGAAGTACCTTTTTTATTTATTATTATTATAGATTATAGCAGACAGAATTCCATTGGCCTAATTCCGGGACCTTCCGGTAGATTTTGACTCTATCTATCCTACAAATATATCAAGATAAATAAATAATACCGACCCGGTCCCTAGATTAATTTGTGGCCCTCGAGGAGCCGTATGAAGTGAAAATCTCATGTACGGTTCTGTAATAGCGATGGGAGCAGTGATGTTATCACCGACTATGATTATCTAACAGTTCAAGTACAGTTGATATAGTTGAGGCGCAGTCAAAATATGGTTTTTGGGGGTGGAATTTGTGGCGTCAACCTATAGGGTTTATCGTTTTTCTAATTTCTTCCCTAGCCGAATGCGAAAGATTGCCTTTTGATTTACCAGAAGCAGAAGAAGAATTAGTAGCAGGTTATCAAACCGAATATTCGGGTATCAAATTTGGTTTATTTTACGTTGCTTCTTATCTAAATCTACTAGTTTCTTCATTATTTGTAACAGTTCTTTACTTGGGAGGTTGGGATCTCTCTATTCCGTACATATTTGTTCCTGAGTTTTTTGAAATAAATAAAGCGGGTGAAGTCTTTGGAACGACAATTGGTATCTTTATTACATTAGCCAAAACTTATTTGTTCTTGTTCATTCCTATCACAACAAGATGGACTTTACCTAGGATGAGAATGGACCAACTATTAAATCTTGGATGGAAATTTCTTTTACCTATTTCTCTAGGTAATCTATTATTAACAACTTCTTCCCAACTCCTTTCACTGTAAAAGAATACGATATTCACAACTTGTCTCAAACAAGAGAAAGAAACAAACAATAAATTATTCATTAGATATTCACGATATGTTCCCTATGGTAACTGGGTTCATGAATTATGGTCAACAAACAGTACGAGCTGCAAGGTATATTGGTCAAAGTTTCATGATTACCTTGTCCCACGCAAATCGTTTACCTGTAACTATTCAATATCCTTATGAAAAATTGATCACATCGGAGCGTTTCCGTGGTCGAATCCACTTTGAATTTGATAAATGCATTGCTTGTGAAGTATGTGTTCGTGTATGTCCTATAGATCTACCTGTTGTTGATTGGAAATTGGAAACTGATATTCGAAAGAAACAATTGCTTAATTACAGTATTGATTTCGGAATCTGTATATTTTGTGGTAATTGCGTTGAGTATTGTCCAACAAATTGTTTATCAATGACTGAAGAATATGAACTTTCCACTTATGATCGTCACGAATTGAATTATAATCAAATTGCTTTGGGTCGTTTACCAATGTCAGTAATTGACGATTACACAATTCGAACAATTTTGAATTCACCTCAAATAACAAGTGAATAAACGCATTGATTCAAGAACAATTATCAATTATTAAGACTCAGTTTTGATCTAAAGTAATAATAAAGTAATGAGGTTTCTTTCTTTTTGCTTGGTCAATAACTACAAATCCCAACTATTTATTTGTTGGTGAGAATCATGGCTTAATTTGGATTGAAAATCTATTTATATATCCGGAATTATTTCGAAATATATAGGTTTTGAACTACTCTTTCGGATAAAGAATGAAATTGGTCCAATAACTGTATCTACATCAATCCACATCTATTAGTATTTAATTCAATTAGGCGGTTTCATAAAAAAATAGGGTAGGGTAACTTTTTCCTGGTCAGGTCAATAAGGTCATGAAACATTTCGATTTTTTATCTTTTATTTTTAATGGATTTACCTGGACCAATACATGATTTTCTTTTAGTCTTTCTGGGATCAGGTCTTATATTAGGAGGTCTAGGAGTGGTATTACTTACCAATCCGATCTATTCTGCCTTTTCATTGGGATTGGTTTTTGTTTGTATATCCTTATTCTATATTCCATCAAACTCCCATTTTGTAGCTGCTGCACAGCTCCTTATTTACGTGGGAGCTATAAATGTTTTAATCATATTTGCTGTGATGTTCATGAATGGTTCAGAATATTACAAAGATTTTAATCTTTGGACCGTTGGAGATGGGGTTACTTCGGTAGTTTGTACAAGTATTTTTGCTTCACTAATTACTACTATTCTAGATACGTCATGGTACGGGATTATTTGGACTACAAGATCAAACCAAATTATAGAGCAAGATTTGATAAGTAATAGTCAACAAATTGGAATTCATTTATCAACAGATTTTTTTCTTCCATTTGAACTAATTTCGATAATTCTTTTAGTTGCTTTGATAGGTGCAATTGCTGTGGCCCGTCAGTAATAAATCTTTAAGCAATCCAAATCAAAACTTTTTCTATCTTATCACATTCATTTCCCTTCAATTATATTTGAAGATTCTTCATGTATAAAATAGAAATGCTTTTAGTTCGATC
>QWCI01002317.1_pt1 | contig 10122 bp, 19 predicted proteins | sample 1972541 | NCBI WGS metagenome assembly QWCI01 (sample SAMN09866712, study PRJNA288562) | Human oral metagenome isolate term3_saliva, whole genome shotgun sequencing... | isolation source: mouth | host: Homo sapiens | place: USA: California | reverse complement strand
GGTGTAGTTCATAAGAACATCCCTTCGCCATCTCTCCCACTCAAGCTCCGGAACGGGGAACGCGGAAAGCTTTCTTTCTATCGCCCTCTCTGCTTCTACGTCCTGCCGGTTATAGTCTTTAAAGAGATTCCATTTATCCGCATCCGGCTTATACTTACCAAGGCAGAAGTAGCGAATAAGCTGCCTACCTATAGCAAGCTTCTTCTTATCTTCCGGAAGCCCTACAGCTTCTCCGGTAGCTTCCAGTCCTGCCGGAAAACCTAAGTACATAGCATGAATCATAGTGCATTGCCACTGCTCTATAGGGGTTTTGTAGCCTACCCTATTCAAGCAAAGCCACTCAAAAGATGCGTTATATGCGTGCTTGATTACCTCTTTATCCTGTAAAGCCTGTAAAAGAAAAAGGGGCATTTCCTCCCCCTTTTCTAAGTCAATAACTTCCACAGGCTCATCATCAAAGGCATAGGCTAGGAGCATGATGCGGAACGCTTCTGACTCTGCATATTTAAAGGCTCCGCATTTTCTGATATCCACATCCGAAGATGTTTCAATGTCAATACTTAAGTGCCGCATAGCCTCCCTCCAGAATTAAAGAATGTCGTTTACATCGTCCTCTTCGAACTCGAAGCCGTCTCCGAATGCGCTTTCTGCTGTTACCTGTACTCCTCCTAATGGCTCTCCATCACAGATAAACTGAATGCCGTTCAGTCCACAGGCGACTCCCTTGTTTCCGTTGGAATTATAAGCATAGAAGTTAATGTTTGCTCTTACATAGCAACCACTGTATACGGCGGTCTGGTCTAAGATACGCTGTAAGTTCTTGTCTACTACTAATGGCGGGCGGTTTTCGTTCGCCTTCGCAGTAATAATATAGTGATCGTGACATTCCTCGCCATAAGGCTCGCCGTCTGTAGGACGAACTCCGTCACCGTCTACAAATGCGATAGTAAGCTTTGGCGGGATCTTTCCTCCGAACTTACCATCCTTTCCTAGCTGCTTAGCTTCCTCGATGGCGTCCTCAACTGCTTTAATGGTCTTCGTATCAGACTTTGGAACCAGTAAAGTAGCCTGGTACTTAATGTTTCCAGATAAGTCTGCTGCCGGCTCAAAGATGTGTGCGTAAGATAATCTAACGATTCCTGTAGTAATTGCTGTTCCCATAATTAATTTTCTCCTTCTTCTGTAAACATGGACTTAACGTCCTGAATTGATGGTCTTATATCACTGGAAAGCGTAAGTGTCGGCTTTCCTTGCGATTTTGTTACATATTTCCCGACAAGAGCGGTAAATTTCTTTTTCCCTAGAAGCTTCTCGATCTTAGCGAGTGATAAAGGTGTCGTCTCATAAAGGTCTTTCTCCTCTGTTCCGTCCTTTATGATCGTTTCAAAGGCTTTCTGTTCATCACTCCATACTCTGCTGGACCTTCCTTCTACCGCCTTGTAGCCTTTGATTTCATGTCCGGAAAGAAGCTGTTCTAATGCGTAGTCCTCTAAGTCTTTTATCCACTTCGGGAAATCTGCTACTTTCGTAAGAATCTCTCCGATTTCGTCATTCGATAAAGTGTAAGGATCCTTTTCCTGAAGGAACATGGTAGCTAGGTTCTTGTCTGCCCTTGCTCTGCAGGTGTACTTAGCCTTGCAGAATAGGCAGGTGTGTTCCGATGGTGCGAACTCTCCTCCGCCTTTAAAGGCAAGGGCGGCTATAGGCTTCAATTTTTCTCCGAAGTCTAATAGATCCTGAATACTGCACTCCCATGTTTTAGGTTCTGCGGACAGCCTCGGCTGCACAATCGTAAGCCTCACATTTTCAAAGTCATAGAAGGGACTATACAGGTCATAGGCACCTAAGGCGTAAATCATTAACTGACTGTTCTCTACCGGAGACACCTCTACGCCTCGTCCATACTTAAAATCTATGATGTGGAGGGTTTTCTCACTAACAATTACACAGTCCACAGTACCGAAGCCTTCAGGGATGTATGCGGATAGGTCAAGCTCTACTTCAATAAGTGGCAGTCCGTTCTCTTCCCGCGCAGTCTCATCGCAAAACTCCGCATAGCTGTTCGTGCAAACACCCATTTCTTCGGTGTACATCGGGTCGTTAAGGAGCTTCACATAGTCGGATTCATTGACGTCCTCACCTCTAAGAATTGCCACCTTTATCTCGCAGAGCTCATGGGCAAGGGTTCCTTCTTTGGCTGCGTCTGATGTTCTATTCTCACAGCACTCCTCCAGCCTTGCGCTAGGTGGACAAGCCATCCATCTATGCGAGCCACTGGCTGATAGTAGGGCGTGCGCCCTATTTTCATGTTCCGGCATTATATTTCTACCCCCACCTTACGGATCCCCTCTATAAACTCCGGAAGCTTTTCTTTCGGCAGCAGGGAAAGCCTTTCTACTCCCAAGGACTGCAATATAGGCTTTAACTTCTTTGCTCCGTCCTTATCCTTTAAGGTGTAATCCTTCACGGCTTTGATCACCTGCTCAAGAGTGTATGCAGCTTCTTCCTGTTTAGCTGCAGCTTCTTCTTTTACCGGCTCTGCGGTCTTTACCGGCTCCGCTGTTTTTATCTGTTTCGGCTCCGCTGCCTCCACCTTTTTCGGCTTTTCCGGAATTGCTTCCTTGGGGATATCCTCCCACAGATACTCAACAATTCTTCTAGCCAGCCCGTCTATGTCTGCTTTTGTTAACGTAACTTCCATTCTTCTTTCTCCTTCTCTTTTCTTCAAATTCCAATAAATCTATGTAATAGGCTAAAAGCACACCAAGCACTAAACCTAAAAGCATACACTCTACTAGTGTTGCTGCTGAGAATACTCCATAGTCAAGGGCGGCTACTATGGCCATAAGGAACAGCAAGTCAATGCCAAGCAAGCAATTTGCAACCAGCTTCATTTCTTCGCTCCTCTCCGAAAAACCTTCGCTATGGTGTCTATGGAGAAGCCAAAGCGGTCAAATATGATGCTTAGATCCTCCAGAGAGTATGTCCCATATTTTCTTTTATAAACAAGCCCCCGCTCGGACACTCCAAGCCAGCCGGCCATATCTTTGTTTGTAATTCGGAATTCGGCTTTCCGCTTTCTTACTTCCCTATCCAGCATCTCAGCCTGGTAATTTTTATCCAGTTTTACCAACGGCATAGGCTACCTCCTCTCTTTTCTGATTACGCTTCTTCTGTACATAAAATCCGGAAAGAATTTCTTCATGGTTTGTTCCATGCTTAGATTCATAAAATTGGCTGTGATTGCAATCTGTCCGAGATTTAATGAGTTGGTTTTATACTTCTCTTCCAGATCCTCCGGAGGAATACCCAGAATTTCTGCAAGCTTTATTGTTGATGGCCGTATCATTTGCCCTCCTTTCTAATCCCCCGGATCCCAGCAGTCGCCGCCACGTAAGTCCACTTTCTTGCAAGCTTCCTCGAAGTCTTCTTCTCTCCACTTCTCTTCAAGAGCATTACAGTAAAGCGCTTCTACTTCCCCGGAGATTAGTGTTCTAACCGGTATACCCTGCTCCTTTGCTTCGTTTGAGAAGTGTGTAAATGCTGATTGACTGATGTCTATGTAAACTCTCATTTTTTCTTTATCCTCCTAACAATCCCCTGCAATGAGGTCTTTAGAGAATTAACTTCCCATTTCGCCAGTGTCTTCACAAGCCATTTGAATTGGTATAGACTGTCAAGCATCCAGTCTATGAAATCTGAAATCATAAATTTGCCTCCTATGGCCGTTCGTGCTATAATTTGCACGAACTAAATGATTAGTTTTGTTCTCGGGGTTATCAATGGTCGAGATTGGTAACTCCATTTTCTTTTTAATCATTCTTATTCAGCTCATCTAATATCCTTTTACACACGGCCGACAAAACTGCTGCTTCTGTAGCTGCAAGGGTTCTCCAATCCCCTTTATGCTCGCTTTCCTTTTTGGCTAGATATGCTATAAAACTGGGGCCCGCACCCGTTTTGAGATGCTCCACATGAAGCTCTGCTAATCCCTCTACCATATTTGCTATCGCTTGTTCTTTCATGCTATTTCCTCCTTAAATCGTTCTACTAAAGGTAAATGTCCAAGGTCTTTCAATAACCCATACAGGAACAATCTTCCTTTTTGCGTCCAGTAAGTATGCACTCGGCTACCTTGTGTTCCATCCGGCCGGTTATAGTTCTGTGTCTTGGTGCTGGTGTAGCCTTTATCTTGATACTTGGAGTAAAGGAACCACACTCCGGACTGATTAAACTGGATGCCTTGTTCGTGCAGAATTTTGTTTAGTCCTTTTGCGGCCATTCCGTAGTCCTTAGCGATCTCCGTTACGGATAAAAGGCTTGGGCACTGTAGGATTAAGTCGTAGTATGTAGCTTTTGGCTGGAGTTCGGCTATCTGCTGAGCCTGTACTTTGTTTTCAAGCTTTAAGGTGCTTAGTTCCTTCTCGGCAATCCGTAAGGCTCTGGCCATAATCTTTTCCGGGCTGTTGTAGTCCTTTTCTACTTGGATGAAGTATTGCCTAGCTTGCTTCCCTACTTCTGTCCGCTGAATCATGCAGATTTCTTTTGCCATGTCGATGGTGAGCAGATGGTCTGCGCTAGGCCTTCCTCCGGTACTTTCGCTCAAAAATGAGCTAAAGTCCTTTCCCTCTGTGAAGCCATACTCAACCATTCTCGGAAACCAATCCTTGTATAAGGTCTTTACTCCTAAGAACTCGTGCAGGTCTCTTCCCAGTACCGTAGGCTCTCCTACTTCGTTTGTTGTGATTTTGATTAGTTCGTTCAATTCTTTTCCTCCTCCATTCTTTTAAGTTCTTTCTTCATTTCAAGTACTAAAGTTTCAAGAATAAAGCACTCAGTTTTAAGGGTTGCGTACCTGTTTGGTTCAGACTTCTCCAAATCCTCAAAGACTGCCAAGGAAGCTATAGCACTACAACCTCTTTCACCATTCGTCTTGATAAAGTCCAAATGCCTCAAAGCCTTCTGTTTAGCCATCATGTGCGCTAGCATCAATTCCATATCCATTTAGCTTTCCTCCTCCATTCTTTCAATTTCCGCTTTCATAGCACTAGCCAGCACCTCGATTACGGAATACTCTGCCCTGAGCATTTCTAATACGTTTGGATCGTTTTGCACCGACTTCTCAAAGACCTCCAAGGTTTCCATTGCACTCGCCCCTTTCTCCCCTCCTGATTTGATGTAATCAAGGTGTCTACTGGCGAGGTTTTCTATAGCTTCTTTCCAAAATCCCATTTTCTTTTTCCTCCTTCTCAGCCACCCAATGTAGGGCAAATGCATTCCCAGTCGTAGTCTTCGAATTTGATACGGTTGTCCCTAAGGATTAATCCGCCAACTATCAAGATGTCTTGATTGAACTCGCCGCTCCTCTCAAAGGCATAAAGCTTCATGTCCACTTCGTACTTCTGGCACAAGGCTAAAAGTTCCTCTGTATCTGCCGCCCATGCAAACTTCGCATCAAGCACCGCCGTGAAAGTTTCTTCGTCTTCATAGAACGAAAAATCCACGAGCAAGTTTTCTACAAATCCTCTGTTTGTCCCTTCAATCCAGCAAACCCCTTTTGACTCGACCTCTCCAATGTCTGATAGTTCCAGTTTGGGTAACTCAGTACCGAAGAAATCAACAGGCTTAAGGCCTTCCAAAACGAACTTCTTTACATTGGCTGCCTTTCCTCTTACCTTCAAACATCCTTCACTCCAATTAGGCATTTTCTTTTTCCTCCTTTCCTCCATCTTCCTTTTCAGATTCTTCCGCTTTCTTCTTGTAACCCTCTCCGTAGCCCAGTAGGTAAGCTTTGCTTTCGCCACCCATTTTCGGGAGGATTTCTTTGAAAGTTTTTAGTAAGTCTTTTTCTGCCGTGTTTAAAACCATTTTTCCTATCACCTTCTTTCTGATGTGGTTTAGCGCGTTGTTTTTGGTGCTCAACGACAATATAAAGTCATTAAACATCTTTGTCAAGGACTTTTTGTTATTTAATGACATTTTTTTCTTGACGGCTGGAATTTCTTCTTATATACTCGTGCTTAGAAAGAAGGTGAGGTTATGGAAATTAAAGATAGAATTAAGCAATTAAGAAAAGCTAAAGGCTTAACACAATTTGAATTTGCAGATAAATTGAAAGTTAGTAGAAGTAATATAGCAAGTTATGAGACAGGAAAGAACGAACTTAGTGGGGCTGTTATCTCCCTAATATGTAGAACATTTTCCGTATCAGAAACTTGGCTTCGTACCGGAGAAGGGGAAATGTTTTCGGATACTGCTAGAGAAGAAGAAATCGCGGCATTTATGGGCGACACTTTGGCCGCTGAACCGGAGGACTTTAGAAAGCGTTTCATAGCGATGCTTGCAAGCCTCAGTATTGAGGAATGGAAGTTTATAGAAGAAAAGGCAAAAGAATTATTTGCAAAAGAGCAAGAAAAAAGACGGGACTAATGCCCGCCTAGGAAGTGGAGAATGAATATATAGATCCTTCTTAATTCACCCTCTGACAGCCCACTGAGTAATGCCATTATCTCATCTTTCATAACCTCTCCCCTGCTGCACAACTAAGATAGCGATAATCATATTATAGAACGTTTGTTCTTGTGTTTAAATAGGGCCAAGCTATAAAATTTTTCTATATAACGGTGAACGAATCGTTCAGGCCTTGTACGGGGTAACGATTCGATACTCCACAGCATACGAAAACAACCAGTCAAAAGGAGCTAACTATGAAATACGTTTATCCGGCAATCTTTCATAAGGACGACAGTGAGAGATATTCCGTTTTATTCCCCGATTTTGATGTTGCCACCTGCGGAGATGACCTGGACGATGCTATAGCTATGGCTAAGGAGTGCCTTGCTTTACAGCTTAAAGGTTTAAGAGAGGACGGAGATGATTTTCCTGTGCCTTCTCCTATCGACAAAATAGATCCTGCTGCCTATGTTAATGATTTAGGTGATAGCGTTCCGTCTATTCGTCTCATCGGTGTAGACCTTAATGATTATAACTTGAAAGATAAGTAGACAAGGACCCAACATCAACCTTTTATTTAGTTTGCCAATTTTTGCAGGAGGGATACTATGGCCATAGAAAAATTGAAAAGCGGTCACTATAGAATCCGCTTCACCATAAACAGAAAGAAGTACTCTATCACTACGGATCGGAAACCCACAAAGCAGGAAGAGGCTCGCCTAATCCAGGAATATAGTGATGAGATTAAAAAGAATAACAAGGGAAAGAAAGAAGGCTCATTTCTTGACTTTGCAAATGAATATATTGATTCTAAAGAGAAAGTCCTCTCTGCCAGTACGGTACGAGGGTATAAAGCCACACTAAAAGGTATACCGGAATCTTTTAGTATTAAAGGAATTCCGGCCCGAATTTGTTGTTAGAACCAAACTGCCTAGAAAAGAGCGAACCGATATCTATACCCCGTCTGAAGCGGAGGTGCAGGCTCTATTTGCTGAAATAAACAGGATTCCCAAATATAGGAAACACTGGGTGCCTTTGTATCTTGCCACAATGGGCCTCAGACGGTCTGAGATTGGGGCTTTAACTATCGACGATTTATCAGACGATAATGTCATCGCTATAAATAAAGCTAAGGTGCAGACCTCAGACGGCGATTGGATCATTCAGAAGTTTACAAAAACTGAAAAGAGTAATCGTAAAGTTCCCATCCCGGCAGAGCTTGCCAAAAGGATTCGAGAACAAGGTCACATCTACGAGGGACATCTTAAACGCCCCTACGAGGTGATGTTGCGCGTTGAGGCTAGTCTCGGTCTACCTCGCTTCGGAATACATCGCTTACGGTCATTTTTTGCATCTAAGGCGCATACTCTAGGTATACCGGATTCTATTATTCTGACATTAGGTGGTTGGAAATCAGATAATGTGATGAAAAATATTTATCGAAAAGCACTGGATGAAGACCTAAAATCTAACTCTAAAAAATATTTAAAGCACATTGGAAAGGCTCTGAAAAAAGCATAGAATTTCGTGGTCACTTTCGTGGTCACCTCATATACAATTCTACTGCTTTATAGGGAAGTACTACTGCTTGAAATAAAAGCTCGTAGACAAGCAGAAAGTCTAGGGTTTTGAGCCTTTCGGCTTAAACCCTAGACTTCCAAAATAGCGACGAGGATGGGACTTGAACCCACTCAAAACGGCTCTAGCATGGCTAAAACTCTAACTTTTTCAAATTCGTGGTCAATTTCGTGGTCACCTTGGTCATATTTCCCCCATTTTTTCGAGGGATTATTCGACCACTTCAATGCTACTGTCTCTTCCTATTAGAAGTGATTTCACAGGATCGTACGCTCCATCTGCTCCCACATAGTCATATCCATCGCCTTTCGCTTTTTTGACTTTTGCATTGGTGGCCATTAATCCAGTCTTTGTAAGGTAGTACCACTTGCCTTTATCCTGTAGCCATTGCCCGGATAACATACCACCGTCCTCGCCAAGGTAGTACCAATCGCCTGCAGATTTAAACCATCCCTTAATCATTCTTCCGGAAGCATCAAAAACATACCATCTACCATTGATATAGCTCCATTTTCCTTTTACCGGAACTCCGGATTCGTCATAGTAATACCAAAATCCTGCATCCTGCTTCCATCCGGTAAACAGGTTCTTTTTGTAATTGTCGCAAGCGGTATAAGCTACCCACGATACAAAGATTTGACACCAATACACACCATTCATGCCGTACCACTCGCTGTACTTAGTGAAATTGTTCATTCCGGCATTTCCTGTCTTGCTTCCAAGGTCTTTATTACTCCCCTTTTCAAGGTATCCCACCTCTTCCAATGTAGCTAGAATGAAATCATCTACAGTACAAGTATCCGCTCCGAAGAATGGTCTTCCGAAGCCATCAATGGTTCTATCCTTTCCGGGGAAGAATGTATAAGTCTTGATGGCCACAGCTCCGCCATTTCTTACTACACCCGGATCGGAGGAGGTGTTCCCCTCTACGGTCTTAATGGTATACTGGCCGTTCTTTAGCTTAGTTACTTCAACTACGATTCCCACATGGGCAACTCTCTTTTTCACGCTACTATAAAAGTAGACAATATCCCCACGCATAGGCTCTTTAAAGTACCGGCCATGCTTTACGAAAAACCCCTTGCCGTCAACTGTGAAAGAGGTATATCCACCGCCTAAAAGCTTCTGCCCTCTCTGATATGCGTTCATATGCTCTCCTTTCCAAATAAAAAAAGGGCAATACATTTCTGTACTGCCCCTAGTGGATGCCGTTGTCCTTATCTTTTCCGTGGGATAGGACTCGGAGAATTGTCTACTCCATTCCCAGTCAATCCAACACCCGGACCTGTGGTTTTATCCGGATTCGGTGTCACTCCCGGGCCGTGTTCCTTGTCCTCTTCACCAGCTCCGTGATTGTAGCCTAACGGTCCTCTGGTGTTATCCACCTTACCCTTGCTAGGAACGGGAACTTTCTGCTCCTTCTCGTCTTCTCTCATACCCTTGTACACACCGCTTGCTTTTCTTCCAGTCTTCATAATTTTTCTCCTCTCATTAAAAACATTTTTTTCAACATTGGCCAAACTCTAATTTCTTGAAAGTGGCTCCCAGTCTTACGGGCCAACATCTTGACTTCAATAATTTTTTCAACATTGGCCAAACTCTAAATTAAAACAACTGCTTACCAACTTGGTTTGCCCCTGTGGAAGCAAGACCACTTACGATACCGATTGCAATCGCATTGATAACATCTTTTGCCGGAAAATCCGGCATTGTCATCATGGCCACAATGCCTAAGACCGCCCCGATAACACCGCACACCACAGGGATATACTTGTCATTAAGTGCTTCTGTCGCTTTCCATCCCATGCCTACTAGGTATGCGATAACCGTAATTCCAACTACACTTCCGATTCCAAAATCCATTTTTCTTTCCTCTCTTTCTTATTTGTGTAAATAAAAATAGCGCGGGGACAAACCCTACGCTATCTTGATACCTTTAGGAGCGATTCCTATAAGCCGCAATATTCTTTTATACCTCTCTGCAGCACAGCGGAGAAATTTACATTCCTCTCCTCAGCTATGTCATTGAGCCATTTAGGAATGGTCAGCGTCTTCTTCACCGCTTGATTACTGACCTTATCCCTAATTAAA
>QWCI01001271.1_pt1 | contig 10141 bp, 10 predicted proteins | sample 1972541 | NCBI WGS metagenome assembly QWCI01 (sample SAMN09866712, study PRJNA288562) | Human oral metagenome isolate term3_saliva, whole genome shotgun sequencing... | isolation source: mouth | host: Homo sapiens | place: USA: California | reverse complement strand
AGCTAGCACAATCAATACAATTGCTAAAAGTAAATCCATCATTTTTCTCCTGTTTCTTTTTGAGTCTCTTTCATTATACCACAAACTAGCCACCCTGACCAGTTTGTTTTACGCTTTCATAGATGGAATAGACAGCAAAAAGAACCCTGCTTTTCTGCGAAAGAGGGCTCCTTGCTACGTTTAATTTACATAGATAGCCAGTGTTTGATAGGGGGTGAGCAACATTTTTTCAGACACTTCTCTTGTCTTGTTATTTAAAATCAAATAAATGCGTTCTATAAAATTAATATAGGAACGATAAAACAAAAGAGAAGAAAATTATTTCCTTGGCTGGCATCTAACTCATTAAACTTTCGTTTAGAATAAGAAAACTTATTATCCATTGCAATTACATAAATGATAAATAACACTGATAATTATAGGTGTTTAAAATTCATTAATCAAATTAGGTCAACTAGAAATAGACTTGTTTGGTATCTTGTTGAATCTTTTCAACTACAATCTATAGGTGTTATTATGGATTATTTCAACCAATTTAAATATGCAGAAACTAAAAACTAATGGCTAGTTGGAATATTAAAAATTCAATTTCTAACCAGCTAATCTTGCTTCAAACAGTTATCGAACAAGTCTAATAAGACAACAATTAATACTAAAGAAGGTCAAACATAATAAACACTCCACAAAAGAGCACTTGGGTACTTAACTTTATCCTCTATTCTCCATATTTGGTAAAGATAATCTAAATCGAATAATAATCATCCTAATAATAAAACCTAAAATGAAGATTATTATAAACGTCGAAATTCTAGAAAAACCTATAAAATGGGTCAAACCATAGTACGAAAGTCCTACAGCAAAAGATAATAATGCATAGATATCCTCTTTCAAAACACTAGGAACCTCATTGATTAATAAATCTCTTATTATACCCCCACCAGCTCCAGTCAAACATGCCAATAATCCAGCTGACATTAAATTGAGTTTAGTTTCAATTAAAACTGTCGGTCCAATTAAAGAAAATATAATTAAGCCAATCGAGTCAAAGATTAAGTAGGCTTCGCGTAACCATCTATATGTTTCTGAATTATAGCCATAATTTGAACGATTTAAAACAACAAAAATATACATTATAATTGCAACAAATATCGCAAGATAAATCGAACTGGGATCAAAAAGTGCCGAAGGAAATCTACTTATTATAGAATCACGTAAAATACCGCCCCCGACAGCTGTGACAATAGCCAACAAACTAATCCCAAAAATATCCAGATGTTTATCAAAACCTTTTATAGCACCCGATGCTGCAAATGCAATCGTTCCAATATAATTACATACTAAAAGGAATAGGTCAAAGTCCATTTTTACTCCTCAATTATTTTATTCACCCTTTCTGACTTCTTGAAGGTATTTATATATACTAACTTCTGACATTTGAAATATAGAAGCAACTTTTGAAATAGAATCTTTAAATTCAAAAAAACCTTTTGTATCTAGTACTTGAACTATCGAAATTTTTTCAGATTTACTTAATTTATATTGCGATAAATCTTTCCCATTTGTTTCTTTAAAAATCAAATCATCTATTAAAGAATCAACTGATTGATTAAAGTTTTCTACTATAGTTTCATCTGCCGATATTTTATCTTTATCACCGAGTAGATTCTCATCAATGATAGATATTCCTGATTCAAACAATTTTTTTAGAGATATCATTTTGGATTTATCACTATTTATACAAATCATCCCCATTAATTCATTGAGTTCATCTTTAATAAAATAGCTTGAAGAATATAGATTTTTACCTGAATGAGTTCTACTCCGATAATTTACTAAATAATCGTTCTCAATATAAATTTTATTTCTGACAATATCTAAAACAAAATCTGTTGCAGGTGACCCTATTTCCCTATTTGATAAATTATTTTTAATATAGACTAAGGAATGATCAAAACCATTCGTAAAATCTTGTAGAACAACTTCTGTATCATTTCCTAGAACAGTTGCCAAAAAATTGATTAAAGGGATATATATTTTTAGGTCCTTATTCATTTTATTTCCTATCTCTATCTAATGCATTTTTCGTAAAGTCTATCATATTAGAATTAATTTTACAAATATTTGAAACGCTTATTCAGCTGTACAAATTAGTTCGAATAATGCTTGAGCGTAGATAGCTGTAATCAATACCAAATCATTAACCGGAATAAACTCATTGGCTTGATGCATTGTATCTTCTGTACTAGGAAATAATGCTCCGAATGCAACTCCTTCTGACAACAAACTTGCATACGTTGATCCACCTATAACCTTTGTATATCCTTTATCACCAGTTTGATCTTCATAAATTTTTAAAAGAGTTTTCACTAACTTAGTATCTGGAGATACAAAATGTGGATCTTTCTTGACGACAATATGCAAATTTTCACTTTCAAAATACTCTTCTAAATGCGATTTAATTTCACTAGATGACTGACTGAATGGAAAGCGGATGTCAGTAACTATTCTCCCTCCTGAACTACAATCATAATTTGCAATTCCTACGTTAAAAGTCAGTTCACCTATTTCTGATTGATGATTAATACCTAAATTTTTACCATCAGTTGTTTCGTGAAAAGATTCTCCCATATGATTTAAAAAAGACTTCCCATTTTTAACAGGATGCTGACTTAAAAACTTAGCTAAATAAGTCGCAGCATTTACACCTTTACTTGGGGTTGAACCATGGGCAGATTTACCATATAGAGTAATCTTTAGCTCTTCATCATTCTGATCTACTTGCCCAGATACATTTGGGTTCTCTACTAAAAATCTTTGGAAGCTATCGGCAATATCTGATTCAGATCCCCCTTTTAGACGGGCTTCCGCTAGACCTGGAACCATATTTTCTTTGGTGCCACTCTTAAATTCTACTAAATAATAAGTACCAGTTTGAGAGTCATCTTTCCCCTCTTCTATCGTAAAGTGAATTATACCTTTTTCTCCATTAACCACTGGAAAATAAGCATCTGGAACGAAACCTTCCCTTGGAAGTTTTTCAATAGTTTTATAATAATTCAAACATTCCCAATTTGTTTCCTCATCACTGCCTACAATCAGTTGTAGTTTCCTTTTGGGAAGATAACCACGTTCCTTCAACAACTTCATAGCAAAAAAAGCACAAACTAGAGGGCCTTTATCATCCAAACTACCTCGAGCAATTAATTTACCGTCCTTATAGGTTGGTTCAAATGGATTACTATCCCAACCAGTTCCGACAGGAACCACATCTACATGACCTAAAACTCCAAAAGGCTCCCCAGTTTCTCCCCAGTCAATACGAGTAACAAGTGGTCCGTAATCATTTACCTTAAAACCGGCTTCATAACCCATTTTTTTGATTTCATCAATCGCTTGTTTGGGCCCTTCTCCAAGCGGGGCACCATCAACCGGATCACCTTTTACCGAATTGATACGAAGCAAGCGTTCAATATCATTTAGAAGATCTTCTTTTCTATCTTCCACTACATTTTTCCAATTAATTGTTTCCATCTTTATACCTCCATAATTAAAAGAAAAACACAAAATTTTACAGATTCAATCCAAATGATATTGTAAAATTTTGTGTTAGATCTTTAGCTTTCCAATGCTTGTTTGAAATCTTCGATTAAATCCTCGATATTTTCAATACCACAAGAGAGTCTTAATAAGCCATCCACTACACCTTGCTCCAATCTTTCTTCTGGACTAAGGCAGGCATGAGACATTGTTGCTGGATGAGAAAGAATAGATTCAACTCCACCAAGGCTAACTGCCAAGATAGGAATACGAATTTTTTCAGTAAAAGTAATCATTTCTTCTTTTGAAGACAATTCAAACGATAGTACTGCTCCACCATTTTTTGATTGACCCATATGTACTTCATGATTCGGATGATCCTTTAATCCAGGATAGTAAACATGTTTCACCCTTGGATGATTTTGCAAGAATTCAGCCAATTTTTGGGCATTCTTAACTGCATGGTCCATACGTATTCCCATTGTTTTCATACCACGCATGATTAACCAAGCATCTTCAACTCCAAGGATTCCCCCAAAGTTCTTTTGGAACAATTTTAATTCTTGATAGTATGTTTCACAATTAGTAGCAACAAGGCCTGCAATGACATCACTATGTCCATTTATAAATTTAGTAACACTTTCAACTACTATATCAACTCCGAGTTTTAGAGGTTCTTGTGCTAAAGATGTCATAAAGGTATTATCAGCCACAGTAACCAAATCATGCTCCTTAGCTAATGCCACAATCTTTTTAATATCGCAAACTTTTAAAAGTGGATTTGATGGAGTTTCAAGATATATCATACGAGTATTCTCACGTATGGCTTTTTCTACTGACTCTATGTCAGCCATATCTACAAAAGTGTATTCAATCTTGTATTTTGGCAGGAGATTATTTACAAACTGACATGTACCCCCGTATACTTCTTTAGGTAAGATAACATGCTCTCCAGCATTAAGTAACATTAATACATTCGAGATCGCAGCCATACCTGATGAAAAACTAAGGGCATATTTTGAATCCTCTAGACTTCTAAACCCATCTTCAAGTGCATCTACTGTTGGATTTGAAAAACGAGTGTACAAGTATTCTTGACTATCGTCATAGAGATGTTTGTTATGAAAAGTTGATGTTTGGTAGATAGGAATAGAGGCAGCACCAGTATAAGTATCTAATACTTTATAGCCATGTAATAGTTTGGTATTCTCTCTCATTCATCTACCTCCGCAATTGCTTCAATCTCTACCAAAGCCCCCATTGGAAGAGCTCCAACTTGGAACGCTGTACGCGCTGGATAATCTCCGTTAAAGAAACCTTGATAAACCTCATTGAACGCTTTAAAATCAGTAATATTACTCAAATAAACAGTTGTTTTGACAATCTTATCCATAGAGGAATGATTATCTTCTAAAATCGATTTGATATTGTTAAGAGACTGACTTACTTGCCATTCAATAGTATCTTCATCGATTTTCTCCGTTGAACGGTTAATTGGTAGTTGACCTGATGTAAAAATAAGGTTACCTACAAGTGTTGCTGGGGAATAACTACCTACTGCTGCTGGAATTTTTTCACTACTTAATCGTTTCATTTTATGCCTCTTTTCTTTCTTTTACATTTCTCCAAATCATCAATCCTACTGGTAAAACAAGGTAACCAATAATCATTGCTACGATAGCAAATGTATTCAATGATACATCTCCTGATTTACTTACGATTGTAAATTGCGATGCCCAGTTAAATTTGTATAATAAAATTACTGTTAAGATACATCCAAAGAATGGAACGATAACATCAAATACAAAGCTCTTCTTAGCAGTTGCAACAATTTCTTCTTTTTGTTTTCCAAAGTAGAATACCATAACAGCCAGAGGAACTATGATAAATTGGATAAAACGTGAAATTGAACTTAGAACAATAATACTAGTCATATTATATTGGAATGCCATAGGAAGTAAGATTGCTGCTCCAATCGTCACTAAAAATGCACGAAGCGGAAAATCTTTGCTAGTTCTAACTTTAAACCATTCTGGAACTTGATTTTGCATTGCCATTGCTTCCAAGATACGTGGAGTGTGGAATGATGCAGCTACGTTTATACCAAACATAGAGACCAAAGCACCTACAAGAATGATTGTACGAATAATTGGATTTGAGAATACTGCTGCAAGTGCTACTACTTCTTTTGTCGTCACAATAGCAGATGGATTAATCATCATAGCTGTTCCAACAATACCTAGATAGATAACAGCTATTATCCCAATTGCCAATGGAATTGCCTTTGGAAGATTTTTCTCTGGTTCTTCCATATCTTGAGCACCACAGGCTACACTTTCAAAACCAGTGAAGGCATAAAATGCTGCAATAACTGCCATTACATAGGCTGAAATATCCATATTTTCGCCCAACTTAGCCCCAGTGCTATCAGTCAGATTTTTAATTGTATCAAATTCATTGACACCAGTAAATAACACAATTGCTAATCCTACGAGAATGGTTGTAACAAGAGCACCTACTTTACCAATAGTAGACAAGTTATTGATAAGCTCAAACAAACGTGTTCCCAATAAATTGATTACAAGAAGAATTCCCATTAGAATAACGAACCCAATTGTAACGTAGGTCAAGTTGCCATTATCAAACCCAAACGTATTAAGAACTGTTTTAACTACCGCAGTTCCCATTACACCCCACGCAATACTTGCTGCAATGTAGCGAGTAATCCCTACATAGAACCCGATGTTATCTCCAAATGCAGCTTTAGTGTAAGCATAAGAGGCTCCACCTTTGGAAACATACTTAGCCGCTGATGCGAATGTTACTGCTAAAACAGATGCGAATACCGCTGCCATAATATAAATGATAAGCGCCTTATCTCCTGCTTTGGCAACAACACCACCAGGAGAAAGGAAAATTCCCGTACCAATAATAGAGTTAATTGTCAGAAGGACAATCGAATAAAATCCTAGCTTTTTTTTCATTATTTTTCTCCTATTAGATTTCACACATTTGACAATCTTTACGTGCATTATTAATCAATGCAGTAAATAACAAGTTCATTTGCATTGATTTCTTGTGCATCATTTCAGGATGCCATTGTACCCCAATTAACATTGGGTAATCCTTATGTTCAATTGCTTCTACAACACCATCCGCGGCTCTAGCCACAACATTAAAATCAGATGATACATTTTTCATAATTTGATGATGAAATGAGTTAACCATCACTCTGTTTACTTTTACAATCCTATGCAACAGTGAATCATCAACAATATCTACTGAATGAGTAACTTGTTCTGGGAAGTGGCCTTGCCAATGTTTTACAGCTGCTGTATCACACATTGAGACATCTTGATAAAGAGACCCGCCATGATAAACATTAATAACCTGTGCTCCACGACAAATACCAAGAATTGGGATGCGTTTTTTTTCTGCACGTTCTAATAAGGCAAAATCAAACTTATCTCTTTCTGGGAATATATCTCCCATCTTAGGACAAGGCTCCTCGTTATAATTCATAGAACAAACATCGTGACCACCAGATAAGATCAATGCATCAATTTTATCAATATAACTATCTAAAACTTCAGTGACATCTGACACAGGTATAATAACAGGTATCCCACCATTTTGGATTACAGAATTAACATAATCTTCATTGACATAGCTTCTATGATAACCAGGAAACATTCCTCCCTGATCAATCATTACACTACCTGAGATTCCAACTATCGGCATCTTATTTACCATAAGATAGACCCCCTTTTTTGAAAATATTTTTTATTTTATTATAAAATTTTATAAATCATTTACAATTTCATTATACAACAAAAAGAATCCGTTTTCAACAAAAAATTATATTTTTTTATAAAAAAATATAATTTTTTGTTGAAATACCTTTAGATATAGTGAGTTGAAACTAGAACAGCACAACATAACTGCTAAAATGTTTCTATAAATTAATATTTCTTTCCTAATTGATTTGCTCATATTTTATTCCAATCCACTATATAACAAAAAAAGATAAGGTCTGATTCAGATCTTATCCTTTCTAGTTTTGATACTCTTCACAAATCAGTATTTTAGGATATAGGAGACAAACTTTCTAATTTGTTCTTTGATTTTCGCTTAATATGAACATTTCTTTCCCACGTTATCGTTACATAATCTTCATCACTACTACGAAAACGTTCAAATACTTTAGATTTCTGAGATACCTTATACACTATATATGCCTTACTATCACACTTCTGTTCGTATAGGCACGATTTTTCTACCCCTTCCTCTGACGATTATTATTTCCAGCGTCAGACTTGAGAGTCGCTATTGGGTTTACCGGTAGTCGGTGCCCACGGAGGACTTACACCTCAGATGAACGACATGTCCTTCGTACCTAATAAAAGACTGAGACACTAGATCTCAGCCTTTTTCTTTATCCCAAAACCAACTCATCACTAACTAGACTTTGGCCACTATTTTTCTGGAAGAGATGCATGAGATCTTCAACTGTTAGATGCTTTTTCTCCTCACCCTTGACATCCACCACTATCTTACCCTGATAGAGCATAATGAGACGATTGCCGTACTCAATCGCATGGTTCATATCGTGAGTAATCATCAGAGTAGTCAACTGATGGTGTTCCACAATCTTTTGCGTCAAGTCCATCACCATTTGACTAGTTTTCGGGTCAAGTGCCGCAGTGTGTTCATCCAACAACAAGAGCTTAGGTTTCACCAAGGCTGCCATGACTAGGGTCAAGGCCTGTCTTTGTCCTCCTGAAAGGTATTGAGTATCCACTTTTAAGCGGTTTTCAAGACCAATATTCAACTCCTTCAAGGCCTCTTGGAACTGGATTCTATCCTTCTCCTTCACGCCCCAACCAAGCCCTCTCTTTTGCCCACGTTTCAAGGCAATAGCCATATTCTCCTCAATCGTTAAACGAGAAGCTGTTCCCATCTTAGGATCTTGAAAAACACGGGCAATATCCTTGGCTCTCTTTCTTACACTCAGATTTTTAATGGATTTCCCTGCCAGTAGAAGGTCCCCTTCGTCCACCGATAGATTGCCAGCCAAGATATTCATCAAAGTGGATTTCCCTGCTCCATTTCCACCAATCACAGAGATAAAATCTCCCTCTTCAACTTCTAAATCTAATCCTTTGAGGACATGGTTCTCATTGACCGTCCCTGCTTCAAATGTTTTGTGAATATTTTCAAGTGTTAACAAACTAGACATAACTTTCTCCTCCTATTCATTTCTCAATTTCAGACCACGAATCTTTAATCTCTTTTGCAATTCTGGTGCAAATAAAACTAAGGCGAGCAAGATTGCATTAAAGAGACGTACCAAGTTTTGATCTAGATTTGGAATTTCATAGATATTTAAAATAATCAAACGGTAAACAATAGCACCGATTCCGATGGATAACAAGCGACCTCCAATGGTCAAGTCGTGTATCAAGACTTCCGCAATAATCACTGCACTCAAACCAACAACGATAGTTCCTGTCCCAGAAGTCACATCTGAAAATCCATCATTTTGGGCAAACAAGGAACCACATAGGGCAATCAAGCCGTTTGAAATCATGTAACCAACAATCTTCATGGTGTCTACATTGACTCCATTAGCCTCACTCATCGGAATATTGTCCCCAGTCGAACGCAAGACTAATCCAATCTCCGTTTTCATCAAAAGAGTCAAGACCAAACAAACAAGTAAGAGACAGGCCAAACTGAATGAGAAAACAGCTTCTTCATTTGTCAGTCCCAAGCTAGCCAACTGTTTAAAGACAGTTGAAGAATCTCCCAAGGAAAGATTGGGCACGCTTCCCATGATTTTAATATTGATTGAATAGAGCCCTGTCAAGGTCACAATACCTGTCAAGAGAGCTGGAATTTTCATCTTGGTATGGAGCATTCCTGATACAAGACCTGCTACCATACCAGCCAGCAAAGCAAGTAAGGTCGCAATCCAAGGATTTGTCCCTGCCTGTATCTGTGATACAACGACTGCTGCCCCCAGAGGAAAGGCTCCTTCAGCAGTCATATCCGCAATATCCAAAATACGGAAAGTCAAGTAGACCCCAATAGCCATAATCGACCATAGCAAACCTTCTGATAAACTAGATAATACAAAATTCATCTCAAACCTCCTTATTCCTTGCTTTCTAACTTACTAATATCAATTCCTAGTGCATCTGCCATTTCTTGATTGGTATGCAATTCCAGTTTTTCAGGCAACTCAACTGCTATATTTTCTGGCTTCTCACCTTTTAAGACACGAACCAGCATTCTTGCTGTCTGACGTCCCAATTCTTCATAATTGGTTCCGTAGTTATACAAGCCACCAACCGCAATCATTTCTGTCGAACCACCAAATACTGGAACCTTGTGTTTAATAGAAACCTGCTTGACTGTTTCCATGGTTGACGAAATGATATTATCTGTTGGTACAAAAACCATATCCACCTCTGCCATCAAACTCTCTGCTGCCGCTTTGACGTTGTTACTGTCCAAGATTGTTTTTTCAACAACGGTAAAGCCTTTTTCTTCCAGAAGTCGCTTAGCTTCATCCTTTTGGACAACTGAGTTTGGCTCGCTC